>Ga0214921_10007490_pt1 | contig 14537 bp, 11 predicted proteins | sample LL1505_MetaG_FD_177992 | JGI IMG/M metagenome (GOLD analysis project Ga0214921, IMG submission 177992) | Freshwater microbial communities from Lake Lanier, Atlanta, Georgia, United States - LL-1505 | ecosystem: Environmental > Aquatic > Freshwater > Lake | place: USA: Georgia | collected... | reverse complement strand
CGCCCAGGAAGTAGAAGAGGAAGCAACCGATGATCATCATCCAGTTGACACTTTCTATCAACGTTGATTTTGCTTCCAGGATCCTGAGTGCTGTAGGATTGACTGCTGCTGCACTTCCCACCATTTGCTGGCCCTGTTGCATCGATTGAAACTGCTGATAGGTTTCTGCAGGAATAAAGGCAGACAGTGAGCTCGACAGGGCCACCATCAAGACAATCCACAAAAGCAGTTGTGTGAGGCCTACGCCCGCAATGCCGATGATTTTACCCAGCATGAGTTCAAAAGGTTTGCAGGAGGAGACGATCACCTCAGCAATGCGGTTGGTTTTTTCTTCAGCAACCCCACGCATCACCATTGCTCCAAAAATGAACATGGTCATGTAAATCAGCAAGCCGCTACCAAAACCTACACCGTAGGCAATGCCAGCATTGGATTCAGTAGATTTTCCCTCTTCGTCTGCCACCATGTTTTTAAGCAGTACATTTTCCTCGGACGCATCAGCAATGGAATCGAGGGTTGATTTATCAATGCCTTTTTCCAGCAAAAGTTTATTTTCCAGTGCCTTGTTCAGCTCGCTTTCAACATAGCGGGTGGTTTCAATTCCCAGTTGTTTTGATGAGTGCAATTCCGCTATCAGCTTGCCTTCTGAGAGTTCCGGGTAAAGGATCCCGTCAAATTTCTTGTCTTTATAGTTGGTGCTGTCTGCCCCTTCAGCAAAAGCGAATACCACATTTCCTGCATCGCTGGTGAGGTTTTCCTTCAGGAAGCCAGGATCATTGACAACGGCAATCGTGGTTTCTTGATGGCCGCTGGCTGCAAAATAAACCGAGCCTGCAATAAAGCCGATGAAGATAAGGGGCATGAGGAAGGTGACCAGCAGAAAGCGTTTGTTCCTGACCCTGGTGATGTATTCCCTTTTTATGATGAGTGAAACCTTGTTCATGAGATGAAGTTAGAATGATCAGTTATTGAATTGTCTTGCTTCTGGTGTGCCCTGGATGAGGCGAATGAAAATATCGTTGAGTGAAGGAAGTACCTCATTGAAGGAACGGATGTTCAATCCTTTGTTGATGAAGAATTGGATCACGTCATTGTTGCTGAAACCATCATTGATCCTGATGCGCAGCTTGTTTTCGTGGCTTTCTTTCACATCAAACAAATGGATGGCGGTATGTTCTGCCAACAGGGCCTGGTCAAACCCAAGTTCGAATATATTTTCCTTGAAGTCTTGTTTGATGCGGCTTACGGTGCCATCCAGGATTTTACCCCCTTTGTTCACCAGTACAATATGGTCGCAAATTTCTTCAACCTGTTCCATCCTGTGGGTGCTGAAGATGATGGTGGCGCCTTCTTTTGCGAGCCTGAAAATTTCGTCCTTGATCAGGTTGGCATTCACGGGATCCAGCCCACTGAAGGGTTCATCGAGGATGATCAGTTTGGGGTTGTGCACCACGGTGGTAACGAACTGCAGTTTCTGGCTCATGCCCTTGCTGAGGTCTTCCACTTTCTTGTTCCACCATGATTCCATTTGAAATTTGATGAACCAGTTCTTGATATTTTCCATGGCCTCTTTTTTGGACAGGCCCTTCAACTGCGCCAAATAAAGCACCTGTTCTCCAATTTTCATTTTCTTATAGAGCCCACGCTCTTCTGGCATATAGCCAATCAGGGCATTGTCGCGCAGGGGCTCAAAAGCTTTGCCATTCAGGGTGATTTTACCCTCGTCAGGAAAGAAGATGCCAGTGATCATCCTGAGCAGGGTTGTTTTGCCTGCGCCATTGGGTCCGAGCAGTCCGAAAACAGACCCTTTTTCGATGGAGAAACTGATGTCGTCCACTGCTTTCTGTCCTGAGAAATATTTCTTCAGGCCATGTACTTCAAGAATTGTGTCCATATGAATTGATAGTGACGGAAAATTACAATGAATAGTTGTCTGTGGTGTAAATATTTGATAAGTGGTTGGCTACCCGCTGTCCATCCATGGCGGCACTGACGATTCCACCAGCATAGCCGGCACCTTCAGCACAGGGGTAAAGGTTGCTGATCTGGGGATGCTGCAGGGTTTCCGGATCTCGTGGAATCCTCACAGGAGATGAGGTTCTGCTTTCTGGTGCAATGATGGTGGCTTCTTCAGTGTAATATCCCTTCATTTTTTTGCCGAAAGCCTTGAAGGCATTTTGCAATGAATTGAAAACAAAATCTGGCAAAACATCTCTCATGTTTACGGGCACTACACCGCGGAGATAAGAATTATCAGGAAGGGTGGAGGAGGTTCTTCCTTGCACAAAGTCTGTCATTCTTTGAGCAGGGGCAACAAATTTTCCACCTCCGGCCTCATAGGCGCCGCGTTCAACATTTTCCTGGAAATGATGCAGCAAAAGGGCATTTGATTCAATCCCTTTGCCCATATCGCTCATGCTTTTTACCACATCCTCCATGCCAATCTGCACCACCATGCCTGAATTGGCAAAAGGATTGTTTCTTTTAGAAGGACTCCATCCATTGACCACCAGTTCGTTTTGAACGGTGGAAGCAGTGGCAATGATGCCTCCAGGGCACATGCAAAAAGAAAATACCCCGCGTCCATTCACCTGTTCCACCAGTTGGTAGGCAGCAGGGGGAAGGAATTCATCTCTGCCAATGGAACTGGGGCAATGGTATTGGATAGAATCGATAAGGGATTGTGGATGTTCAATCCGAACGCCGAGGGCAAAGGGTTTGGCCTCGATCAGGATGTTTTTGTTGTGCAGCAGCAGATAGATGTCTTTGGCAGAATGACCTGTTGCGAGGATGAGATTGTTTCCTTCAAAACGGTTTCCTGAAGCACATACAACCGATCGAATTTTTTGGTTGACGATGTTGAAGTCGATCAGTTTTTCATTGAAATGCACTTCCCCGCCGGCATCAATGATCTGTTGCCGAATGTTCTGGATGATGCCCGGAAGTTTATTGGTTCCAATATGCGGATGCGCTGTATAGAGGATCGCAGGGTCAGCCCCAAAATGGACCAGCAATTGCAGGACCTTCTCAACATTACCGCGTTTGGTACTTCTGGTATAGAGCTTGCCATCACTGTAAGTGCCGGCACCTCCTTCGCCAAAACAATAGTTGCTGTTTTCGTTGAGAATACCTTCCTTGTTCAGGGCAGCCAGGTCACGCCTTCTTTCCCTCACATCTTTTCCGCGTTCAAGGACAATCGGTTTGATGCCCAGTTGGATCAGTTCAAGTGCTGCGAACAAACCGGCAGGTCCTGCTCCAATCACCAATGTTCTTTTTTCTGCCTTGCTGATATCCGGAAATTCAAAAGGGGGAAGCGTTGTGGCATGAAAAGGCTCGTCCACAAAAGCCCTGAGCTTGAGGTTGATCAATACATTTCTTTTCCTTGCATCAATGGATTTTTTGATGAAGTGAAAACCTGTGATGCTTCTGGCATCTATGCCCAATTCATTGGCAATGTTTTCAGCGATTACAGCAGATTGCGCTGCATCTTTCGGAGAAAGTTGCAATAGGACCTCTTGCTGCATTGTTGGGAGATGATTAGAATGGCAAGTCGTCTGCTATACCGTGCTGGCTTTCTGGGTCTGGAGAGAAAGCAGGAGGCGTTTCGATGGAACCACCTGAACCCATGCTGATTTGTTCAATCCTCCAGGCGTCAAGGTTGGTGATATAATTGACCTGGCCGTTTTTTTCCCAGCGGGAACCTTTGATGTTGAAATGAACTTTTACCGTATCTCCTATATTGAAACGATCAATGATGCTTGTCCTGTCTTGTACAGATTGGAACTTTACAAAATTGGTGATGGTGCGGCCATTGATGTCTTCGTTTGTTTCAACAACGAATTCCCTTGTTTTGAAGGTGGCACTGCGTTGAATGGTTTCAAATTTTGCCACAAGTTTACCGGTAAGATCGAATCCCATAAAAATAACTGTTTCAGCGAAGGTATCATTTATCTGAATCAGTGTAAAAGATTTGTCCAAAAATGATTACCTTCCGAAACACCCCATATCAGATGAAGCGTTTTTCTCCTTTTTTATTGCTTTTTGTTTTGCTTTCTGCATGCCATTCCTCCCAGCCCCTGTCAGGCATCGGTTACAAAGGATATTCTGTAGGGCAGTTGAAGCGGTCAGACAGTTCCTATCTCATCATGCTGAAACCCTACAGGGACAGTATAGACAAGACCATGAATGAGGTGCTGGCGCAAAATGCAAAAGAGCTCTTGAAAGAGGTTCCCAACAGTTCGCTGGGAAATTTCCTTGCGGATGCTTATTTATGGGCTGCCAGGGAGAAATTTGACAAGCGGGCAGATGTTGCTTTCATGAACCATGGTGGCGTGCGCATCAACCGCATTGCTGCAGGAAACATTGACCGCAGGATGATTTATGAGGTGATGCCCTTTGACAATACCCTTGTCATTGTTGAAGTAAAAGGAAGTGTTTTGCAGCAATCGCTTGATCGGCTGGCGGAAGATGGTGGTGGTGGAGGCGTTGCAGGCCTGAGCATGCGGATAAAAGACAAGAAGGCTGTGGATGTGATGATCGGAGGACGTCCGATCGAGATGACCCGCAGTTATTTTATGGTCAACTCAGATTATGCCGTTGATGGAGGAGGGGGTTTCAATTTATTCAAGCAACTGCCCCAGCAACGAACAGGATATTTTCAACGCGATGCCATCATTGAGTATTGCAAGGCCAATGGAAAAGCAGGGATTAAAACATTTGGAGAGCCCCTAAACAGGATCATACAATGAACAGGAGAAAATTCATCACCCAAGGTGGAATGACGGCTGGAGCCATGCTCCTCAATCGCCATTCATTCGCATCCACATCATCCACCAAACTGACCATCTTGCACACCAATGATGTGCACAGCCGATTGGACCCTTTTCCGATGGATGGTACCAGAAATGCGGGCATGGGTGGCATTGCAGCAAGGGCCGATATCATCCGCAACATCAGGGAGCAGGAAGCCAATGTACTGTTGCTGGATGCAGGTGATATTTTTCAGGGAACACCTTATTTCAATATCTTCAAAGGAGAACCAGAAATGAGGGCCATGCAGATGATGGGATATGATGCCGGCGTGATGGGAAACCATGATTTTGATGCCGGTATGGAGAACTTTGTAAAACAACTCGCAGACCACGGAAAATTTCCTATCTTGATGTGTAACTATGGTTTCGGGCAAACACCGATGGAAAATCATTTTGCACCCTACAAGGTATTCAGGAAAGGTGGTCTGAGAATTGGCGTAACCGGTGTGGGTATAGAGCTCACAGGCCTTGTTCCTGAAAGTCTTTATGGAAATACGGTGTACATGGATCCCATCAGCAATGCAAGCCGCACTGCAGCTTTGTTGAAGAAAGAAAAGAAATGTGATATGGTTGTCTGCATATCGCACCTGGGCGATAAATACAGCGACAACAAGGTCAGTGATGAAGTGTTGGCTAAAGAATCTGAGCACATTGATTTAATCCTGGGTGGTCATACACACAGGTTCTTTGAAAAGCCCAGGGAATATACCAACAAGGCAGGAAAAAAAGTTTTGGTAAACCAGGTGGGTTGGGGCGGTCTTCAACTGGGCCGTTTGGATTACGATTTTTCAGGTGAAGGGGGGCAAAAATTAGATAAAAATCAATCTATTACGGTACTGAAAAATATTGTGGATTAAAAAATTTTTTTATTTAAAAACTGAATCTATATTCGCCGTCTGACCTGCTTTTATTGAAGAATTGGATATGTGGAGAAACCCTGGTTTAAGTGCAGCCATCAGTCTTTACATAACCAAAGTTAAACTGCTTATTTACTAATGGAAAAACCCTTTGATAAGATTTGGAGCAATTGTTTGGTAATCATTAAGGATATTGTTGAGTGGCAGCATTTCAAAACATGGTTTGAACCCATCAAGCCTGTAGCCATCAAAGAAAATGTATTGACGATCCAGGTTCCAAGTCAATTCTTTTACGAATACATCGAGGAACATTACATCAACCTCCTTGCAAAAACATTGAAGCGTGAATTGGGAAAGGAAGCAAGGTTGGAATACCGTATCATGATAGACAGTGGGAATGCCAATGCAAAGCCCCTGACGATGGATGTAAGCGGCCAATCCTTCAAGAGCTATTCAAACAATGAAATGGATTTTCCATTGGTGATCAACAACCACGTGAGAAATCCTTTTGTGATCCCTGGTCTGAAGAAAATGCAGATCGATTCACAGCTCAATCCAATTTATACTTTCGATGCATTTGTTGAGGGCGACTGCAACAGGGTTGCCCGCAGGGCTGGAAAAACGGTTGCTGAAAAGCCAGGTGCAACATCTTTCAATCCTTTGGTTGTATATGGTGGTGTTGGTCTTGGAAAGACACACCTTACACAGACCATCGGTAATGAAGTGAAACGCTTGCATCCCAACAAAGTTGTCTTGTATGTAAGTTCAGAGAAATTCATCAATCAGTTTCAGGACCATAGCAGGAACAATGCCATCAATGATTTCATTCATTTCTACCAAATGGTGGATGTACTCATCATCGATGATGTTCAATTCTTCAACCGTGCAGAGAAAACCCAGGATGCTTTCTTTGCCATCTTCAATCACCTTCATCAATCGGGAAAGCAGCTCATTTTGAGCTCAGACAAGCCGCCCAAGGATCTTGAAGGGATGCAGGAAAGGTTGTTGAGCAGGTTCAGGTGGGGATTGAGTGCAGACCTTCAGGTTCCGGACTATGAAACAAGGATAGAAATTCTAGAGAAAAAAATGAAGAACAATGGACTTGACCTCCCCAAAGATGTTGTCAAGTACATTGCCTACAATATACAGAACAATGTGAGAGAACTCGAGGGCGCCCTGATCTCACTTCTGGCACAGTCTTCACTCAACAAACGTGAAATCGATCTGGATCTTGCCAAGAAGGTTTTGCGGAACTTCATCAAAACATCTTCTAAGGAGATCACCATTGATACCATCCAGAAAATGGTATGTGATTTCTTCGACCTCCCTTATGACAGGTTGTTGCAAAAGACCAGGAAAAGGGAGATTGTTCAAGCCCGTCAAATCACCATGTATTTATCAAAAATATTTACCAAAAATTCTCTCAAGACCATTGGGGAACATTTTGGCGGAAGAGATCACACCACTGTGATACATTCTTGCCAGACCGTGAAGGACCTGATGGATACAGACAACATGTTCAGGGAAAGCGTCATGGAGCTTCAGCAGAAGGTCCAACTGGCCGCCATGTAATATTTGTTTCAATACAAATGCACAAATCTTTTGGGGAATGGATAGTCTTTCGTAAATTTGCCCTCCCTGAAACATTTGATTTCGGAAGGTGAGGTGGATGAGTGGCTGAAATCAGTAGTTTGCTAAACTGCCGTACGGGTTAAACTGTACCGCGGGTTCGAATCCCGCCCTCACCGCAGTTGAAAAGATTCGGGTAAAACCGAAGTTCGGGAAGTAGCGCAGGCCGGTAGCGCACCTGGTTTGGGACCAGGGGGTCGCAGGTTCGAATCCTGTCTTCCCGACGAAACAAAATGAGCCTTGGCGAAAGCCAGGGCTTTTTTGTGCGCGAGCGTTGATAGCTCGCTGGCAAAAGCGAGCGCAAAAAAAGCCCGCAGAGGGCGAAGCCCTCAAGGCTCATTTTGTTTTAGCCCCCACCCAAAGGAGGGCCGAAGGCAATCCTGGTTGTTTTCTGTAATTATAAAATTCTGTGTATTCGCCATATGGATGGGTTTTACATGTCTTTAGAAGTTTTACTTCTTGATATATGCTTTTCAACTCAGTAATAGTTTTACTTAACATACTGGAAAATCCACGCAAATTGACCCCCTAATACCGGCGTAAACTGACCCCGTTCACCGGCACAATGTAGTCCCCCTGTACCGGCTCAAATTGACCCCCTAAATATTTGTAATAGAATTAGTTGTTTTAGTAGCAAAAAAGGATGAGGTTCTTGGTTCATCAAGCTCCTTTTATCATGTCTAATAAAACAATTGAGATGTTTACAATACGTCAGATTCTTCGACTTTACGCATCAGGAAAAGGAACTAAGTTCATTAGCAAATCGACTGGTATTGCTCGCAACACGGTTAAAAAGTATATGTACCGTTATGTATTATCAGGAAAATCGTTAGAGCAAATTGAAAAGATGAGTGATGCAGAGATGTCACACTTGTTTTTGATTAAAGAGCCGCTTAGGGTAATCAATAAGCGGGTATCAGATTTGGAACCGATGTTACCCGAGTATGCTACCATGTTAAAGAAAAGAGGTATTACCAAGGGAAAGGTGTTTGAATTATATGCAGCAAAATATCCGGATGGGTTCAGGAGCTCTGCGTTTTTAGTCCGCCTTAATCAGTACATGCAGTTGAGCAAGCCTTCTTTAAAGATGACACATGTAGCGGGTGATAAAATGTTTGTGGATTTTACCGGGCAGAAATTACACTTGGTAAATGCAGTTACTGGTGAGATCAATGAACTCGAAGTTTTTGTAGCCATACTAGGATGCAGTCAACTCACTTTTGTGATGGCCGTTCCATCACAATGCAAAGAAGATTTTATATTGGGGTGTGAACGCGCGCTACACTTTTTTGGTGGTGTGCCACAGGCAATAGTGCCTGATAACTTAAAATCTGCCGTTACCAAGGCCAGTAGATACGAAGCACAACTGAATGATACTTTTGCTGCCTTTGCGGAACACTACCATACGTTTGGTTATCCTACACGAACCTATAGACCCAAAGACAAAGCTTTGGTAGAGGGCGCTGTAAAAATTAGCTACACTACGATATTTTCTAAGATTGATCAAAAGGTCTATCACGACCTCGATGAGATAAATCGAGACATTCTTATTCATCTTGAAGTGCACAATAACGCAAAGCTTACTGGTGAGAACTATAGCAGGATGGAACAGTTTTTAGAGTTAGAAAAGCAAACGCTCCAGCCGCTCAATCCCTATTTGTTCGAGCCAATAACAGTTCAGTTGGCAACGGTAAATAAGTATGGCCACGTACTACTGAGTGTCGATAAGCGCTATTACAGTGTACCCTACAAGCTGATCGGTAAGCGACTGAAAGTAAAGTATACGAACACTCAAGTACAAGTGTATGATGACAACGAGATTGTAGCTGTACATGACAGGTATAAGGGCAAAGATGGCAAGTATATTACAATACAAGATCACCTGGCTTCACACCATAAATACGCAACCGACTGGAACCCACAGAAATTTATGACCACCGCTAATGCTATTGGAGAATCAGTGGCTAAATATATTGCTAAGATATTGGCTAGAGAGGTTTACCCGGAACAAAGCTATAGATCCTGTATTGGTGTATTAAGCTTTGCAAAACGAGTGGGTGACACACGGCTCATTAACGCGTGTAAGCGGGCAGACGGTTACGGTATATACAACTATGGCATCATAGATCAGATATTAAGATCAAAAGCGGATACTATCCCAATGGAAGATGAAATACCCAATACCGATATGCCCTCACACGAAAACGTACGAGGAGCAGATTACTATGAATAACCAATTTATCACCAACTTTTAAATCAAAACAGATGAACAAAGACACGTTAAAGAAAATGGGCGATATGCGCCTGTATGGCATGCAAACTGCTTTTAAAACTTTTGTAGAACTGCCCCCAGCAGTAGATTTTACCAATGATGAGATGGCACAGTACTTGGTACAGAACGAGTGGGATGACCGCAAACACCGTTCCCTGCAACGTAACATTAAAACAGCCAAGTTCCGATATACGGCCGATATTGACGGTATTGACTTTGGTAATAACCGAGAACTGGATAAAAATCAGATAGACCGGTTGTTTACATGTGAGTTTATAAAGAAAGGGCAGGATGTATTTATTACTGGTAGCACCGGTACAGGTAAGAGCTACTTGGCATCTGCTATTGGCCGCCAGGCTTGTTTGCTGGGTTTTAAAGTTTACTATACGAATACAGCCAAACTATTATCTATATTAAAAATGGCCAAAGCAGATGGCTCACATATAAGAGAGCTTGCAAGAATAGAGAAACAAGATCTATTGATACTAGATGACTTTGGTATCCAATCTTTTGATGCAAGTGGTAGAGCATTATTAATGGACATTGTTGAAGACCCCCATGGTAAACACAGTACTATTATAGCTTCTCAGGTTCCGGTAAAAAACTGGTATGATGTAATTGGTGAGCAAACAGTTGCAGATGCCATCCTTGACAGACTGGTACATCAATCCGTACGCGTAGAGTTGAAGGGTGAATCAATGCGAAAACTAAGAAAAGAGGTAAACGCTGAAGAAACAGAAAAAATTAATTAACCAAAATAGACAGAAAAATCCTACGTTTGAAAAGCAAAAACAATTAGTTCTTTACCATATTTTAGGCCGTCAATTTACCCAACAGTTGAATATTTTTTTAGGGGGGTCACATTGTGCTGGCGGAAGGGGGTCAGTTTTGCTGGTATTTACACAATATTACAGTATATTTTATCAATTTTACAGTAACTTTGATAAATACATTTTACAGTAATGTATGCTTATAATTATACGTTTTACCGTACTTTATAATTGTTTTATAGTAAAAATCATGCCCAATGGTAAATAAGCCTGCAGGTAACGAATGGCTCAAAGCCCATTATAGCCTACTAAATTTTTCTTTTACACATAGTTCCTACATTGGAAATAATGATTCAATTGAACTGACCTCAAAAGGCAATATCAATCAGGTATATGGTCCGAAGTATGCAGTAGCGGATGATACGCCCATCCTTCACTTATTATTTGCTCTAAAATACGATGACCTTAACCTCGATTTTCTTTCGGCGGTATTTGCTCTAATTGATGCCAATGAAATCAACAGTTTTATATCATCAACACCAAGCGGTCGATATGCCAGAAAAATTGGATTTTTATATGAATTTTTGACTGGGAAAGAGCTCACACTAGAAATAAAAGTGGCGGGGAATTACATCGACCTGTTGGAAACGGAAAAATATATAACAGGTAAGGTCGTTAAAAACACCCGCTGGCGTCTCAATGACAACCTTTTGGGTACTAAGGACTTTTGTCCTGTAATACGGAAAACCAGAGCAGTCTCAGCACTATTGGAAAACGATATCAGGCAAAGCATTGAAGGTTTGGAAAAAGAGTTCCCGGAAGATGTTTTCCGACGGGCCGCATCATATTTATACACCAAGGAAACCAGATCTTCATTTGAGATCGAAAAAGAGAAGCCATCACCGGACAGGCTGGATCGGTTCATTGCACTCTTGCATCGTGCTGGTTCAATCCCCTCAGAAGAACTACTGTCAAAGATCCATCTGGTTTTCTTGCAGAATATCATTGTGGATTCACGTTTTGCAGCGGCTGATTTTCGGGGCTTCCAGAATTATGTCGGGGAAATCTTACCCAATGACGAGGCCCTTGTGCATTATATATGCCCACCGCCAGATATGGTTAAAACGATGATGGCTGGCCTTCAAAGTGCTGCCAATAAAACTACAGGCGTGCAACCCATCGTTCGGGCGGCTATGCTTTCTTTTGGTTTTGTTTTTATACATCCTTTTGAAGATGGTAATGGACGACTACACCGGTTTATGATCCATGATGTATTGGTTCATGATGGCGTAGTGCCGGAAGGTTTAATCATTCCTGTTTCTGCCCATATGCTCAATAACATCAAAGCATACGACCAGATACTTGAAACCTATTCAAAACCACTGATGCAACGCATCAAATATGCATTGAGTGAAGGGGGGGAAGTGACAGTGCAAAACGCTAGCGAGGTGGAAGGATATTATCGCTATCCTGACCTTACACCACAAACAACCTACCTTGCAGAGATCATACACACGACGATCAAAGAAGATATGCCCCAAGAATTAATATATCTGTTGCGCTATGATGAAGCAAAAAAAGAAATTCAGAAAATTGTAGACATGCCTGACAGGGATATAGGCAGGATGCTGGTTTTCTTTCACCAGAATAGGGGCGTATTCCCCAAGAGAAGGCGTGAATTATTTTCCAAATTAACTGATGAAGAGATTGCTGCAATGCAAAATGCCTATAGAAGGGTATTTGAAATTGTCTGACCTGTGTTTAATTGTGTTCTTCAATTATGACATGCTCTCACATTGGTAGTGAATAATAGCAGTTTTGACGAGGGGGTTGAAGTCGGCGAGGCGAGGGGAGTTGAGAAAGGGCGCAAGCAGGGCCTAAAAGAAGGATTCCATCTCACTGTACCCATTGTCAAAGAAATTCTTAAGGGTGAATTATACCATGAAGAAATTGCCGAGAGATTTTATGTTTCCGTTCAGTTGGTAACTAAATTGTCAGAGGAGTTGAACTGAAATTTTTAAAGCATTGACGGTGGAAGTAGTTGATTCAATAGAGAGAAAGTATCAAGAAATATTTCAGCAAAAATTAAGGAGTTGATATAGTTTCAACTTCTGCCTTGCCTGCCTCCACTCTCCGTGTATCCCACCTTTCCTCCCGTTTTATTCTCCCCCAAACCCCGTCATTTTCACCTTTCTAAAAATCCGGGTCTCTTCAACTTTGGGTGATGACTAGGAAAATACTATACCCGACTGCTGATCCGGTTTTTAAAAGGATATTCGGACAGGAAAAAGCCATCACCATAGAAATCATCAACCTATTGATTAAACCACCCAATCCAGTGGTTGACCTGGAATATCTTCCCAATGAGATGTTTCATGATATGAATGATGGGAAAATATCAATCGTCGATGTGCGTTGTCTTGACAGCAAGAAGCAACAATTCATCATTGAAATGCAATTGGTTCATCACGCTGGTTTCAACCAGCGGGCGCTATTGTATGCTGCAAAAGCCTACGGGCAACAACTCAGGAAAGGGATGGCTTACAATGATGCACAGTCCGTATACCTGTTAAGCATCGTCAATCACTCCTTCAAACCCGACCCGAATAAATGGTTGCACAGAATAGAGATGCTCGATAAGACTGACCCGGATTTTGAAGTTCCCGGCATTACCCTCCTTTTCCTCGAACTTGCCAAACGGAAAAAATTGGGTAATTTTAATTTTGATGATCCGGTAGACAGGTGGTTGTCTTTTTTAGCTGAACCAGAAAAAATACTCACTATGCCTAAGTATGATTTATCGGTTTACCCGAACCTGCTTAAAGCTGCAGAATTGCTGGATGAATCCAACTACACCCAGGAGCAGCTCAATGCTTATGACCGACATCTATTGGCAGTTTACGATATCAACATGTCCCGCATTGAAAGTTTTGACGAGGGGGTTGAAGTTGGGGAAGCGAGGGGAGTAGAGAAAGGACATAAGCAAGGGCTTGAACAAGGGCGTGAGGAAGGACGTCAAGAAGGGCGTGAAGAAGGGATCCATCTCTCTGTACCCATCATCAAAGTACTTCTTAAGGGTGAATTATCACATGCACAAATTGCAGAGCATTTTTCTGTTTCCGTTCAATTAGTAGCTAAATTGGCTGAGGAGTTGAGCTGAAATTTGCAATGATTTATTCTTGTAAATCGGTCAAAAAATAATGGGAACATTTTTTACTCCTTGATCTGGGTCAACATCCAAGAATGCCGTGTCAAGATTAACAGAATATACAAATTACAGTATAAGTAGATGTTTATATCAATATTACAGATCTCTGCGGGGTGAAATTATCTAAAATTTTAACCCAATTCTGTTAAAGATATATGGGGTCGATACAATAAAATATATGGTTTGGGCCCATTGAATGTTGCACCTTCAGGCATATAAGCAAAAGTCACTGCATCCATAAAAATTTATGTAATTGATTTACCTTATCAAAGCTGTTTGTATTTCCTCTATTCTAACAGGGCCCATCATTCCAGCTTTTTGAACATGAAATTTTTCATCTCCATTCTCATTCGGAAATCTGTCTTTCCTGTTATAGGGGATATTCGTTTGACAGTATTTTTTTCCATCAATTGAATTCATGTCACCTGTCAGACGATTGATCCACATATTGGTTATCTGTATTTCAACCGTATTTCTTCCGGGTTTCAGATAGTCTTTTATGTTCATGGAAAATGGTGGCGTCCATACAACTCCAGCTGATTTTCCATTGATAAAAATTCTTGCAACATCCAATACTTCTCCCAAATTTATTTTGATGATACTGTCTTTGATAAGCGATTCACGAGAGATGTCAAAACTGTTTTTATACGTGGCTGTGCCAGAAAAGTATTTTATGCCATCATCTGTATGGTCCGTCCAGGAAATCAGCTTGGTCAGTTTGACCGAATCTGGTGCTCCCCATTTTTTAGGAAAAGATAAAGTCCAAGGGGAATTTATATCATGGCTACTTGTTTCCTTTTTGATATTATAGGAAGGAAGTGTTCGTCTTTCAGCATTGAATACGATAAAACAGGATGCATTGGACGCCAGCTGCAGCTTAAATTTTGTATTCCCATTCAATGTTTTTAGATCATTTATTTGATATTGTTTTCCAGTTATCGGATCCCAATATTCAGCCTGTTTTCCAACTGTCCGGAATTGGCATTCTTC
>Ga0214921_10007489_pt1 | contig 14538 bp, 13 predicted proteins | sample LL1505_MetaG_FD_177992 | JGI IMG/M metagenome (GOLD analysis project Ga0214921, IMG submission 177992) | Freshwater microbial communities from Lake Lanier, Atlanta, Georgia, United States - LL-1505 | ecosystem: Environmental > Aquatic > Freshwater > Lake | place: USA: Georgia | collected... | reverse complement strand
CCGGCACCGCCGCCGCCACCGCCAGCAGCTCCACCACCGCCGCCGCCGCCGATCAGGTAGGCGTCAACTTTTCCTGAAGTAAATTTACTTGGCGCACTCCAAGTACATCTATCAGTGTTGGTGAACTTGAGGATCGTATACAAGCGCTCGCCATTAAAAACTACAGATTCGATCGGTGCGCAAGCTGACAAACACTGGGAAACAACTTCATGGCCTGTGGTTTGCGGGTTACCAATAGGTGATCCGCCATCAATCCCGAATTGACTCACGTATGAGATGTTCGAAAACTTTCCATAGAGCAAATCCCCTTCGCAAGTTCTTACTGTTGGAGCAACTTGAGCTTCTAACTGAACTCCGGACGCTAGTCCACCTACGACAGCACTCAAGTTTCGTCCATCGGTTATGTAGGAATAAATCCAGTCGTCAACTAGACCATTAGTGACATCGCGATATCTAAGGGTGTATCCAGCGGGGGTATAACCAGTGGCTCCGAGATACTCATTCCATTCGATTTCAAATCCATCTGAGTGTCGAACAAGTCGCGGAGACGAGGTTGAAGGCGATGCATTAGGCACATACATAGAAGGAATTGAGTTCGAGTTGTTGATCTGGTACGACGCACTTGCTGGTGGACGGTTGTTTCCTGACCAAGGGTTGGCTTCTGCGAGCCAGGCATTGACTTGTGAAGTTGGACAGTCAATATATCCAAAACTTCCTGTTTCTCGGATTATTGCTAGCTGGTCTAGGACTTGCTTCAACTTCTCAGGCGTGCCGATAAAAGTTGCATCAGGTGGATTTGCGGACCAGTTGATTGGCCAGTAGAATTCGTCGGTAATTCCATCTACCGCAATGTCTCCTATGTGATCCAGTACGCCACATTCAGGATTAATATCAAGTCGGTAGGTTACTGTGGGGTCAGTATTAAGTAGCGTAGTCTCACCTAGCAGAATCGACTCGCCGCCGATATTGTCATCCGCTCTTGCAACTAGATCTACGACAGGTCCAGGGTTTGCGTTCGCGGCAAGTGGAAAGGCCTGCATTACAGTGACGGCTAGCACGCCACTTAGCAAGAAACTTAAGGCGCGCTTCGCTCCATACTTATTACCTGACTTTACAGTTCGAGATAACAAGGGGAATCCTCCACGTATGGCCTGTTCAAAACACCAAAACTGTTGGCGTTATTAACAAATTACGGTGTGATTTCACTCGCGTCACCATGGATTACCGCATGTTTAATAAAGTCTGGGGATAGCCCGACTCCATCACTAGGGCTATCCCTAGCGATGTCGAAAGTGTCCGTTTTCGAATCATAAATACATAATTTTCCGATTCGTGAAGAGCCATACTTATAAATATGCAAACACCGCGCATCTTGGTTGTCGAGGACGATGCATTTACGCGCACTTCTATAGTTGGCGCCCTGGCAAGTAACGGAATCGATGTAATTGATTCAGTTGCCACGTCTGCAGAAGCAGTGTCTTCATTTGAAAAGCACAAACCAGATGTAGTTCTACTTGATTTAGATCTTGGATATGGCCCGACTGGATTAGACCTAGCACGAGCGTTTCGACTTCGTAATCCAAATATTGGACTCGTGATGTTAACGACGTATTCAGATCCAAGGCTACTAAGGGCAAATCTGCCAGCAATCCCAGCTGGGACAGAGTATTTAGTTAAGAGCAATATTGGAGAAATCAAAATCGTTAGTGATGCCATAAAACTTGCCATCAATTATTCGTCAAACTCCAGCAATAAAATCAAGCAGGCGAGAAATGATATTCCTCGGGACCTACAAGGCATGACTGACATTCAAATTGAGACTCTAAGAATGGTCGCCCAAGGCCACACCAATAGCGAAATTGCGAAGCAAAGATTTGTGAGCGAAAAAGCAGTGGAACAGACCATTGCCAAGATTGCAAAAGCCTTAGACATCCCAGCAGCTACAAATCAGAATCAACGTGTCCACATTGCGCGGGTTTACTTTAGATTAACCGGTCAAGGCAATCTTTAATGTTGTCTATTAGTACACGAACTGCGCTCACCGGGCGCTGGGCGATCTCCCGTAATCCATACATATTAATTGCACCGACTACGGTGGCTTCAGTTGTACTGATAGAGGCCACAAGTTTCGAGGCACGCGAACTCGGTGGCTGGTTAATTGCATCTGCCGGTGGTTATCTAGTTTTTTGTGTCTTGCTTTACCTTGCACACTTAACCATTTACAGAAATCGAGCCACCCGGCCAGTAACTGTACCCTGGATCTTCGCGATTGGTTTTTTGTTTGGCGCAATCAAAGGTGCCACTACTGGAATCTTGAGTGTTTTTCTCGGTCTTGAATCTAATGAAACGGAAGCAGTGTCAGCGAGATTTTTTGCTGCCGGCTTTCTCGGATTGGTAGGCGTACCGTCAATTGCAATTGTCATGAATGCGCTTCAAGAATTCAGAGAAAAACGAGCTGAGCTTATTGCTGAACAGATCTTGCTGGAATCCAAAGAATTGCAGAGTCAAGAAGTCATTGCTGCCATGAGTGCTCAGTTACGATCCTCCATTGAAAATGATTTGAGTGTCCTCCTTAATGATGTCAAGAACAATCTGGATGAGAAATCTGTAACCACAGACTCTTGGCAACTACTTGCTGATGACTTAAGGACAACTGCGCGAGAAACAGTGCGAGAGATGAGTCACCGACTATGGGCGAGACCATCAAGTTCAGTTAAAGACATCACGCTGGTTGACATTGGAAAAGCAATGATTACCACAAGTGCGTTTCCCTTAAGATTCATTCTTCCGATACTCCTGGTTTCCTCAATTCCAGTCAATTTAAATGATCATGGCAGCAGCGAAGTACCCATCCGGCTGCTAGTGCTGGCTTTCACCACATCCCTCATTTACCTGAGCGCTACCTTGGCTATTCATCGCTGGCGTAAATACCGATACCAGACATATGTTTCCGCACTGATCTTGGCTGCCCTGGCACCACCTTTAACAGCGGTATATATTTTTGGCGATACTGTTGATCAAAAATTTCTCGGCGTCAGCATAACAATTGCAATTTGGTTGCCCCTATTAACGATTACCTGCGGCTTGATTGATACCTCGTTGAAGCAACGTCAAGAAATCTTAGATGACTTACAAGCCCAAATAGATAAGAGCCGAGTCCGGACAATTTCTGAGAATAACGAGACTGTTCGTCTAAGTAGTGACATGGCGAAGTATCTCCATGGAAACTTGCAATCACGACTGATGGCTTCCGCATTAGCAATTGAGATCGCAGGTAATGCAAAGGATTCAAAGGCTTTGCTAACTGAGATTGAAAAAGCCAGGCAAAGTATCGCAACACCATTTGACCAATTCACTTCAAATGAATTGGCAGCAGTTTCAGTTGAATTATCTCGACTGATGGTTGTGTGGGAAGGAATTTTGTCAACAGAATTAGTTTTGTCTAGCTCAGATGAAGATGTTTCCAAAATCGATACCAGAAACATAATTCACGTGGTCGAAGAGGCTTTCTCTAATGCGCTACGACACGGCCTTGCCACTGAGGCAACAGTTTTACTGGTACCCACAAACTCTGGAATTTCACTCACAGTCATCGATAACGGGATTGGCCCAAGAGATGGCTCCCCTGGTTTAGGGTCGTCGCTCTTCAATTCAATTGCAGGGAGTAACTGGTCATTGACCAGAGGCCCTGAAGGTGTTGGTACTCAGCTGAATTTGCAGATAGTCAAGTAATTGCAGGGCCACTAAATTACTTTCGTTTAGCCACTTAAAGTCTTACTTGCTTCAATTGCGCGGATTTCCTTGCTTTCGATCATCATCAAATAGATCAAAGTAGGAATCAAATCAATACTTCGCTTAAGTAACCACTTGGTGCCGCTGGTAAGCAGCCAAACGAGATCGTCTTTCTGAGTGCGAATTGATTGCGTTGGAAGGATGCTTGAAACTCGAAGTGGCAGGCTCAGATTGTAGCGAATCATGTCTGCAATTAGTTGATGTCCGAGCGAGGACGGATGCATTCGGTCAACATGCCAAAAAGTTCGTTCGTAAACTTCCTTTTGTTCCCACCCAGCAATAAATAAAGCTTCTTCTTGAGCAGAGACTTCTTCCAAAATTTCATTTAGGTTCAGCACCCGGCGGCTTAGTACTTTCTTGACGCGCTTTGGTGCAAAAGCCACCTTTGATGGGTCAGGTAAACCCAGTAGCACGACAACAGCACCTAAATCATTTAATTCCTGAATCAAAGTTCGTATGGAATCTCGAATTTGAACTGGTGAGTAATTGCCGCGCATTACGTCGTTCATTCCGACACAGACACAAACAAGGTCAGGACTAAAGAATTTTGCCGATGCCAACTGGGTGCTAACAACCGTGTGTGCACGGGCGCCATTCTTGCTTAGATTTATGTAGTGCTTAGCTGACAAATCATGTGCAACTCGGCCAACCCACCCGGGCCCGTCTGGATTACCATCCGTAGAAGTGTCACCAACACCAAACACTGAACTATCTCCGAGTGCGGCAATTCTTAACTCTGTCATGTGCCGCAATGCCAAAAGTTTTTCGTTTAAGGTTTTTGGTTCTACTTCAGTTACCAACTTTGGCAACTCTTGCTTGACTTCTTTAGTTTTACTTTTCATGCTGCCCTCATGTGTATCTTCAACATATTCGATGCACATTTATCCCAGCCAAACTCTTCAGCGCGCAATCTGGCTTGATTTGAAACTTTTGCTGAATCCATACTTAATACGGATTCAATTTTTTGACTCCACAGTTTGGCATCTCGAGGTAGAGCACTTCCACAGGTTGGTGAAATGACTTCCGAGATAGCCGAGGAATCACGACACAACACATAAGTTCCACACGCGAGCGACTCCAGCGCGGCTAGTCCAAAAGTTTCAATTGGCCCAACCGCTAGGAAGCAACTCGCACCTGCCATCAAGTTCGCAAGTTTGGCCTTGTCAGAAATGAAACCAAGGAATTCGATTGGTAGCTGTTCCGTTTCAGTTTGCTGTTCTAACCCAGAGCGCAATGGTCCATCGCCCGCCAGTACTAACCGACAGTTTGCGCCGGAAGATTTAAGCTCTCTTGCGATTTCAAGTAAGAATTCTGGATCTTTTTCTTTTGAAAATCTGGTGCACGCTAGTACGTAATCCGAAACCTCATCAAGGGAATCAGTTGCAGTTGCCACAATAGATTGGAAACGATTTAAGTCAACACCCAGTGGGACCTTGACTAATCGATTTTCCAAGCTGGAATCATTTGCCAACAGTTCGCGAAACTCGTGAGCAGCGAAATCGGTGGTAGCAACAACGCAGTCAACGGAGTTTAATGTCTTTGTATTCCAGTACCGGATCAGGTTGCTCTTCCAAGGTATGCCAGGTGCGAATGCATTAATGACACCATCGAGACGTTCGTGCGCGAAGAAACTAGTCTGAATCCCACGATTACTAGCCCAGCGAGCAATCTTTAACAAGGTTGTGCGATCTGATAGCTCAAGTACATCAGGATTGAATCTAGCCAGTTCGTTGCGAACTACGCCTCTGCGCAAAATGATCCGGTATCCCCCAGTGAAAGGCACCACAACTCCAGGGACTGTGATTTGAGTCCAGTTACCAACTCGAACTGCCCCATATTGTTTACCTGGCACAACAGTTAAGACTTGATGCCCCAGTATCTCGTATTGCGAAGCCAGTGCATCCACGGTTGTTCTGAGCCCACCACTTTTGGGCCCATACATATTTGCAATGTGAGCTATACGCATAGTTAAGCAGCCAAAGAAGTGCGGGTATTTTCCTGGAAATTTGAAATTGCGGTTTCATAGTGGCCAACTATTGATTCCGTTAGCGATAGCCAGGTACGGTTACGCACCATCTGTTCGCCGTTTTGACCAAACTCAATAATTTCCTGCGGATTGTCAATCAAGTTTTGCACCGCATTGCGTAATTGCTCGAGTGAGCCAGGCTGATAAAGATACCCATTGAATCCTGGCTCAACTAGATCCAGTGGCCCTCCAGTTGCAGGGGCTACCACCGGCACTTGGCAAGCCATGGCCTCTTGAATAACTTGGCAGAAAGTTTCTTTTTCGCCAGTGGTCACCATGACATCAAGGGATGCCATTGCCTGGCCTAACGCCTCGCCACTTAAGTGTCCAGTGAATAAGGCATACGGAAGATGGGTTGCCAACCGCTCCCGGCTAGGTCCATCACCGATGATTACAAGCTGAACTTTCTTACCAGCTTTTGATTGCAAGTTATGAAGAATACGTAAGTTCTCTACACATTTTTCTGGTGCTAGCCGGCCAGCAAAACCAACAACAATAGTATTCTCATCTGCGCCCCAACTCTGACGCAAAGTTTCACTACGGTACGAGTTATTGAATTGACCAGTATCCACGCCGCGTCCCCAGATTTTGATGTTTTCAATTCCGAGATTTTCAAGGTATGACTTGGAGTGCGTCGAAGGGGCAAGATTTAAATCTACGTTGGAATGAATCTTGCGGATTCGTCGTTCCACTAAGGTGCTAATTCTCGAGAGGCCATAGTGATTGACGAAGCCTGCGACGTCGGTTTGAAAGATTGCAACTGACGGAATTTGATATTGTTTAGCAACTCGCCTAGCTTGGTCGCCGAGCAAAAATGGTGAGGCTAAATGTAAAACGTCTGGTTGAAACCGATTGATACGATTTGCAATTTCTTTTACTCGAATTGTTGGAAAGTCCACTTGAGCCAGTGAATCAATCGAAACTGACGGAACTCGATCAACGTTCAATCCTTGAATTTCAAAGGGTCCTTTACCTGGTGCCAAGATTTGCACGTCATGTCCCAGGTTCTTTAGGTTGGTGCCAACCTTAAGGACGGAGTTAGTAACTCCGTTGGAGCGCGGCAAAAATGATTCGGTAGCAATAAGAATTCTCACGCTTTAGTTATATTGAAGTTAAGTTATTGTTAAGGGTTCTCTGGGGTTAATGTCATCTAAATTAATTGTGACTTAATGGAATTTAGTTCTACTTTTGTTAATGCGACATTTACCTGAATCTGCCTGACACGTTTACGTTGGTAGTCAAATCTGTTGCTGTGACTACTCAACCTAAGTCTGTAGCTTTCTTTAACCTTGACAACACCCTGATTCAAGGAAGTTCACTTGGTCACTTTATTCAAAGCCTGGCTGAGTGCGGCCAGCTATCTTGGCGAAATATTTCCAGCTTTAAGCTCAAGAACTCACGGCTAAGAGGGAAAAAATCAAGATCTGATTTAGTGATTGAACAGCAAATTCACAAGGCCTTTAGATTCCTGCAAGGCAGCCGTCAGTCACAATTTCTTGAAGAATGCGAAGCAATGGCGAACAGATTGCTGAATTACAAAATCAATCATCAAGTCTTGAGCCAAATCAATGAACATAAGCGAAACGGGCATGACACTTGGCTGTTAACGGATGCCCCGATCGAAATCGCAACCACACTTGCCCAAAAGATCGGCATGACAGGTGCACTTGGAACCAAGAGTGAGATCTTAGAAGGCACCTACTCTGGTCGTCTTGATGGCGAATTACTCAAGGGAACTCACAAAGCCCAAGCTGCTAAAGAGTTGGCTTCGATTCGCTCGTATGACCTAACACAATCCTTTGCCTATAGTGACTCCCTGAATGACTTGCCTCTTCTTGCATCAGTCGGCACCCCGTACGTAGTAAATCCAAACTCGGAACTAGCTCGGATTGCTCGAAAGAATGCCTGGCACGAATTGACGCCTGCAGCGTGATCAAAAACTCCAATTTCACAATTTGGACACACCGCGGTCGACCCGAACCAGAACATTGCGAACGCGCATTTGATATTGCCTGGATGTCTGGGATCACGAATTTCGAAATTGACATTAGAAAAACCAAAGATAACCAAGTAGTACTCACCCACGACTCAGGAATACAGAGAATCTCCGGCGTTGATCTTGAGATTGCAGATTTGACGCTAAGCGAACTGCAAGAACATCCAATTGATGGCTTGCACCCATGGGTGACATTGGAACAGTTTCTAACCAATTACCCCACTGCCAAGATTTCTATTGATTTCAAATCCGATGATGTCTTGCATCCTGGGATAGAGGTGCTAAGGAACTTTCCAAATATGGATATCGTGAACGGTTCGTTCTCGCGATCGCGCACCTTAACGATCCGAAAAGAACTACCCCACTTCAGATCTGCATTAACTCCGTTCGAAGTAATTCAAGTCATGTCTGGCATTACACCGCGAGATTCAAAATCACATAAGTTAAATGCAATGGTCCCCTGCCGCCAATACGGCATCGAAGTTGTGACTCCTCGGTTTGTTCGAACCTGTGCTCGTGCTGGAATCGAGATTCATGTTTGGGTTATTAATGAAGTAAGCGAGGCAGTCAAGCTGCTCGAACTTGGAGTTCATGGCCTTGTAACCGATGACTTTAGGGTTATTGGCTCAATCAAGAACTAAGGCCCGTCGGTGTTAAATTTTATTGCTGGTAGCAGGCGTTCTTTAACCCATCGTCCAGTTGCTGTATATCTTGATCTAAATCTGCAAATTACACTGTAATTTCAGACGGTTTCAAATAATCTTTGTTTAATGTCGAACTTAAGTGATTCAAACTACGACCACATTGTCGTAGGTGGTGGCGCTATGGGCGCAGCAACTGCTTGGCAGCTTGCAAAGCGGGGTCGCAGCGTACTTTTGATTGAACAGTTCACTCAGGATCACGTGAACGGAAGTTCTCACGGCGGCACCAGAATCTTTCGCCTCGGGCACGAACTGCAGACTTATACGACTCTTGGAATAGCCGCCCTTGATCTTTGGCGCGAACTTGAATCCGAGTCAAATGAGACATTAGTTGAGTTGATTGGCCATGTTGATCACGGACCAGCAGCCGTAGTTGCTGACATTGAATCAAATCTAAAGAATCAAGGTTTGGCGTGTGAACGTATGTCTCCGGCACAAGCCCATGAGCGCTGGCCTGGAATTACTTTCGATGCAAATGTGGTCTATAGCCCTGATGGTGGTCGAGCTCACGCACAGCGAACTGTGAATACTTTATGGCGACGTATCGTCGAACTAGGTGGGGAGATCTGGAACAATACTAAAGTCGCTTCGGTTCAGATTGATGGTGAGTACGCAATTGTTGAAACTTCCGAGCAAACCCTGAGAACAAAGTCAGCGATTGTGGCTGCTGGAGCCTGGCTACCTCGATTAGTTGGTCATCACGTATCTCTGCGGCCATTGCATGCGGTTCGCGCCCAGCCTTCCCACTTCGCTCCCCGACCAGGTTTTGAAGATATAGATATGTGGCCGACATTCATTCATCGCGGACTTAGTGCCCAGCCTGAAGTTGAGAACAGTTGGTACGGGCTCTGGACACCTGGCGAAGGCGTGAAAGTTGGTTCGCACCTAGTTCATGATGAGCTGGATTTGGACAACCGTAGTTTTCAAATCAACCGAAAGTTTGAATCTGCGCTCCAAGAATATGTGGCTCAGTGGTATCCGGGGTTGGACGCTGAGAAAGTCACCTCAACAACGTGCATTTACACAAATGAGCCCAACGAGAACTTCATCCTGGATCGCAAAGGACCACTGACAGTTTGCTCGCCGTGTTCTGGACATGGCTTTAAGTATGTGCCAGCGATTGGGAAAATCACTGCTGACCTAGCTATGGGCGGAACACAAAGCGTTAAAGAGTGGCAGTTCTAAGTCGTTAGCAAAAAGCGATAGTGCTTATAGGTTTGTACCCTACATTTGGACTATGACCGAAGAGCAGAAATACACGGTGGAGAGCAAGTTTCCAAAATTTGAAGTTCGTCGGTATGAGGCCTGTGTTTTTGCAGATGTAGTTGTTACTGGAGATTTTGAATCTGCTGGTAATGCAGGGTTTCGTCCCCTAATTGGATACATCAGCGGTAACAATCAACCCAATTCCAAGATCGCAATGACTGCGCCTGTAGTCCAAGAGCCAGTCTCGAAAATCGCTATGACTTCACCAGCAGTACAGCAAAGTAGTGGTGAAGAAAACATAATTAGCTTTGTAATGCCGGCGGGCATGACGTTAGAAGTCTTGCCAATTCCAACTAACTCCAAGGTTTCACTACGTGAAGTTCCAGAACAACTTGTGGCAGTGTCACGCTTCAGTGGACGGTGGACCCAAGCCACATATATGAAGCATGTGGCGGAACTAGAGAAAAACATTGCTGAATCTGGATTAAAATCAAATGGACCACCAAGGTTTGCCAGATTCGATCCACCATGGACTCCTTGGTTTTTGCGCAGGAATGAAATCCAAATTCCAATTGCAATACCGACCCAATAGACTGGAGTTTCTGGGGGCGGTAGCTCAGTTGGTCAGAGCATCGGACTCATAATCCGTGGGTCGTCGGTTCGAGCCCGACCCGCCCCACCGTCAAAGGGTTTTCGGACACGTTGAGTAAGTTGGACAGCAACGTGGACAGCAACTGTAATTTCCAAAGCGCACCTTGCGAAACTTTTGACCTACATACCCTCGATGAAGACCAAAGTGCCTGAGTCTGTCAGTTCATTCATGCGTAAGTCTCTGTAAGGTGCATAGTCATCAGATACGTACCATTCTTCAGCTACCGCCATGCTTGGGAAACGAAGAACTGCTGCCCAATTTCCATCGAATGAGCCCTCTTTAGTTGTTGGGGTAGTTGATCCAGCGACCATCTCGATCCCCCACTTTGCCAGGATTGGGAACACATGCTGAGCGTAGCGCTCCATAAAGTCTTCCTGATTTGTGATATTGATTTGAACCAAGCCGTATGCCGGCTTTGCTGTTTCGTTCATAGTGTGATCCTCAATCTCGGGTTGGTTGACGTCCATTTCAGAGAATAGAACTTTAACTTGCAGAATGCAAGTTAAAGTGTAGGCTGTGTCTTGCAGGTAAGAAAGCTTCAATCAGGTAAAGGAATACACCCATGACAAAACGAGTTCTCGTAACTGGAATCAGTGGCTATGTCGGCCAACACATAGCAGCACAATTGCTTAATAACGACTACGAAGTAATTGGTACAGTTCGGTCTCTTTCAAAGTCCTCAGCTCCAAAGGCGTCACTAGCTGCAGTCGCACCCACTGAGAAACTTTCTTTCTTTGAAGCCGACTTACTCTCAGTTAGCGGTTGGAACGAGGCAATGTCCGGTTGCGACTTCGTCATGCACGTGGCATCGCCCTTCTACTTGGCTGAACCAAAAGATGAAAAAGAGTTGATCCGGCCTGCAGTGGAAGGCACACAGCGTGTGCTGGCAGCTGCTAAGAATGCTGGAGTGAAACGAGTCGTTCTCACATCATCCGTAGTTGCAATGACATCAGGCTTGCCTAGTGGGCGTTATGGTACGGAGGCTTGGTCAAATGTTGATGCCAATATCGGCGCTTACTCAAAGAGCAAAACGTTGGCCGAACGAGCAGCTTGGGAATTTGTCGCTGGTGGTTCCATGGAACTTGTGACAATCAACCCTGGATTCATTTTGGGTCCACCACTTGGTGCCGCAGGCGATGGACAAAGTGTCTCAATGATTTCAGACTTGATTGCCGGCAAGATGCCGATGATTCCTGACATTGCCATGAGCATGGTTGACGTTCGTGACGTTGCTCGGCTTCATGTGGCAGCGCTAGAAAGCCCAGACGCTGCGGGCAAGCGTTTCATCGCGGCGACTGAACAGCCAATAGCGATGGCACATTTGGCTGAAGTTTTACAAAAGGCAGGTTACTCAAAGGTGTCTTCGCGCAAAGCGCCGAATTTCGCGATCAAACTCATGGCACTTTTTGATCGTGAGGCGAAAGGCATGGTTCCACAATTGGGTGTCAGAATTTCGTACGACAATCAAGCTACTTACGATATTCTGAACTGGGAACCAACTTCCCTCGATAAAACTTTTGTCGAAATGGCGAAGTCAATCTCCGATTAGGAAGTGTATGCCAATGGTCATTAATGCGAACTCAATTGAGTGGCGCTCCGTATGCCCCATCGCATCTGGGCTTGATGTTCTTGGCGACAAGTGGTCTTTAGTAATCGTGCGCGACCTATTTGAGCACGGCACGCGCACCTATTCTGAGTTTGGCGAATCACCTGAAGGGATATCCACGAATATCTTGGCCTCAAGATTGAAGTTGCTCTCTTCGATTGGCATTATCGAACATGTGGAACCTGATCGTGCTTCTCGCAACAATGCCTACCAACTGACATCCAGTGGACTGGCTCTGCGTCCGGTACTTGAAGAGCTTGGTAAATGGTCGCAGACCTATCTCAAAGAAATGCATCCTGAAATCGTCAACATTCTCTAGGCCCGGTCAGATCTCAAGGCCGTTGCAAATCAAGTGCTCCGTGGGTCGTCGGTTCGAGCCCGACCCGCCCCACCGCTAAAGAATTTTTAATTCGTTTCGAGCCCGTTGACGGCAACGTTGACAGCAACCGTCTCAAACAGGCACACCAAAGAAATTTCTAGGCTTGAGTCATCTGACTTGAACGAGAACGAATTCGTTGCCTATGAAAACTTTGGCGCCTTCAGGCGGAATTTGATTTTGGCAGACTGGCTTTTTATTTGAGTCAGCTGATTTATTGCCCTTGTTATCAGATCCTCCTGGCGGTGGTGGCTTATCAGAAGAGCCTGCTGAACTCGGCTTATCAGAAGCTCCGCCAACATTCTTGTCAATCAAGAGAAAGATTGCGGAGTACGAAGATAGGCATGAAGTTTCATAATATGCATCTGAAGCAACATCTGTCACAAGTAGCCAAGTACTCAGGAATTCCATTCCATGACTTGCAACGACAATTGAATTTTCCGGTAGTTCAACAGTCTTAGCAAACTCTTTGAAATCTGAATATCGAGACTCACTTAGTACTGGAGGTGTTGGTCCACGCAAACTTAGGGTCACACTCGCAAGCAGAGTAATTACAGCCAAGGCCCCGATCAGAGTTCTTTGCAACACGGTCGAAGATTTAGCAAAAATGATAATTCCTGAAACAGCTAGGGGAACAAAAGCTAGTGCTGCCAAGCGGTTGAACCAGGCAATGCCAATTATCGGTGATGACAAAACAAAGGTCACAATTAGTGAAGACCAAACTACAGAAGCCTCACTGATGCTGAAGGTAGACCGAAGTTTCCAAGCAAATACGCCAAGCATAATAGAGCCAAGCTGGCAAAGGATTATGGTGGAAGCAATAACTGGATTTGCATAACCATAAAGTATCGCTTGCCAAGCGGGTAGTTTAAAAATTTCTACTGGATTTAGAATAAATGTAGTCAATGTAGTGAAGCGACTAGGAACTACAAGTGCAAGCATTAGCGCCACAAGAAGGCTACTCACGATCACTAAGCCGATAGTCAACGGCCTGATCTTTACTTGCTGTTGGCGAATTCGCACTAACAACCAAAAACTTAGAATCATTAAGGCCAGCAATAAAGTGCCAAAGTGTGTAAACGAAATTGCCAAGATAGTGGTACCGGCCATTACATAGCGCGATCGTGCGCCTCGTTCATCCCATGAAAGCAAAATCCAGGATAGAAGGAAAACTGCAGGTATAGCTGCTTCATTTTTTATGAAATCGCCTGTGAAGAAAAACAGTTGCACTGGATTAAGCAAGACAAAGACAATGCTAACTGCGGGAAGTAATGGAATTGGGTACCTGCGTGCGATTAAGTAAATAGGAAATGCTGAGAGGGCGGGCAGGATTGCGTCAGAAATTCGGACAGCACTAGGTATGTCATTTAGCAGCCAGGCGATACCAGCTTGCACATAGAAGACCAATGGTAGATCAGAGAATGCAAGTGATGAATTCTCTAATAGGGACCTTACTTGGACCCAGTAGTAAGCCCCATCAAGGCCCGGCAAAAGTGAATTCGAAGTTAGTGAAAACTTATAGAAAACTGAGATTAAAACAACGGAGGCAGACGCTGCAAAAGGTAGCGATTTTGTAAACAGATGTCGGCTTGGCATAAAACTCCCGAGTAAATAGGCCTAATTTTGATCATAGCAGTTTGGGTTTGAAACTCTTGATAAACCGTACTTATAACGCGTGGTGGTCTCAAATAGAACTGAGTCAACATTTGACAGCAACGCTGACAGCAACCGCCTGCGAAAAGACTCGCCTTAGATAGTTTGCTGAATGCAGAAAATTACGGAAAAACCCTACAAATGTAAAAAAATAGTTTGCACCTTGCAAAGAATTGACTGCCTAAAAACGAATCCGTGGGTCGACGGTTCGAGCCCGTCAGGGCCCACTTTTTCATAGTTAACAAATCAAGGGCGTTCGCGAGTGCAAACGCCCTTGATTTGTTCGTTAGTTAACTAACGGTGAAGGATCCGAACTTAGTTGAAACCTTCTTACCCTTACTGTTCTTAATCGTGACTGTATAGGAACACTTACCCTTCTTCTTTGCTACAACTTTTGTGCCACTCAGGGTACAAATGTTCTTGGAACTACTCTTGATCGCAATTGAAGCTTTTTGACCTTTCGTAAGCTTCACTCCAACGTCAGCCAAAATCGCTTTGTTGGTGCGTGACTTACCTTTGGCAACACTTAC
>Ga0214921_10007488_pt1 | contig 14539 bp, 15 predicted proteins | sample LL1505_MetaG_FD_177992 | JGI IMG/M metagenome (GOLD analysis project Ga0214921, IMG submission 177992) | Freshwater microbial communities from Lake Lanier, Atlanta, Georgia, United States - LL-1505 | ecosystem: Environmental > Aquatic > Freshwater > Lake | place: USA: Georgia | collected... | reverse complement strand
AACCTTTGTAGCCAACTACCAGAAGAAATACAACGCCGTGCCAGATCAGTGGAATGCGGTGGGTTACACCATCGGCAAGCTCTACGGCCATGCCCTGGCCAACGTCAAAGGCGCCGTGACCCGCCAGAGCCTGAACGACGCCGTGATCGCCACGCGCAACTTCCCTGTGGTGCTCGGCAGCGGCAAGGGCAACTTCAGTTTCGCCGGCGCTGAACGCGAGCCTACCTATGAACCTATCCTGATCACGGTGAAAGACGGTAAGTTCATCCCCGCCCAGTGACCCTGGCGCCGCATGAGGACCCGCCCGCTCGAACGGCGGTCCTCGAGATGCAGGCCGCGCTGCGCACCCAAGGCGCCGCGGCTGATGCGATGTCTGTGGTGAGGGCCCACATCGCGGCTGTGCGTTGCGGTGACCCTGTGCTGATGTCTGCCGACTACGCCGAGACTGCCCGCATAAAGCGCGGCACGATGGTGGTTGTCCCGCGCGAGTATTTTCCCAGCGCCCTTCAGCGCATGGGCAGCAGCGTGCTTGTTGTGCATGACTTAAGCCAGCTGAGCGCTGGCGACCAGTCATCCGGTGCGCTCATCGTGATGCATTGGGCGCTGAGCGGGGGCGCCGCCCATGGGACTCGTGGGACCGACACGTTCACCGTTGTCGGTGATCTCATCACGCACCAGCAGGTGGACTTGCACACGCCCGACTTCTGAAAGCACCGCACCGCAGGGGCCGCACCCACCCCAGGTTTTTCAAGCGCACGCCTCGCCATGCGCTGCCGCCACCAGCTCGTTGAGAATGCCACAGGAATGCGCTGTCTGGGTGCCTGTGCATCGCGCGCGCAATTGCAGCAGCTGCTTCTCCAGGGCCTCCATGCTTTTGAGGCGTGCACGCACTTTCACCAACTGTTGGTCCACCAACATGTCCACATCGACGCACGGCGTATTGGGTTGATCGACAAAACCCAACAAGGTGGCCACTTGGTTGAGCGGCATTTCCAGCGCGCGACAATGGCGGATAAAGGACAGGCGCTCCAGATGCGACACGTCGTAGTCGCGGTAGCCGTTGTCCTTGCGCGCCGGCGCTGGCAGCAAGCCTTGCTTTTCGTAGAAACGAATTGTTTCAATATCGACGCCAGTAGCACTTGAAAGTTGCTTGATCTGCATCTGCTGCGCGCCCTGAAAAAATGTGTTGACACTGTAGCAGCTACAGGGTTTTTAATCCAGGCTTCAAAGAAAACCTGCTTTCAATCCTTGGGACCCACCATGTCTGCTCACAACTGCCAACACGAAAGCCCTGCGCCAAGCCGCATCGTCAACCTGGCGCGTTACCGCAAAGTCCTATGGATCGCGCTGGGCGTTAATCTGGCCATGTTTGTGTTGGAGGTGATCGCGGGCGTGGGCTCAGAGTCTTTGTCTTTGCTGGCTGACGCCATTGACTTTGCCGGTGACGCCTTGAATTACGGCGTGTCTTTGGCGGTGCTGGCCACCGCGTTGGCGTGGCGCTCCCGCGCTGCCATTGCCAAAGCCATCAGCATGATGGGCTTTGGTCTTTTTATCCTTGGACAAGCTGTCTGGGCGGCGTGGCACGGCACTGCGCCGCAGGCGATGGCCATGGGCGGCGTTGCCACACTGGCATTGGTTGCCAACATCAGCGTGGCCTGGATGCTCTATGCCTTCCGGGAGGGCGATGCCAATATGCGCAGCGTGTGGCTGTGCTCGCGCAATGATGCGCTGGGCAACCTGGCCGTCATGGCCGCAGCAGTGGGTGTTTTTGGCACCGGCAGAGCCTGGCCAGACCTGGTGGTGGCAGCCTCAATAGCGGGTTTGGCACTGCATGGCGGCTCGTCTGTATGGCGCCAGGCGCGCAGAGAAATGACTGAGCCAGGTGCTCTTGCAGGGAATCACCATGCACACTGAAGTTCAGCCCCCCTTGTTCTTTTTGCCCCTGTCGTGGCCATTCCTGCCTTCATGGCCGCGGCGCTCTTCGCAGCGCGCGCGGAGCGTGGCCCAATTGGCCCGGTGCTTTGCCGGCTACACGCCCTCAACCACAAACCCGGTGCGCCGCGCCGACTCTTTGCTGATCGGCAGGATGGCCTGGTATTCAGCGGAGTCATAAAACCGGTTGGCCGTGGCCGCATCGGCAAAACGGATCACCACCATGCGGGTGGGGCTCCAAAGGTCAGACTCTTTGATGGTCATGGCGCCGCCGCGAACCAGGTACTCTCCACCAAATTGCTCGGCCAGGGGTTTGGCTTTGACCTTGTACGCTTCGTACCGCTCGGGGTTGTCCAGCAAGGTGTCAACAATAAGGTAGGCGGCCATGGAGGTCCTTTAACTTGAGGGGGTTGACACTGTGTTCTTGTTTTAGTGCGACGAGTTTAGTGCCAGACGATTCTCAAGGATTCCCTACAAAAAGGAAGATGCGCATCGCGTTGTCACTGGCCTTGGCCAGGCCCAGGTAAATCGGGCCCATCGCGGTCTCGCCGCCCAGGTAGATGCTGGCCGAGCGGACCAAGCCGCTGCCCTGGGTCTCTGAGTAGCGTTGCGCCATAGTGGCACCCTCTAGCGACAAGCCAATGCGCAAGTCGCCGCGCAAACCCAGCGGCATTTGGCTGATGATTTTTTCGCCACGCAAACCCAGGTAACGCATGTCGGAGCCAATCAACTGCTTGAAGGCCAATCCCGTCATATTGTTCACCCCACCAAGCGCGGCGGCATCACTGACTGGCAGTTGCCCGCTGGTGGCCTCGGTAAAGGCGATCCGGCCGTTGATCACATAGGTGCCCAATGCGACGGCCTGGCTGTAGCTGCCCTCCAGCTTTCCGTAGTCGCTGGCTTGGGTCTGCATCAGGCGGGCACGCCAGCCTTCGGTCGGAAAGTAGGGTCTGTTGAAGCGGTCCAGGTCGGCCAGTGCAAACCAAGCGCGGGTGTTGCTTGAGGGATCTGCCGGCAACAGGCCGTCAACGCCGATTCGGGTACTGGCATTCTGGTTGCGCAGCAAGAGCCCCGACTTGATCACGCCGTAGCGACCAAGGTTCAGGCCCAGTCCGGTGTTGATCTCGCTGAACTCGTTCCTCAAGCGGGCTTGCGCTCGGCCGTCCTGGTACACGTCCACGGACCGGTCGCCAATCAGCGCGGTGGTTTCAGCAAACCAGGGTTTGCCAGTCTCAAGCGGCTGGTACCAATTGGCACCGAGCAGGTTGTCCGCGCCAAACTGGCCGGTGATCAGCAACTCACCGCCATGGTTGTTGAGTTGCGTCATCTGATAGGCCACCCGGATGTTGTACCGCGCGTCATCGCGCGTGCCCCATGAGAGGTTCAGGCCGCTGCGCAAGAAGTTGGGTCCCCAGGGTTTTTCAGTTGGAAAAAGCCTGAGTATGTTTTTTTCTCCATTGCGCACCAACTGGTAGGCGAGGTTGCTGTAGCGGCCCTCGCCATAGGCGTACAGCAAATCTTCCTCCAGCAACTTCACGTCCAGCGGGGCGCCGGCCTTGTTACGCAGTTGTGCGACAAACATGCGGGCCCGCTCTGCATCCAGGCCGCTCGTTTCGACAGCGTCTAACGTCAAGGGCGAGTCATCGCTGCGTGCCATACGGCGCAGCCAGACGGCGTAGTCAGGTGCACTCACTGCCAGGCTTTGCAGCTGGTCTTGTGCTTGGGAGGCCGCTGCATAACCGCGTGCGATGGTTTCGTCGCTGCGCTCGAAATCACCGGCTGTGATGCCTTCCAGGTCGGGCTGGATATAAATGTCGATACCGGGCCGCAGCAGGTTGAGCGACTTGGTCACATTTTGCTCGGTCAACAGATTGATCATCTGTGCTGTGACGAACAGTGGCGATACTTCGATTTCCTCGGCTTTGAGCAGCGGTGAGCCAACGTTGATGGCGATGATCACGTCGGGTCGGCACAGGCTCGTCACCTCGGCAATCGGCACGTTGTCCACCAGGCCGCCATCCACCAGGCTCAGGCCCTCGTATTTGACTGGCGACATCAGCCCAGGCACCGACATCGTGGCGCGCATCAGCAAAGACAGGTTGCCGCTGCGCCAGGCAAGCCGCTGACCGGTGACGATGTCGGTGGTGAGCAGGGCCAGCGGGAGGCGCTGACCCTCCACGCGTTGCGGCCCCAGGTTGGCCCGGATCAGGCGGTCTATGAAGAACTTAATTTTTTGGCCGCTGAGCACAGCTGAAGGGAACTGCAGCGAGCCGTTTTTAACGCCCGCTTCCGCGCCATCGATATAGCTTTGAGAAAAACCCTTGAGACGCGGCGTGAAGTCCGCATGGCTGGCGGCGTCTTTGAACATGTCGCGCCAGTCGGCCTGCCTCAGCGCCAGTTGCATATCGGTGGGCGACAGGCCCGAGCTGAAAGCGCCGGCCACCAAGCCCCCCATGCTGGTGCCCGCGACGCAATCAATCGGCACACGCAGCTCCTGCAGTTTTTGCAGCACCCCGATGTGGGCTGCGCCACGGGCACCGCCGCCGCCTAGCACCAGCCCGATACGAGGCTGCTGCGGCGCCTGCTGAGCAAAGGAGAGGGTTGACAGCCCTGCCAACAAGCCGATGAGCAGGCGGATGGGGAGTTTAGGCAGACGGGCTGGTTTCATCTTGATTGAACGCGCCATTCAATGACCATTTGGCGGAAGCGGTGAGATTCGAACTCACGGATGTCGCAAAACATCGCCGGTTTTCAAGACCGGTGCAATCGACCACTCTGCCACGCTTCCGCAACCCCAATTCTAGCCGGCGCGCAGCAGACCCTTGGCCTCGATGAACTCGATCACCTCGGCCAGGCCGGTCTGGGTTTTGAGGTTGGTCATGACAAAGGGCTTGAGCCCCTTGGCGGTGGTGCGCATGCGGGTGGTGTCGGCGGCCATCACGGCCAGATCGGCTCCGACGTAGGGGGCCAGGTCGGTCTTGTTGATCACAAACAGGTCACTCTTGGTGATGCCGGGGCCGCCCTTGCGCGGGATTTTTTCGCCGGCGGCGACGTCGATCACGTAAATGGTCAAGTCCGACAGCTCCGGGCTGAAGGTGGCGGCCAGGTTGTCGCCGCCACTTTCCACAAACACAATGTCGGCATCCGGAAAATCCACCAGCATGCGGTCGATGGCTTCCAGGTTGATCGAGGCGTCTTCGCGAATGGCGGTGTGCGGGCAGCCCCCGGTTTCCACGCCCATGATGCGCTCGGCCGGCAATGCGCCGCTGACGGTGAGCAGGCGCTGGTCTTCTTTGGTGTAAATGTCATTGGTGATGGCCACCAGGTCATAGCGCGCCCGCATGCTTTTGCACAGCATTTCCAGCAGCGTGGTCTTGCCGGAGCCGACCGGCCCTCCGATGCCCACCCGCAGGGGTGGCAGTTTGCGGGTGCGGTTGGCAATGTGGTGCAGTGCGGACATGGTGGTGCTTTCAGGAACGGAAGAGGCGGGAGTACTGAACTTCATGCTGCGCGGACAGGATGGCCAGCATGGGTGAAAACGCCTGGCGTGTGTCGTCGGTGAGCGACAGGGCGTGGTCGGCAGCGCCGGGAATGTCGGCCGCCAGGCGCGACAGGATGCGCTGGCCGGCGCTTTGGCCCAGGGGCACGGCCTTGACGGCGGCTTGCATCATGTTCTCGGCCCAGCCAAAGGCGTAGGCCAGCAGGCAATCGCGCAGCGGCGCGGCGGTGCTGCCGGCGGCCAGGGCAAAGGCCAGCGGGTAGGTGGGCTGCAGCGCGGTCAACACCTGGATCTGCTCGGCGCTGGCGGTGGTGTGGTTGCGCAGCCACTCCAGCAAGGAGCGGCCCATTTGTTCGGTTTGTGCCCTCAGTTCGGCGCTCTCGCGGGTTTGCAGCACCCAGGCATTGAGCGCGGCGATGCGCTCGTGGTCCGCGGCTCGCCAGGCCGGAACGGCCTGGGCCAGCACCGCCAACTCGGATCGCGCCAGGCTCAGCTGCAGCTGATCAGCCAGCCAATCGGACGCTTCTCTTTCTGTAGCAACTAACCCAGCATCCACGGCGCTTTCAAGGCATTCTGAGTAAGAAAACCCGCCGATAGGCAAGGCCGGTGAGGCCAGCCACATCAGCTGCAGCAGGCTGGTGTCAGACATTGCCGGCGCGGTCAATGCGGGTGGCCATGGCCATGGTCGTGGTCGTGGTCGTGATGTCCTGCACCATGGCCGTGCCCGTGGCCGCCGCTGGCATAGGCGCCGCTTTCTGGCTCAAACGGCTGCTCGACCGGCTGCACGATCAGGTGCATGGCACGCAGCATGTCGGCCAGCACATGGTCGGGTTCGATCTGAAGGTGGTCAGGCTTGAGCTCGATGGGCACATGGCGGTTGCCCAGGTGGTAGGCGGCACTGATCAGGTCAAACGGCGTGCCATGCGTCTGGCAGTGGGTGATGCGCAGCACCTGCTGGGGTGCAGCAAGCACCCGCACCAGCGAGCCGTCTTCCGCCACCAGCACATCGCCACCGCGCACCACGGTGCCACGCGGCAAAAAAACGCCTAGGCTGCGGCCGGCCGAGTCGGTGGCGTCAAAGCGGCTTTTTTGGCGCACCTCCCAATCCAGCTCGACGGTGCCGGCCCGTTTAAGCAGGGCGGGGGCCAGACCTCGGCCTTGGGGAATGAGTTTGTTGACGGTTAGCATGGTTATAGTGTGGCGATGACTTGGAGTGCAGGCATGGAGCGTTTGGAATTGATCGCGGTAGGTGACGAAATTGGGGCTATCTTCCCTGAGGCGCTTTGTGCCAAACTGGGGGTTGTTTTGGGCGATAGCATTCATTTGACGCCGACGCCCAATGGTTTTTCGCTGCACTCTGATCGTTCGGAGGCCAAAATCAATTTTGAGGCAACCTCCGACCGTAAAAATGGCTCATCGGAGCCGTTGGCTTGACAGACGAGCAGGCCATTAGGGCTGTAGTCCCTGGTCGGCCAATAACTTGGTCATGAACACGCTGAACGGATCCGGTGCATAGTCGGCAAACGGGCCGCAGTTCACGAAGCCTTCGCTGGCGTACAACCGAAGGGCCGCCGCAAAAGGCGCGGTAGAGCCAGTTTCCAGGCTGAGGCGCCTGATGCCTTCAGCCCGCGCTGCAGATTCAATGTGCCGCAATATGGCGCGGGCAACGCCTTTGCGCAGATGCGCATCGGCCGTCCGCATGGATTTGAGTTCGCCGTGGTCCTGTTCAAGCCGCTTGAGGGCCCCGCACCCCAGCAGTTCACCATGGGCCCAGGCGGTCCAAAACGTGATGGATGGATGGCGCAGTGCATCCACATCCAGCGCGTGCACACTCTCAGGTGGGGAGTGCTGGTGCATGGCGTCCAGGTGCAATTGCAGCAAGGCCTGGATGGCATGGCCTTGCAGGTCGTCAACCCGGATGTCCACAGCGTTCAAAACAGAAAATACCGCTGCGCCATCGGCAGGCTGACCGCCGGCTCGCAGGTCAGCAGCTGGCCGTCGGCGCGCACGCTGTAGGTCTGGGCGTCGATCTCCATCTTGGGCAGGTAGTGGTTGTGCACCATGTGCTGCTTGCGCACGCCGCGGATGTTTTTGACGGCGGCCACCTGCTTGGCCAGGCCAAAGCGCTCTTTCACGCCAGCCTGCAGGCCAGCCTGCGACACAAAGGTCAGCGACCCGCGGGCCAGCGCACCGCCATAGGCGCCGAACATGGGCCGGTAGTGCACCGGCTGCGGCGTCGGAATGGAGGCGTTCGGGTCGCCCATGGCGGCCATGGCGATGAAGCCGCCTTTGAGGATCAGCGCCGGCTTGACGCCGAAAAATGCCGGCTTCCAGACCACCAGGTCGGCCCATTTGCCCATCTCGATGCTGCCGACCTCGTGGCTGATGCCGTGGGCGATGGCCGGGTTGATGGTGTACTTGGCCACGTAGCGTTTGACGCGGAAGTTGTCGTTGCGGGCACTGTCCTCGGGCAGGGCGCCGCGCTGCAGCTTCATCTTGTGCGCCGTCTGCCAAGTGCGCAGGATCACCTCGCCAACGCGGCCCATGGCCTGGCTGTCGCTGCTCATCATGCTGATGGCGCCCAGGTCGTGCAGCACGTCTTCGGCGGCGATGGTTTCGCGGCGGATGCGGCTTTCGGCAAAGGCCAGGTCTTCGGCTATTGCCGCGTCCAGGTGGTGGCACACCATCAGCATGTCCACATGCTCGTCCAGCGTGTTCACCGTGTAGGGCATGGTCGGGTTGGTGGAGCTGGGCAAGAAATTGGCCTCGCCCACCACCCGCAGGATGTCGGGGGCATGGCCGCCGCCAGCGCCCTCGGTGTGAAAGGCGCACAGGCCCCGGCCCTTGGTGGCAGCGATGGTGTTTTCCACAAAGCCCGATTCGTTCAGGGTGTCGGAGTGGATCGCCACCTGGGTGTCGGTGGCGTCGGCCACGTCCAGGCAATTGCTGATGGCCGCTGGGGTGGTGCCCCAGTCTTCGTGCAGCTTGAGGCCGATCACGCCGGCCTCGATCTGCTCGTGCAGCGCCGCGGGCAGGCTGGCGTTGCCCTTGCCCAGAAAACCCAGGTTCATCGAAAAGGCGTCGGCCGCCTGCAGCATGCGCTCGATGTTCCACGGCCCGGGGGTGCAGGTAGTGGCAAAGGTGCCGGTGGCCGGCCCGGTGCCGCCGCCCATCATGGTGGTCACACCGCTGGCCAGGGCCTCTTCAATCTGCTGCGGGCAAATGAAATGGATGTGGCTGTCAATGCCGCCGGCGGTGACGATGTTGCCCTCGCAGCTGACGATTTCGGTGCCGGGGCCGATGATGATGTCCACGCCGGGCTGCACGTCCGGGTTGCCGGCCTTGCCGATGGCCACGATGCGCCCGCCTTTGAGGCCGATGTCGGCCTTCACGATACCCCAGTGGTCCACGATGAGCGCATTGGTCATGACGCAGTCCACCGCGCCCTCATGGCGGGTGCGCTGCGACTGGGCCATGCCGTCACGGATGGTCTTGCCGCCGCCAAACTTCACCTCTTCGCCGTAGCCGCCAGCGCGCAAGGTGTAGTCCTGCTCCACCTCGATCAGCAGGTCGGTGTCGGCCAGCCGTACACGGTCGCCCACGGTGGGGCCAAAGATTTCCGCGTAGGCGCGGCGTCCTATCGTTGCCATCAAAGCTGTCCTTGCACCAAGCCACGAAAACCAAACACCTGCCGCGCGCCGGCATAGTCCACCAACTCCACCGTGCGCTGCTGGCCAGGCTCAAAACGCACCGCCGAACCGGACGGAATGTTCAGCCGCATGCCGTGGGCAGCGGTGCGGTCAAAACCCAGCGCACCATTGGTCTCGGCAAAGTGGTAGTGCGAGCCGACCTGGATCGGCCGGTCGGCGGTGTTCCGCACCACCAGGGTCAGGCTGCGCCGGCCCGGGTTGATCAGGTGATCCGGGCCGTCGGTAAGAATTTCGCCGGGAATCATGGCCGCCTCACTTGCCGTGGCGCGACAGCCAGATGGCCAGCGCCAGCAACACACCCACGGCCAGAAAACCCCAGGTGTCAGTCGCGTGCCAATGGCTGCCGCTGAGGCCGTGGCCATCATGAGCAAAAACGGCTGCGGGCCACGTGGCTAGGGTGTTTGCAGCTATAAAAACGATAGTGTTTAAGGTAGAGCGCTTCATGGTGTCGGTTACCGTGGGGTGGGGTCAAACAATGGGCTGGTGCACGGTGACGAGCTTGGTGCCGTCCGGGAAGGTGGCCTCAACCTGGATGTCTGGAATCATCTCGGCGATGCCGTCCATCACGTCGTCGCGCGTCAGCACAGCGCGGCCTTCGCTCATCAACTGGGCCACGGTTTTGCCATCGCGGGCGCCTTCCATCACGGCGGCACTGATCAGGGCCATGGCTTCGGGGTAGTTGAGCTTGAGGCCGCGGGCCTTGCGCCGCTCGGCCAGCAGGGCGGCGGTGAACAGGAGCAGCTTGTCTTTTTCGCGGGGTGTGAGTTCCATGCCCAAGAGTATGCAATAGCCGTGCCGTGGCATGAAACCTGCACCAACTGGCTGTGACCCCTGCTACCGACTCCGCCCCCCCGCCTGCGGCGCCCCAGCGCATCACGCTGGTGCGGCGCAATTACAACGCTTGGGTCGGAAGCGAAACGCTGGAAGATTACGCCCTGCGTTTCACGCCCCAGCGCTTTCGCAAGTGGTCGCCCTGGCGCGTGGCCAACACCGCCTTTGGCGCCGCCAGCTTTCTGATTCTGGAGGCGGTCGGCGCCACGCTGCTGGTGCAGTACGGCTTTACCAATGCACTCTGGGCCATATTGGCTACCGGCCTGATCATCTTTCTGGCCGGTCTGCCAATCAGCATTTACGCGGCGCGCTACGGACTGGACATGGATTTGCTCACCCGCGGTGCGGGCTTTGGCTACATCGGCTCCACCCTCACCTCGCTGATCTACGCGTCCTTCACCTTCATCTTTTTCGCGCTGGAGGCGGCTGTGATGGCCTACGCGCTGGAGCTGGCGCTGGGCATTCCGACGCGCTGGGGCTATCTGGTGTGCGCCTTGGTGGTCATCCCGCTGGTGACCCATGGCGTCTCGGCCATCAGCCGCTTGCAGCTCTGGACGCAGCCGCTGTGGTTGCTGCTGCTGCTCGTGCCCTACGTTTTTGTGGCCGTGCTGGACCCTGGTGCGTTTGCTGGCGTTCTGCACTACAAAGGTGAACAGGCCACGGCGGCTGGCTTTGATTTGCACCTGTTTGGGGCGGCGCTGACGGTGGGTATTGCCCTGATCACGCAAATGGGCGAGCAGGCCGACTACCTGCGTTTCATGCCGGCGCAGACGCCCGCCAACCGGTGGCGCTGGTGGCTGGCGGTGCTGGCCGGCGGGCCAGGCTGGGTCGTGCTAGGGGTACTCAAGATGCTGGGTGGGGCGCTGCTGGCCTACCTGGCCATCAGCCATGCGGTGCCGGTGGAGCGCGCGGTGGACCCCAATCAGATGTACCTGGCGGCTTACGAGTATGTGTTTCCGCACTATGGCTGGGCGGTGGCCGCCACCGCGCTGCTGGTGGTGGTGTCGCAGCTCAAGATCAATGTCACCAATGCCTACGCGGGTTCCTTGGCCTGGAGCAATTTTTTCTCGCGCTTGACGCACAGCCACCCGGGCCGGGTCGTCTGGGTGGTGTTCAACACTGTGATTGCCTTCATGCTGATGGAAATGAACGTGTTTGAGGCGCTAGGGGACGTGCTGGGCCTGTATTCCAACATCGCCATTGCCTGGATGATGGCGGTGGTGGCTGACCTGGTGATCAACAAGCCGCTTGGGCTGTCACCGCCCGGCATCGAGTTCAAGCGCGCCCACCTCTATGACATCAACCCGGTGGGTGTGGGCGCCATAGCGCTGGCCTCACTGCTGTCGGTTGCTGCACACCTGGGTGTGTTCGGGCCGCTGGCCCAAGCCTTTTCGGCGCTGATTGCGCTGGTCACAGCGATGGTGACCTCGCCCCTGATCGCCTGGGCCACCGGGGGGCGTTACTACATCGCCCGCTCGAGCCCTGCGCCCGCACCCCATTCGGATGGCACCCCCGGCGGCCCGCCCCGGGTGGCGGTGCAGCGCTGCGTGATCTGCGAACGTGAGTACGAGGGGCCGGACATGGCCCATTGCCCAGCTTACCGCGGTGCCATCTGCTCGCTGTGTTGCACCTTGGACGCGCGCTGCGGCGACCTGTGCAAACCCCACGCCAGCCTGACGGCGCAATGGTCAGCGGCATTGCGGCGCCTGATGCCACGCCTGCTCTGGCCCTACCTGGACCGAGGCCTGGGGTTTTTCCTGTTGCTGATGCTGGTGATTGCGCCCCTGTTGGCCAGCGTGTTCGGGCTGCTCTACCACCAAGAACTGCGCGGGCTCTTGCCTCTGAGTGCCGACGCAGCACCGTGGCTGGCGCCACAGACTGCTTTGTACTCGGGATTTGTCAAGGCCTACCTGGCGCTGCTCTTGATCGCCTGCCTGGTCGCCTGGTGGGTGGTGCTGGCGCACAAGAGCCGTCAGGTGGCGCAGGAAGAGTCCAACCGGCAAACCCATTTGCTGATGCGCGAGATCGAGTCGCACCGGCAGACCGACGCCGAGCTGCAAAGCGCTCGCCAGGTGGCCGATCGCGCCCGGGCCGCCGCTGACCAGGCCAACCATGCCAAGAGCCGCTACATCAGCACCATCAGCCACGAATTGCGCACGCCGCTCAACAGCATTTTGGGCTATGCGCAACTCATGGGTGAAGACGCCACGATTCCACCGCACCGCAAGCAGGCAGTGGCCGTGATCCGGCGTGGCGGCGAGCACCTGCTGTCGCTGATTGAAGGCACGCTCGACATCGCGCACATCGAGAGCGGCAAGCTCACGTTGCAGCTGCGACCGATGCACTTTGAAAGTTTAATGGCCGAGGTGGCCGCCATGTTTGAGCTGCAGGCGCAGGCCAAGGGCCTGGCTTTCAGCTACCAGCCCGAGGGCAGCCTGCCTGCCGTTGTGCGCGGCGACGAAAAGCGGGTGCGTCAGATCCTGATCAACCTGCTGGGCAATGCCATCAAGTTCACGGCGCAGGGCCGGGTGAGTTTGCGGGTGCGGCATGCGCGTGAGATGGCGGTGATTGACATTGAGGACACCGGGCCGGGTCTGTCGGCCCAGGAGCAGGCCCGTATTTTTGAGCCCTTCAGCCGCGGCCCGGCGCCCGGCGCCGCACCGACCGCCGCGCCCGGCGCCGGCCTGGGCCTGACCATTGCCAAGATGCTCACCGACCTGATGGGCGGCGAACTGACCCTGAGCAGCACACTCAGCGCCGGTGCGGTGTTTCGGGTCAAGCTATTTTTGCCCGAGGTCCGCGTGCAGGCGGGCGATGCGGCCGATTTGCTGCGACCGCGCACCCCCAAGACGCGGCTCGGCTACGCTGGCCCGCGCCGGCGGGTACTGCTGGTTGACAACGAGGAGGCCGACCGCGAACTGCTGCTGCGCCTGCTGCAGCCGCTGGGCTTTGACCTGCGCACAGCCGCCAGCGGCCATGACGCGCTGGACCTGCTGGCAACCGGCTACCGGCCCGATGCGATTCTGATGGACCTGGCCATGCCCGGCATCGATGGCTGGGAGACCATCCGGCGCCTGCGCACGCTCAAGGGCGGCGCGTCGCTGCCGGTGGCCATTGTGTCGGCCAACGCCTTTGACCAGGGCCTGGACAATGACCTGGGTGTGCCGGCCGAGGACTTCCTCCTCAAGCCCTGGCGCCACAGCGAGCTGCTGGACTGGCTCGAACGCAAGCTAAGGCTGGACTGGCTGGCGGCGGCACCGGCGCCCGTCGCACTGCCACCCAGTCCGCCCACGGCCGACCAACTGCCGGCGCAACCGGTGCTGCAAGCCCTGTTGGAGGCCGCCGGGCTGGGCTATTACCGCGGCATCTTGAACGCGCTGGCGCAGATCGAGCAGCAGCAACCCGAATGCCAGCCCTTTGTGGCACGCATGCGGGCGCTGGCGCGGCAGTTCCAGTTTGAGACCATGGTGCAGCAGCTCGAGCCCTTGCTGGAGCAGCCTGAGCCGGCCCCCGGCACGGAGACGCCCTGACATGAGCCCCGCCAAGCTCGACGACCCGCTGGACCGTGCCCACAGCGATGTGGTGCTGATCGTGGATGACGTGCCCGACAACCTGTCGGTGCTGCATGACGCGCTGGACGAGTCCGGGTACACGGTGTTGGTGGCGACCGGCGGTGAGTCGGCGCTGCAGCGCACCGAGCAGGTGCTGCCCGACATTGTCTTGCTGGACGCCATGATGCCGGGCATTGACGGCTTTGAGGTGGCGCGCCGGCTCAAGGCCGCACCGCGCACGGCGCACATCCCCATCATTTTCATGACCGGGCTGACCGAGACCGAGCACCTGGTGGCCGCGTTGGAGGCTGGCGGTGTGGACTATGTCACCAAGCCGATCCGGCCCAAGGAGGTGCTGGCCCGCATGGCGGTGCACCTGCAGGGCGCACGCGAGAAGCGTCAGGCCCGCAATGCGCTCGACGCCTTTGGCTACGCCAGCATCACGGTGCGCCTGAACGACGGCCGCCTGATGTGGCAGACCTCGCTGGCGCGCGAACTGCTGCTGCGCTATTGCGGTACCGAGGCGCCGCGCACCCCCGAGCCGGTGCTGGACTGGCTGCAGCAGCACGCCACCGACGCGCTGGCCCAGGTGGAGCCGCCGCGCCTGAGCATCGAGCAGGGCCCAAAGCGCCTGAGTTTTCGGCTGCACCAGCAAATTGGCGACTTGGAGGGCGGCGGCGACTGGCTGATCATCATGCGCGAGGTGTCGGACGAGTCTGTGATCGACGCCATGTCGCTGAGTTTCAAGCTCACGCCGCGCGAGGCCGAGGTCCTGTACTGGGTGGTCAAGGGCAAGACCAACCGCGACATCGGCGAGATTCTGGGCGCCAGCCCGATGACGGTCAAAAAACACCTGGAACGGGTCTACGTCAAGCTCGGCGTGGAGACCCGCACCGCCGCCGCCGGCATGGCCATGAGCCGGATCCGTCAGCTGCATCCTCAGTTTGAAGGCTGAGACGCTCTGCCAGAATGGCGACATGCCCGACCCCCACCAGCCCCGGAATCCCCTTCACACT
>Ga0214921_10007486_pt1 | contig 14543 bp, 13 predicted proteins | sample LL1505_MetaG_FD_177992 | JGI IMG/M metagenome (GOLD analysis project Ga0214921, IMG submission 177992) | Freshwater microbial communities from Lake Lanier, Atlanta, Georgia, United States - LL-1505 | ecosystem: Environmental > Aquatic > Freshwater > Lake | place: USA: Georgia | collected... | reverse complement strand
AAAATACCGGCGTTTGGTCTTTTGACCGTCGAAAATATCGCCCACAATGAAATTCTGTATGACAGAATTGGATCGTTTTCGATAGCAGTCACCTTAGTATCGTATTATTTGTATAATATCGTTTGTGCGGGTTCTCCTATGATAGGTTCTCACAGTTTTGTTTTGTAGGGAAACCGTAGGTTTCCCTACCCTATAAGGAATAAATAAAATAAGGAACCAAATAGAGTAGCACAATAAAAAGAACGATATTCAGGTTTTGTCCTACAGATACGAATAAGGATGCAAATATAGAAGCCGAAATAATCATCAATGCATCGGCAATTAAAATAAGCGCACCACTTTCGTTAGCATATTTTTTGAAAGTATCTAAAATACGACTGCGACCTTTAGGAATTCCATAGAAAATCTGGGCAAAGACTAGATCATGAATACACTGAATAATCACTGCTAGAAATAAAAAGAGACCCATATGGAATGTTCCAAAAAAGACGGGATAGAAAAATCGCGTTAGCAAAATACCGATCGTAATACTAAGAACATCTGCAAGAACACCGGAAAGTCCATATTCATTATACCATTCATGAAGGGCCGGTGATTTAATATAGCCCTGTATCACCATAAAAATAACAATAATATCGGTGAGAATAGCACCGTTGAGAATAGGAAGATAGGTGGATGTGTTTGAAAATTGGGAAATATCTTGGAATATAGACATGATTGTTTTATATTATATAAATTAATAGATAATATAAAATAAATTACATTGATGAACATTTTAACTAGTTAAACGAAAAGGAAGGGGGGGGGTCTTAGCGCAGCAAAAGGGGGGCGGAGCCCCCTACTTAACGGGTATACTTCGCCGTTCTCGAAAAGGAATCCAACACAAAAATCACGAAAATACCTAAAAATCCATACAAAATAAATTCCTCGGTAATATTCGCCGTTTTTTCATATTCTTGGTTCTCCAACAAATGAATCATATAATTAATTCGCTCAAGGAGCTTATCTTGCTGTCCTACAGATCCATTACTTATTCCCATCTTCGAATAATAAGGTTTCAACTTTATATTTGGATCATATACAGAATTATAATTCGAACCCGAAGTCGAAGTAGCACCATGACTATGCATCTGTTGTATATAATAAGGATCATAGGACGTTTTGTATGAGACCTGTTGATTTACAGGTAACATATTATTATGTAAAGGCGCTATCGGTGCATCTGCATCTCTTTTATCTACATTCTTTTTAATAGGTGATGACGGTTGCCCGGGCGGATAAAAATCGGCTAAATAACCACCATCGTTCTCCCCCTGTGCAGAAACCGCAGTCATTTGATTCAAAATCTGGTTAACACGTTCCTCTCGCTGTTCTCTCTCCTGTACGAAATTATATATATCAGCAGGTTTACTTTCATCAGTAACCTTATATTCCTGATAGTCACTAGGTATCTGGTTATAAGACGAAATATTATTAGTAGGATTTTCTTTTTTAGAGGATTGTAATGTTTGGCGCATCATTGGTGTCCGTTTTTTATTCGGTTTATCTTCATTTGACCAAGTGGAAGCTGTAGATAATAATGACATTTTTTAGATAGGAAGATACTATTAAAAAATACTTAGAAAATTATTTCCCTTTTATTTCTAATATGAGGTAATTATATAATGAATCGATTATTTCTCTATCTACTCAATTTTCTACCAATAATTATTATATTTTTATTATCATACTATACACCAATGTTTACTGTTATATCGAATACTATTTTAGGAAAATTATTCGCAGTGGTCCTGATATTCTTCTACATAAAACACGATAAGTTAATAGGACTTTTCGTATGTCTTTTAGTAATTTTCTATTATCAAACCGATTTTGTCAACTATATTAATATCCTAAATAATCCGGTAGATTCTTTGACGACGCCTTCAAAACTATCTCCTAAAGAAGTAGATCCACCTATATTCGAAAATATGGAAACTCTCACAGGATGTGGTCTCCTCCGAGTAGAAGATGCTTATAAAACCCCTATTTTAAAAGATGCCAATGGATTACAAGACCAAAAGAAAGCCGAATTTAGAAAACAATATTGCAAAAAAGGGCATCTTATTAATAAAGGACAAGCTATTAACAACGAGAATTCCGAACATATTTTCACCGAAATCAAACAACCCGACGAATATCACAAATGCAATCTGTGTGACAATACATGCGATTTTTCGTTCATTAATAAAAAAATAGAGATGGAAGAGGTTTTAGTAAAACCGAAAAATTCGAATGATTGGTTAGTATATGTATGGGAATCAATGATGAATTCGTCGGGAAAATAAATTAGAATAGGGTAGAACATAATTTATCTAGAATACATATAGTTATGCCTAAAAAGGAAAAAAAAGATGAAAAATCGGGTATATCAAACAGTATATATAACCTTTTCGAATATGTAAAAAATAGAGCGGATGCACTTAATCAAAGCAAAATATTTGCAGGTATTATGATTGTCATTTTGAATATTGCATCTAAATTTGTAACTATAAAAGTAAGTAAAACTATGGAATCGTATTTGAAATTTACCTTTAGTCGCGATATATTAGTTTTTGCTATTACATGGATGGGTACGCGCGATATTTTTAGTGCTCTTATCATGACTGGTTGTTTTATTCTTATCGTCGATTATTTAATGAATGAGGAGAGTCAGTTATGTATGCTACCAGAATCCTTTACGGATTATCATATTTCTAAATTGGAAAATACATGTCCTACTCCGGAAGAAGTGGCAAAAGCAAAGGCGGTTATTGAAACCGCCGAGAAATGTAATAAAGAAAGGGAGAATATGAAAGATGAATCGAAAAATAACGTGGATTCTACATATAGCGGAATAAGTTCATGGTAAAAATACAGGTTTTATTTATCTATAAATTATATAGGTAAATAGATGACATCCATAAATATACAACCCATTAAAATTATATTAGATACTAATATTCCAAAGAGAGATCCTATACCATTAACAAAGGCATTACTATATAATCCTTTATTAAAAAATACATCAAATTATAATGAATATCCATACCTAACATTAGATATAAAATATCCAAAAACGGCATTAGATCAACTTTCCTATGAAAAACGAGTCGAATTTTTTTTCGATAAATGGAAGATGAATCAATTTTTAATAAGAAATACAAATTGGAATACAATTATACAAGAAAGAACAAAAGAACAAAAAGTCGAAAAACAAGCATTAGTAAATGGCAATGATGAAGAGTTAAAATCAATTGCAAACAAACAAAGTATGGAAATCGTTGAATTGGAAAAAGAAAAAGAAAGTGCTATTCAAAAATTTAACAATGGTTTAATAGAGAAATTAAAGGATTTTATGGAAAATAATTGTAATGTTAACAAATCAAAATTCGATAACAAACAAGTTGAAAAATTTTTAAAAACTATAAATGATAAAGATAAAGTAATAAGTTTGTTAGAAGATATTTACAAAAGAAATAATGATCCATACAATTTACTACATGAAAACACATCACAATATTATATGTTCAAAAAGAATAAAATCGACTACAAAACAATACTAAAAAATTCAAAAAAATATTTTGAGAATTTACAAGAAGAAGTAAAAAAAATAGATAATAATAAATTAGACAATACAATTTATGATAATGAAGAATATAGTAAAAATATTAAAATGATAACCGAAACAGACGAAACAATAGAATCAAAGAAAAAATATTATGACATATTTATAAAAAATAGAATAAAAGAATTCAATCATTATTTAACTATTTTAAAAAAAAACATAGAAAACAAGTTTAAAGAAAAAGAAAAAGAAATAGAAAAAAAATACGAAGAGCAAATAAATATATTACAACCTAAAACAAATACACCAAACGTAACAAACGATGGTGAAATTAACGCAGAAAAAAATGAATTAGGTAAATATAATATTTTATTAATGATTCAATATTTATTTCCTACAAGTTATCCTAGTTTTAAAAATATATCCGATACCTTTTCCACACTTATATTAGGTAATTCAAATATATGGGCAAATCTCGAATTTGCAGATATCCTAACACCCAGTTTGAGAGCTGCTATTATGCCAGAACAATCACAATATTCGTATCTAAAAATAGATAACAAAACATATACAGTTACACAAGTTATTTGGATAAATGATATCTATAACCATGTAAAATATAAAAAATTAATAAAAAATTATAGAGAATTGATGGAATGGAAAAAGGAAGAAAGTAAGAAAATAAATAAAGAAATCGAAAAATTAAAGGCGAAATATAAAAGAGATTATAGTGAAGGTGGTGAACACTATATTTCTAATGAAGATATTACTGATCTAAAAGAATTATATAGTAAAAAAGATACACAAGATGTACAAGATCTAATAAAATCATCTGGTGGTCAATATATTTCTCAATCAGCAGAAGATACAAGAGAATTCATAAATAATCTAGAAACATTACTAGAAAACTTTCGCAATTTTATTACTTATATCAAAACAAATCCATTAAATTTTACAATTCTTATTAATACAGTAACTAATATTATTTCATTAAGAAAAGGACTAAAAGAAAAACCAACCGGAAAATTTAAAATACAATCGAATCAAATATTAGATAAAAAATTAGAATTTTTATATAAAGATACTAAATTAATCGATAAGAAAATTAAAATAAATGAAAATTATATTTCTAGACCAGGTATCAATCAAAATTTCAACAATGATGAATCTATTAAAAACGAGTTAGTGACAAACTATAGCAAATATACTTCTTTTAGTAATTCTCTTAATGAATTTATTAAACCCAAATTAGATTCTACGAATAATGAATTGCAAAATACTTTTATTGAATTTATAGAAAATACAGATAATTTATCTTTATTTAATGCAGTGATGAATCCATTATATATTAATGATATTGGTAAATATTTATCAAATATAGAAAAATCGTCATCAGATATTTCACTAGAAAAATATAAACAAAAATTAGATACTGGTATTACAATTATTCAAGGGGATGAAAAGGGTCCAAAATATGAAATTATTTTAAGGGTTGATGTAATTGCTGGAGAAATAACAGAAGAAACAAAACCTAAAATTAATTGTCTTTATCAAGGAGAATCATTAGGCGATGCACTTGATAAATTGTTAAATCAAAAATATATTAATATTTGGGAACTAAATCCTAGTCGTTTTTTTATCGATCTTACTACAAAATTAGATAAAATAATGAAAGAAGAAAAAGAAACCAAAGCCAAAGAAGAAAAATCCAAACAGGATGTCAAACAGGATGTCAAACAGGATGTCAAACAGGATGTCAAACAGGATGTCAAACAGGATGTCAAACAGGATGTCAAACAGGATGTCAAACAGGATGTTAAAAAAGAAATAAAAGGCGGTGAAATTCAATATAATACTCGCAAATTAAGATCAATATTAATAAAAACGCGTAAAAAATATACATAAAACTATAATAATATTTATAAAAATATTATTATAAGCCCAAAATGGGAATTGAACCCATGACCTCTAGCTTACAAGGCTAGTGCTCTACCGCTAAGCTATCTGGGCACAGACTATGTTAATATAAAATATTATTATTTTTCTTTATATTATTTTATTCATTATATATATAAATATGACAACTCCCTTTGTTAAACTATACAGACAGAACAATGAAGTTTATGCAAATAATGATAAACTCATTACATCTACTTCTCTTTCCTCGCAATTTGCGTTGGATTTTAGCAATAATGTAAATGGAATAAAAGATTTAATTTTACTTGATCCTAGTGATATAGGTCCTACAGGTGCTCAGGGTCCACAAGGTATTCAAGGTCCACAGGGTGCAAATGGTCAAGCATCAATGACTGGTGCAACTGGTCCTCAAGGTCCTGCTGGTGTTCAAGGTTCCAATGGCGCACAGGGTCCTACAGGTAGTAATGGTATACAAGGTGCACAGGGCGCACAAGGTGTACAGGGTGCAAATGGTGAAGCAACATCAACTGGCGCAACTGGTCCTCAAGGTCCTACTGGTATTCAAGGTTCCAATGGCGCACAGGGTCCTACAGGTAGCAATGGTACACAGGGTACTCAAGGTTCGATAGGTCCTCAAGGGTTCGAAGGTGTACAAGGACCTCAAGGACCTGAAGGACAACAGGGGTTTGGTGCTCAAGGTGAACCAGGTCCTCAAGGGTTCGAAGGTGTACAAGGACCTCAAGGACCAGAAGGACAACAGGGGTTTGGTGCTCAAGGTGAACAAGGTCCTCAAGGGTTCGAAGGTGTACAAGGACCTCAAGGACCTGAAGGACAACCTGGGTTTGGTGCTCAAGGTGAACAGGGTCCTCAAGGGTTCGAAGGCTCACAAGGACCTCAAGGTTACGAAGGTCCACAAGGATGGTACGGCGCACAGGGTGAACAGGGTCCTCAAGGTTTCGAAGGCTCACAAGGACCTCAAGGTTACGAAGGTCCACAAGGAAATCAAGGCCCACAAGGAAATCAAGGCCCACAAGGTAATCAAGGAACACCCGGTGTTACTGCCATTAATAGAAACAATATTTGTCAAGGTCAACTTGGATCAAACCAAGCTATGAATAGTACCGATCAAATCATACAATTTACAGCAGATCTCGATCCTAATGGTTGGTTTAATAATTCTACACGTGAATTCCAACCAAATGTTGGCGGATTTTATTTAATATCTTTATTTGCTATATGGGGTGCAGGTGCATCTACAACTGGACAACAGAATATTCAAATCAGTAAAAATGGGAACCAAAAAGCAATTTTCCAAATGGATCTCCCAACTGCTGCGAATAGAACACTTGGTGGATCTAAAATAGTAGAATTAAATGGAACTACAGATAAGTTAACATTCACTGCCTATACAAGCAATAGTGGAGGACAAGACTTACTCGGTAGTAATGGAACCTATTTCTCGGCTTCTCTATGTCTATAATAAGTTAAATAAAATTGAAAGGAATCCAAAGTATATAAATAATATACCATCTTATAGTATATTATTACCATGAAATTCTGTGAAAAGTGTGAAAATATGTATTATATTTCCATCGATAAGGATGATGCGAATAAACTAACTTATTATTGCAGACATTGTGGTCATATAGACAAACAATGTACTACAGAAGGGTTATGTGTCTTAGAGACGAATATTAAGCAGGGTGAACAGAAGTATCAAAATATGATCAATCCATATACCAAACTCGATCCCACCATACCCCGTATTTATACAATGAAATGCCCCAATAAATCCTGTAAGACAAATGCAACAGATAGTCCTACAGAGATTCTATATTTACGTTACGACGATGATCAATTAAAGTATTTATATATGTGTGTAGAATGCGATACTACATGGAAAACGAACGATCGAATATAAAGAATTGTTCTATTTAATTTCGTTAACATATTGTAATCAATATATTTATCTATTCATAATATGAGATACTTTATATCATGTATATTATTAAGACTTTAGAATGGCGATTATCTCATATTTATAAAGGTGTAAAAAAGATAAAATTGATCTTTTTTAAATCATTTAGAAATATAACATAATTATATACAAGATATGTCAGATAATGAGTATGAACCGTCCGTTTCTGATTCAGGATCCGAAAAGGATGAAAATGAAAGTATAGCATCGGATGAAGAACAAGAAAAAAAGGCAAAACTACAAATAGATACAGATGATGAAGAATTTAGTGGAGATGAACTAGATGAAGCATCAGAAGTAGATCCTAATGAATTGGTGAGCGACGATGAATTAGAAGAAAACTTGAAGGTAACATCAATATCGCATTTTCCGGAAATCGATACAGATGATGACGAAGACGATGATAATAGCGACGAAAATTATTTGAAAAAATTCGACGAGAATATACAAAAAAATATCATTGAAAATTTCCATCCGGAATTGAAGGCACATAATTATGAAGAAATCGATGCACTTGCGACAATTGTAAAAGACGCCGAAGGAAATATTATCGATCCTTTTCATAAAACGACCCCTATTCTTTCGCGATACGAAAAAGCCCGTATTTTAGGTGAAAGAGCCAAACAGATAAATGAAGGCGCTCAACCGTTTATTGAAGTTGAACCGCATATTATTGATGGGTATTTAATTGCAGAAAAGGAGCTCGAACAAAAAAAAATCCCCTTTATTATTCAGCGACCACTTCCTAGTGGAGGGTCCGAATATTGGCGTATTCGCGATCTAGAGATTTTATAGAGTAGGGCGCTTCACTGTCCCCTTTTACTATAATATGCCTTAGATATTCATATCTCATAAATGTCATACAGAATCAATATAGTATCTGTATGACAAATTCTAATTATATTTTTTTATTATCAGTATGACATCATTATATGAAGTAACAATAAAACGAATAGGATCACATATAAGCATAAGCCATAGGTATTGAACATTGCCCTCTCTAGAAAATCCCCCAGTAATATAAATGAAATGTTTAGATGAATCTATTGCGCAACCTGAGCAAAAAAAGAAGGGCAGGAAGGCGAAAAAGACTGCACAAAAGGAGCTATTAAATATGTATTATGAAGAACTTGGATTAGAGAAAGAGCGTGACGATAACTCGTACTATAAAAAGAATATCACTGAAAATTATCAGTATTTGTCTGCAGCAGAAAAACAGCGATTCGAATCGAAATTTACTCAACCCAAAAACCGACATCAGGAACAATATGTGAGATTACTACAGCAGAAGTCAAAAAAAATCATTGTTGTAAGTGGTCCTGCTGGAACTGGAAAAACGCTTTTTGCTACCGAATATGGTATAAGGAATTTCATCTTTGGACATGTAGAAAAACTAATTTTTACAAGGCCATCGGTTTCAGTCGACGAAGATCTCGGGTATTTACCGGGTACATTAGAAGAAAAAATGGCACCATGGGTAAGGCCGATCTATGATATTCTCTATCAATTTTTCACACAGAAAGAAATACAGCAATATATGGAGGAAAAACAGATCGAGATTGCGCCTCTAGGATATATGCGCGGGCGTACTTTTAAGAATACCTGGATTATTGCAGACGAAATGCAGAATTCATCGATTTCCCAGATGAAAATGCTGTTGACTCGTTTAGGTGAAAATAGTCGGCTCGTAATTACTGGTGATTTAGATCAATATGATCGACCAGATATTATCAATGGTCTCGAAGATTTCCTACAGAAATTCAAGGGAAAACGATCGTCCTCTATATCGAGTATGGAATTTGAAAAAACGGATATACAGAGAGAGGAGGTTGTCAAAGAGGTTCTCGATATTTATGCGGGAGAAACAATCCCTATTGGATATACAGAGGATTTGTCATAGAGGAATATTATTTTCGTTTATAATAGAAATTATAAATGAAATGCATAGTGGTTATGGTTCATAAAAACCCTAGTTTATGGTTCATAAACACCCTAGTTTATGGTTCATAAACACCCTAGTTTATGGTTCATAAACCATCGTTCGCCCATCGTCATAAATATGTAACGTTCCTATTTGATTCGCTGGATTAGAATATTGTGTTTCATTTTCTACAAGAAGTTCAGGAGTTTCACAGAGAGTTCTTAGAGAATTATAAGCCGAAGTAACATTATAAATATTGGGTCCATCCATTCGTAGGTTCTCCTTCGTTCCAAACTGTTTATTATCGGCACCTTTTATACCAATACCATATTTTACCTTTTTGAGAATTGCAAAAAGTTTTTTAAATGCAAGGGTTTGTGGGTGTACACTGGATTCAATAATTTTAAAATTATTTTTAACAATATCTAATAAACGCAAATCGTGGCTCTCATTTTTCTGACTCGATCGAATAAATACTTTCGAATCGGGTTTTAACCAACTATATCCATATAATTCACCACAGTCATCACAATCAGGTTCTCTACAAACTCTTTCGTAAATTTTTTTAGAATTTATATTACCATTATCAAAATACGATCGACCATAATCGATAATTTTCGGTATAAAAGGACATTTAAAAGAAATAGTTTTATTGGATAGATGATATTCATATTGAATATATTTTCCAGGAATAGGTTCATACATGATTACATTTCCATTATGTAAATCATAGTGTGTAAATGTTTTTGAAACAGACGATAATGCATGATATAAAATAAATAAAACGAAAACAATATCATATTTGACTACGTCTACATATGCGGGATTACTTAAAAAATCAAATAATGTTTTAGCACCAGTGATATGTTGGATAAGAATAGATGCTTGATGTGGTTCTATACAGGATTTTGAATAATCGATTGTATTTTGAAGTTCTAAATTTTTTAGTATAGTGTTATAAATAGGAAACGGGCTTTGCATACGTGTCCAGTGTGAAGGATCTTTATAATAATAGAGACCATATGTTTCTATAAAACAAGGATATTGATGTAGAATACGATTAATATATTTGATTCCTACAAGATATTCATAGACTAAATTATCCGCATTAGGAGTTCTCGATGATTTTAATATAGCATATGATTTATATCCATTACGATCAAAAGCGATTTCTTTTACAAAACCATTTTTGGAGGGTTGTCCTAAAGCTTTAACGGGACCAACAACGTAATCGAATCCAATAAATCCTTTGAAAAAATGGTTGATTTCTGCGATTTTTCTACCAAAAGCGATACATTGTCCCGAATTGGAACAAATTATTTTTATCACTTTTTCAGATCGACCAATAAACCGCTGGATTTTTTTCTCGGCGACTGCCTTTTCTTCGCCCTTTTTGTATTTCCGTGTTACTTTACAGGACGGTTTCAACATTTTATATTTATACGATAAACGACAATAGTGTCTTTGTGACCCATCAATATATCTACATCGAGGCGCATTACACTCGTCTTTTTGAAATTGTTTGCATTGCGATGTACACTTATGCGGCATATATATATATATATTATAATTCGATAATATTTATAGTAAATATTATCGACGATTATATTTGAAATTCTCCTACCGAAATGATTTCTTGATAGAGTTTCTCATATTCCGGTGAGTATTTCGATAATTCACGTAGAACTTCCATTTTATCCAATACTGTATTTTCATAGTAAATATCCTCTTTCAATTTATTATAGATACGAATATCCTTGTTTATCATAGAATAAATAGAATTTTTATCTTCAAGTTTCGAATATTGAATCGTATTTTTCAATGGAAATAAAAACGGTTTTAACGCCTTTATAGGATAATTTTCAATAATTATATTCATTTTATATGCCATTTCTTGATTTAAATAATCTATGCACGCATCTCGTAATTCGTTGTTTTGGAAATAATGATGATGATACCATACTAAACTATAACCCAAATAAATATTGGATAATATATCTGCCATATTACCAGAGATCATTTGTTTCGATTTGATTTTTCCGCCCAACAATGCTATAAAATTAGCTAGAATACTAAATTTCAGTGTTAAATGATCTAAGGTTTTCCGCGAATCTTTTCCAAAGAGATTCGATGGATGTAAAACACGCAAATAATTACCGGCGATTTCTTTCACTAACAAATTGAAATTTTGATTGAATGCGGTTTGATCGTTCTCTTGAATACTTTGGAAAATAGGGAAAATATAGGGATGACTCTTATTTAATCCTTGACCAAAGATAATCAATCCACGGGTCAATGTATTGGAACCTTCTACAGTAATTCCTACAGGTGAAGAATTGTAAAATTTAGTGAAAAAATTATTATCTCCAATACATATTCCGCTCCCTGAATAAATATCCATTCCATGATTCAAAATCGCGCGTGCTCTTTCCGTTGTCTGTTGTTTCATAATAGCAGTTATTACAGAAGGGGTAGAACCGCTATCTAATATTTGGTTGGTAAAATGAACACTCGTATGAATGATCCATGTATTGAGAAACATATCGACAAATTTTTCTCTTACCGCTTCCATATTTCCAATCGGTATATTGAATTGTTTTCGAATATTTATATAATTCGCGATTGATAATGTAATATATTTCGAAGAACCATTTGCTGTTGCTGGTAAACTAACCCCGCGACCTACAGCTAGACATTCCATCAACATTTTCCAGCCTTCGCCTATATTATTTTCACCACCAATAACCTGTTTGGGATCTATATAAATAGTTCCTTTCAATGTACCATTTGGAAACCCTGCATTGTTTGGATTATGATATGTATTTTGTAGTAATCCGCTCTGGCTATTTTCAATCAATGCTACTGTGATACCGCTTTTTTTATTCGGTAATAAATATTGAGGATCATGCACCTTAAATGCTATACCAATTAAATTCGAAACAGGAGCTAGAGTAATATACCGTTTATTGAGTGTAATTTTTATCATTGGTTTTCCATCGATTAATTCTACGATTCCTTCATCAATTTGTCCTACAGCATCACTACCATTATTTGGTCCGGTTAGTCCAAAGCAGGGTATAAATGTACCATCCGCTAATTTTGGTAAATAATAATTTTTTTGTTCTTCGGTTCCATAATGTTGCAATAGTTCTGCGGGTCCTAGAGAATTCGGTACCATAGTAGCAACTCCTAAGGATGGATTATAAGAGGATATCATAGATAATATTTTGGATTGTGCAGAAATAGACATGCGATTCCCTTGATATTTTGGATCAATGATCATACTTAAAAACCCTTTTTTACCTAGTTTATTCATAATATCACGTATATTTTCGTTTGGATAGATATTTGCTTGACCTGTTTCCCTTAATAGCGAATACGTAGATTCAATAAATATCTTCTCTTTCCCTGATAATGAAAGTAGATATTTTGAATCTAGTAATTTAGAATCATTTATTTTCCCTTGGAATATTTCTCTATCAATAGAAACTCCTCCGGATTTTAATGCAATAATTTCGGTTTCGGAAATCTTGGGAATAATTCTTTTTACATGCTGAAACAATTGTTTATACATAATATTCTAGTATATTATATTCTATATAAATATTTTTTATCTGATAATACTTTCTATAAGTTCTATTAGTTCTCTATCTGTCCACGTAATTTTGATGATATTCAATGGATCCTTTTTAATAATCGTTATATGTTTACCTTTTTCTAGAATACGTTCACAATGTGAAATATGATGAAAACTATATGGATTTGTAATAGAGAGATCGCCATACAGATAATATTGTGTAGTCGTATTGATAAACGGTTTCGAATCGCGGTATTTTTCGTCAATATTTAATTTCTGGATTCGATAGGTTTGCGGTATAAATGCAATCACTGCATTCACTGATAATAGCGATCCTAATAAAATTGCGGCATATCCTCCCTGAGAAACTCCTATAAAAATAGCCTTTTTATAAGGCGCAATTTCTTTCCTTAAATATTCGACGGTTTCGTCAATCGACGTCGAAATACCTTCGATACCATTATGATAGCTATTTGAATGAACGTCGATATAAAAATGTCGGTCAATTATACTAAAATACTTGTCTAGAAAATTTTTAAATTCGAAACGGATTGTATTGGTTTTTGGGTTAGCCCTACCTGAAAATGATATAATAATTGTATCGGTATTGGTCATACCGCTTTCTTTATGACAAGAATTCATATAATATATTATAATATAACCTATTATAATATATGTTTCCATCCTTAAAATCTTCCGTTATTTTCATCTATATAAATGGGATATTACTATCGATTGGATCTATAGAATATCTTACCTGTTTTCTAGTGTATTACTATTATTATCACCAGATAGTATTATTTTTAGGATTATTGTCTATTTATTCTATTAGAAATTATCTATTAATCTATTTAATTGAACAAGGAACTTTAAATAAAAAAAATATAAATGATCGTCATGAAATAAATGAACGGTATTATGGTGAATTTCATTTATCTCTTATTACTACTACTAGTATAGAAACCCTTACACATATGTATATTTATTCCTATATGGCTTTTCGTTTTGATTTGTCATACAGTATATTGTATGATTTGGTTATGTTTATTCCCATTTCGTTTCTTTTTGAGATACTGTTTGATTTTTTTCATTATTGGGGTCATCGTATATTGCATCATCCATTAGTATATATATATTCTCATAAGATTCATCATCGTTTTTTGCGTCCAAAAGCTATTACTACTTTTTATCAGGATCCTATTGATCTTTTTATTACAAATTCTGTACCTACTTTTTTGGGTATGAGTATGATTCCTTATATGTCGCATTTGTTATTTCATTGGATAATTATTTATAAGAATTTCATTGAAATTAGCGGTCATTGTGGAAAAATATCATATCCTTCGTCGTCATTTCCACAATGTGTATGGCTTCCGCGAATATTAGGGATTGAGCTTTATACTGAAAATCATGATATGCATCATTCCATAAATAACTGTAATTATGCAAAGCGGTTTTCTCTTTGGGATAAAGTATTTGGAACATATCGACAGTTTCAATATGAAACGGTGAAATAAAAAAAGTTTTTATACTATCTACTATCTACTATCTAGCTAACTACTAT
>Ga0214921_10007485_pt1 | contig 14545 bp, 13 predicted proteins | sample LL1505_MetaG_FD_177992 | JGI IMG/M metagenome (GOLD analysis project Ga0214921, IMG submission 177992) | Freshwater microbial communities from Lake Lanier, Atlanta, Georgia, United States - LL-1505 | ecosystem: Environmental > Aquatic > Freshwater > Lake | place: USA: Georgia | collected... | reverse complement strand
GTGAGCTCATCGCGTTTGACAACCGATTGAGCGATATTTTCCCTCAAGGCTTGCATCTTTCCATCAACAACGAGCCAGATCGCGAGGAACATCAGCAAAAAACAGACAAGATCCGGCAAGAACCACAACTGGCTCTCAAGTTCCTCTTTCGGGACAAGATTGACGCGAATCATGCCTTGTCCCCCATGCTGCGCAGGCCAAGCCCGACGGCAACGCCGTATTTCTGGGCCTCAATCGCCATTTCCTCCGGCGGGTATTTCCTGTGATTGACCTGGACGTTCTGGAACGGGTTCAAGACGGTCACCGGAACTTGCAACGAAGCGGCCAGCGCGGCCTCGAAGCCCAGCACGCGACAAGCGCCTCCGGCGAGGAACGCGTTGGTGAATGGAATGCCGGGTGCCGCGTTGTCACTCCCCTGCAAGTAATAAGCGATCGTCGTCTGGACCTCGGACACCAGCTGGTCGTTGACCTCACTGATCGCCTTGGTGATCCCCTCTGACGGATCCTGCTGAAAGTTGCTGACGGCAATCTTCAAGGCTTCGGCAGCGTCCGGCTCCATCTTTGTCGCTTCCACGATCTTCTTGGTGAACTCATTGCCGCCAATCGCGATCTCGCGCGTGTAGAGATACTCCCCGCGCCAGACCAGAGTCACCTGCGTGAACGAGGCGCCGACATTGATCAAGGCCATGATCGTCTCGGCGGATCCGTAGTTGTGCTCGAACATGTTCACCATCGCGAAAACATCCGTCTCAACAACACCGATTTTCATTTTGTTGGCGTGAACGATTTCCATGAGCCCATCGATGGCCTCCCGTTTCGCGCCGACAAGGATGACGTTGGTCTCACCCCGTTCATTCGACGAACCGAGGTTGTAGAAATCAAACTCGAGGTCACTCATGCTGGTCTGGAAATGCTGTTCAGCGGCGTAATAGGCTTGCTCGGCCAGCTCCTTGTCCTTGTCAGGGGCCAGCGCGACCCGCTTGATGATCACAGCATTGCCGCTCAAGGTGACGCAAACGCGCCTTCCCCAAGGCAGAAACCGGTTGGCCTTGAAATATTGACGCAACTGTTCCTGCGCGACTCCGGGATCCTTGATGATCCCGTTCTCGACAACTCCCGCCGGCAAGGGAATGTGTGCCATGACCCGGACCTTCTTCTGTCGCCCGCCCCCAAGCTCCATGAGCTTGATACTGGACGAACCGATGTCCAGAGCCAGGAGCGATCGACTGAACAGCTCGACCATCTTGATCCCGCCGGGTTAAAGGTGTTGTGACTGTTGATATTTTTTCACGCCCGGAGATGGCGGTCAAACTCGCGCAGGATGCGCTTTTCGAGGAATTTCCGACGGTTATTTTTGCCGCTTTTTCAAAAAGGCGTCGAGCTCGCTTGAGAGATCGCGGACTTGGGACTTAGGCTCATCCCCGGCCGGGGCCGCGCCACCACCAAAAAGCGCGTCGAGTTTGCTACGGGCCGCGTCCACTTTCGCGTCCGGCGCCTGACTGTCCCTGGCCTCAAAGAAGCCGCAAAAATTCCCGCGGTCCTTCTCCTTGACCCATTCCGCCTGTTCTTCACGGCAGCTGCGGTAAGCCGACAGGTCAAAGAACCGGCAGTTCTTGCAGACGCGGGCATCATTGCCGCATTTCGGGCAACAGTCGCGACGGCCCATCGGGGGCTCAAAAGTCCAAACGTGTTTGCAATGGTGGCAGGAAATCGTCTTCATGGACCCAATTTATAACGGTTAAGCTGCACTTTACAAATGGTGCTTGAAAGCCATAATAGAGAGTCATATCTGGAGTAATTTCCAAGGTTTGTCCATCAGGACCCGCGCAGAGGTGCACCGTGAAGTTCAATTCCATCCTTGAGACCATCGGCAGGACTCCCCTGGTCCGCCTGAACCGCGTCGCCAGCCACCTGCCCTGCACCATGTGGGCGAAGTGCGAATTCATGAATCCGGGGGGCTCCGTCAAGGACAGGATCGGCTACAACATGGTCCTCGAAGCCGAGAAGTCGGGCCGGATCAAAAAGGGGGATACCCTGATTGAGCCGACCAGCGGCAATACTGGTATTGGTCTTGCGCTGGCAGGCGCAGTCCGCGGTTACCGGGTCATCATCACCATGCCGGAGAAGATGAGTCGCGAAAAACAGGTTGTCCTTGAGGCACTTGGCGCGGAGATCATCCGGACACCGACCGAGGCGGCATGGGACGCTCCTGAAAGCCACATTGGCGTCGCGAAAAAACTGCAGCGGGAAATTCCAGACTCGCACATCCTGGACCAGTACGGCAACCCGGCGAATCCTGACGCACACTACAAATACACGGGCCAGGAAATCCTGGACGACCTCGATGGCAAAGTTGACATGGTGGTCATCAGCGCGGGCACAGGCGGAACCATCACCGGCGTCGCGCGCAAGATCAAGGAACACAATCCCGACTGCATCATTGTTGGCGCCGATCCCGTCGGGTCCATCCTGGCAGGCGGTGATTACGTCGCGTCCTACAAAGTCGAGGGCATCGGCTACGACTTCATTCCTGACGTGTTGGACCGGTCTCTGGTCGACATCTGGGTGAAGACCAACGACAAAGACAGCTTTTCCAACGCCCGCCGCCTGATCCGCGAAGAGGGCCTCCTCTGCGGCGGATCCTGCGGGGCGACGTTGGCGGCCGCTCTCGAAGCCGCCCCAAAATTAAAAGCAGGACAAAACTGCGTTGTCCTGCTTTCTGACGGGGTGCGCAACTACATGACCAAGTTCATCGAAGACCGCTGGATGCGCGAAAATCATTTTATTTGAGCGACTTCTCGATCATCGCGATCATGTCGGATTCGGTGTGTGCGACCAGCTGACGCTTGCCGTTGACGTAGATCGCGGGTGTGCCACTCACGCCAAGGCGTTCTGCCTCGCCCTTGCTTTTCGCAACCAGTGCCGCGGCCTTTCCTGATGTCATGCACGCGCCGAAGGCTTTCTCGTCGAGTTTCAGCTCTTTGGCCAAAGTGGCCGGAGAGTCCTTGCTCAACGACGACTGCTTGCTGAAAGCCAAGTCATGGTATTCCCAGAATTTGTTCTGCTCCGAAGCGCACGCAGCACCTTCCGCGACCGCCTTGGAAATGCCCGACGGGTTGATCGGGAAATCCATGTAAACAAACTGGATCTTGTCCTTGTAACGCGGCAGAAGCTTCTTCATGACCTCGGCGGCCTGGCGGCAATGCGGGCACTGGTAGTCCGCGAACTCAACAATCTTGACCTTGGACTTGGGATTACCAGCCACCGGGTATCCAAGCGTGTCGATCTGCAACACGGGCGCGGACGGCTCTGACAAGGCCAGGGAGAACTTCCCTTCCTTCTTCAGCTTGTTGACCAGTTCCTGGCGTTTGCCCTGCGTCTGTTCGGCTGTAATCAACCGTTTGATCTCGCCCTTGATCTGGTCAAACGGGTACGGAATCCGGTCCTTGTTCTTCTCAAACCAGGATTTCGCGTCAGAATCCGAAGGTTCCTTGACCTTGATCAGATCCTTCTCGACGTCTTGCGGGGACTTGTTCTTCGACTTGGCAAGCTCCGCGATGTGCATGTCAAAGATCGCGCCGTCCACAACGCGCTTCAGTTTCTCGACCCGGTCCGCCTCGACCTCGTAGGCTGCCTGCTGGGAACCCGGGCTCAAGTCGGAAGCTTTCCAGGTTTTTCCCTTGTAATTGAAAAGGGCGTCGTCTCCAGCCCCCCACGCCGTTGAAAAGGAAGCCATCAACGCGACGCACAGACCGGCACTCATGCCGGCAAAGCGAGAAGTTCTCATCTGTATTGACTCCGTCAAAGATTAGGCGAAGATCCCATTCCCGTTGAGATGCTCGCAGAAGAGCGGCGGGAAGACAAGGTGGCAATTTCGGCTTCGCTGAAACGCATGGGCTTGATCTTGCGGCCCTCGAAAACTTCACGCGTGATGTACCAGTTCCCATCGGCGCCGCGCATCCAATAGAGCATCTTGCGACCGATCGAGATGAAACGCTTGTCACCCCTGAAATCCTGGTTCATCACGGACAAAGCGTATTTCGGATGCGTGATCACGCGCGTCGTGTCGAAATCAATCTTCATTTCCTTGTACGAGCCGAACACGGCGCGCTTGTACGCGTGCCATGCCTTGAGGTTCTTGTCCGCGTTGACAAACTCGGGCGAGTAGAAAGACATGTAGCGTTCCAGGTCCCGGACCTTCCACGCATCCGCCCACTCCATGGTCCGGCGATGGACTGCCTGTTGCTCCTCGGCCTTGTTGACCGCGGTCGCGTCATGGGCAATCACGACCACCGCCTGGTCGGGGCGCAACCACGATGTCAGCGACTCGATGTCGGAATTGTAAAACGCGACGCAACCTTCGGTGACCTTGGCCTGGTCCACGCGGGTATCCTTTTCGACACCATGGAGCCAGATGCCGTATCCGGTCTTGCGTGAGAACTTGTCGATGGGATTCGGGAAGTCGATTGGAATCGCGAGAGGACCGTATTTTTGCGGCAAGGACTTGCCGTCAATTGGAGTCGCCGTAAAGTAGATCCCCTCGGGAGTCCGGTTGTCTCCCTCGCGTTCCTTGTCGCCATCTTCCTTGCCAATCGCGATGCGGAAAGTCTTCAGCAATTCGGAGGCTTTTCCGGCTTCGGGCAAGGTTTTCAGTTCGGCGGAGAGGCGTGACTTGTCGACGGTCAAGAGGATGAGATCTTCATGCGCGGGCTTGATCGCCGGGGTATCGGCGCCTGGATTGGGCGTACCTGCCGCAACCGGCTCGGTTTGCGCCTGCGCATGCGACTGGGCGCGAGGCGGATTGCTTGAATCCGTCACGATGGATTCGGCGGAAACCCCGAGGCCCGTCAAAAGGCCCATCGCCGAAATCGAAATACCTGCCATGACAAGGCGCGTAGTCGCCATGCTATCCCCTGACTGCAACTTCTTATTCAAGTATCGGACAACTTGTCGGCAGCCTCAAGGGGTAATCAATCAGAACCTACCGGAAAGATTAAATTCTTCCTCAATCTGAGGATTTGGTGGAACCGGACAAACGGACCAGAATGTCCTTGAAATCCGCAGGTAACGGAGCCTCAAACTCAAGCTGGATGCCGGTTACAGGATGCCGGAATCCCAGTTTCCACGCGTGAAGCATCTGCCTCGTAGCCACTTCCTGAACCTCGCGCGGCAGGCGGCTGTCGTCACCGTAACTCGCGTCCCCAGTCACCGGCATCCCGAGATCCCGGGCGTGAACCCGGATTTGATGCGTGCGGCCGGTATACAAACGGGCGCTTACCAGGGTTATACCCCCGGGAAAAGCTTGCTCGCGCCGGAAAACGGTCTTGGAATATTTACGGCCCGGACCTTCCTCGTCCCACGAGCGGAATCGTGTCCGGTGCGCCGGGTCCCTGGCCAGCCAGCTTTCGCGGACCACGGACTCCACCGGCATGGGGCCGCTGCACAATACGAGATATTGACGGGAATTGGTCTTGTCATGGAATTGAGCGGCCAGGTCACGATGAGCTTCGGCCGTCTTGGCCACGACCATGGCCCCGCTCGTATCCCGGTCCAACCGGTGCACAATCCCGGGGCGAAGCGCCGCCAGGTAGTGCTGGTTGGAACCTGTTCCGGCAACAGAAACCTCATCGGTCTCATCGTCGCTTGCCACGTCCCCTCGATTGTCGTCTGATGGCCCGGGCTGCGGCAGGGAACCACAGTGGTGCAACAAAGCGTGGACGAGCGTCGTCTCGCCTTGCGTCCCCGCCCCGGGATGAACGGTAACCCCGGCCGGCTTGTTCACAACGATGACGGAGTCGTCTTCAAAAAGGATATCGAGGGGCGTTTCGAGGGGGCGGGGTTCGAGCGACATCTCCCGCGACGGCAGCAGGTCCATCGAGACGCCAAGTTGCTCCCCGCCAATCAGGGATTGGCTGGCCTTGGCCGGCTTGCCGTTGACCGTAACGCCGCCCGAAGCGATCAGTTCCTGAATGCGCGATCGACTCATCTCTGGCAACGCCTGTGCCAGAAAACGGTCAAGGCGGACCTTGCCGCCAAATGCGATCAAGTCCGCCTTGTCGATGGTCCAAAGGCGGGACGCGATTCCCGCCGTTCCTGTTAACGTTTCTTCGCGCTTTGCCAAGCCTCGAGCCTCGCTGAGAATGCTTTCACCATCGGCTCGAAGTTGTCGATCCCGAGGTAGCGGAAGTAACTCCGCAAGAAGCCCTTGACGTACACGACCTGAGGCAGGCGGTCAAACCGGTTCGACTCAATGGAACGCAGATACTCGAGCGAAATCTTGGTGCGCTCCTGCATCTCGTCCTCACTCACGCCAAGGGACTCACGAATCCTGCGGAACAGCTCACCGTCTCCAAGGTCGCCCTCGGCGACCAATCCATCAACCGCGCTCTGGACGCTAGCATCCTTCGACCCTTCGCAGACCGTTTTGATCACGGCCAAGGTCGATCGGCTGGTTGTGATCACTTGAGTCCCACGGGGGACGTCCCATCCACCGGCAAATTCTGAGGAGGTCTCATTCTGGGACTCTGCGCCGCGGCGGCCAGTCAGCTGGCGGTCGTATTCAGCGCGGGACGTCTCGTCATTCAAAACCCGGAAGGCTTTCTCAATGAGTTCCAACTGGGCGCGCACGTCATCCTCACCCATCAGCGAGTACAAGGCGTTGTTGTCACCGTTGAGCGTATTCTTTAGGCGCAAATAAGCCTCGCGCACCGCGAGCTTTGTCGCGCCAAACGGCAGATTCAGGATCTGATAGAGATTCTGGGGCTGGCCGGTTTCCTGGCCAGATGATTGCGCGACAACGAAGCCATTCAGCGACGTGGACGGCATGTGCGAACTTCCGAAATCATGTTCCATGTCAACCTCCAGTACAGGGCAGATCAGAGCCCGAACAGATTCAGGGACCTGGTTGCGATATCATTGAGCCGATGCGAAAGGATCGCCTGAGGAAAATCAATAGTAAGCAATCGGCGGTTGCGCAAGCTCTTCCACGCCACGTCGTCGAAATTCAAATACCCGAGGAACTGGGACTGGAAACCGAAGTATCTGGTCCCGATCAGTTCCATCGAGCCGCCGACGTTGACGTCGCTTTGGGCGCGCGCCTGGTTGATCACGATACCGACTTTGCGCCCAGCCATCGCCGCATATAAATACCTAATAAAATCAGGATCTTGGTCCGAAAGTGCCCGGATCCGATCGGCATAGCCGCGGGACTGGAATCCCTGACTGTCCGACGCGGTCAAGGCCGCCTTGACCATCTGGGACGATCTCGCCCTGCGGGTGTGGCCGCCGACGTGGTCCATGAGGCGCCACAGGGCTGTTTTCAGGAACATGTACGAGTTTTCGATGGAAGTCGGTTCCGGCAGTGCCGTCACGATCCCCAGATGAGCGCTCAGGAACATGTCGATCGTGTGAAACTGGCTTCCTGCGCCAAGGTCAAGGATGACCACATCGGCCCCAAACCGCACCCGCGCGCCCACGATCGCGTCAAAAACCCGGCCGAGCGCGCCCTGGTCCACGACCCCCTCGGCGCTCCATGATTCGCTGCGGGCTCCTGGGATCATCGCGCAACCATGCACAGGCGTCTGGATCAGGATGTCATCGAGCCGCTTTTGGCCTGCGACCACCACGTCCGTCAGGGTCGCGCCGCGCGGATCCACGCCGAAATAGGTATGAAGGTTGGCGCCACCAAAATCCAGGTCAAAGCAAACTACCTTGAGACCCATCCGGGCGAATTTGGCGGCGAGGTTCGCGCTCAGCAGGCTCTTTCCAACCCCGCCCTTGCCGCCGCCGACGGCGATGACAAGAGGCACTTCCGGAGGCAAGTCGGACAGGGAGCGGGAAGGGAACAGCGGCGTGCCCAGCTGCCATTCGGCCCGGCGCAGGTTGGCCTGGACATGCGGGGACGCAAGCCCCGCCTGCGGAGAGCGGAACCCTGTCGGCCGCGCAGAGGATGTTGAAAGTCGATCCATGACTTTGCGGTTCCTCTAAAAAACATTTTTTCGATTACAAAACGATAACACTAAAGCCGCAGGAACGAAACTTCCCCCTCTACCTCGAAGGCAAGTCCGTCGGGCAACTCGCGGCGCAGGATTGTCCGGCCACTGATGACCGGCGTGCGTCCGATGCGCCCCAGATAGAGGACCATCTCCAGGCTGGTTCCCGCGTCCAGTTCGGGTGGCAGCTCATTGAAACCGCGGGTTCTCGCGTCAATGTCAACGGGCGCCGGAACGCGGACGCCGAGCCCCTGGGCGTCCAGTTGCGCGGGCGTCAATTTGACGCGCAGCGCTCCAGAACTGGCATCAAGCCACGCGCACAAGGAATCGCTGTTCCCGCATGCCGCGCTGGACTCGAGAAGAGGCCCTTGCAGTGGTTCCCTGTCCCTTGACAAGGCGAGGGCCAGTTCCATCGGCGCCCCGGTCGCGGACCGGCGTCCACCCCCGTTCGCGGTCATCCGCAAAACAACGTCGGGCCAGAACGCCTGCGCGATCCCGGGTTGGACACTCGCGGCCATCGTGCGTGCCGCTTGCTCCGAAAATTCGCGGTCAACCACGGATTGACGATCGCGCAACTGCGACAGCAGCGATTTCGCCTCTTCCAGTTGATGGCGCGACGCGCGCATGGCGGCGCTGAAATCACCTGGCATCAGTCCCAGGATCATTTCAAGCCATGGATGCGACTCGGCGGCATCGATCATTTCCGACCACGGCATGGTCATGGACGACCCGTTCCACATGAAATCGCTGGTCGAATTGAAATTCACGAAATCACGCCTGCCGAGCGACGCGAACGCGGCATGCGCCTCGCGTTCCGCGACAAAAGCGGGATCACTGGTTGCCGCGCGCGGGAAAAACGCCAAGTCCAAGTTGAGGCTCGACTGGGATCTCGGGTTCTCCTCGACATGGTCGACCATGGCACGAGGCGTGGCTGTTTCAAGGCCGCTTCGCCCGGGACTGCGATCCGGGACAAAGAGTTCGCGCAGGGATTCCTCGTCGGGATCGCCAACAAAACGCGAGAATGTCTTCTTGCGCGCTTTTTTCATGCCGAGGACCGAGGCGCGCGCGTCTGCCGAGCGGTCTGGTGAGGTGAGCGCGGAGCGCAAGAAACCTTCGCCTAGGTATTGATGGATCCGCGCTCTTTTCTCGTCGCTGTAACGCGAGTGGAACGCGTGGGTCTTGAGCACCCCCTCGTGCCAGAAGCAATCAAACCACGCCCCTGCCGCGATCGACGCCTGGTCCCGTGAAACCTGGCAATGATGCCCCTCGAAATAGCCGCGCGCGACGTACCATGATTCGCAGGGCCCGAAGGGAGCCGGACGCCTCTCCAAAGTTGTCGCGAGCATTTGCGGGGCAGTCGCGAACTCCCACAACTTCGCATCGCAGTAGCGGTGAAAAACAGTCCTTGCGTGATCCGCGCCGCCACCTGGTTCGACAACTCCCGCGCGCTCAAGATACGCCAGCCGGGTATCCCACCAGGTCGCGGCCGCGGCCAGCTGGATCTCACGTGTTCCGGGAAGGGATTGAACTACGCGCCGCAACTGGCGCACGCGGCCGTTGAGGTTGTCCACGCGTTGCTGCGCGTCATGAATGTCATGGAATTTCGTCTCATAATACTCCGCCCAAACGCGCCGCAACTCAGCCACTTCGGCGGTCATCCGGGCAATGGCCGTGCCGCTCGCGGCCGGATCCCACGTCAGCATCGTGCCACTGAACTGGATTTGGGCGCGCGGCGCGAGGCCCAGGTCATTGTCGAATCCCCGCCACAAATCGAGTAACTCCCCGGGGGATACGGCGGCCGCGGCGTCGGTGGCATCACCGGTCGGGACCAGGTGCCTGGCCGGCACGGTTCCGCGCAATTTCACGGAAGTGTCATGCGGCAACGCGCCGCAACCGGAGAGGGACAGGCAAAAAGTCACCGCGATGAGAACTCTGGACCGGAGTGTGATTCGCGTCATGAGGTCCCTCAAAAGAAAAGGCTGGCCGACATCTCGTAGAGATCTGATTCCATGGAGTTGCGACTGGCGACCTGGCGCGCCACGACGACACTGATTTCAGCGGGCGCCACGTATTCTCCGCGGAAATACCCTTCAACCGTGCTGAATCCGGCGGCCAATTCCCCAATGTGAACCAGCTGGTCCGAATGCGTCTCCAGCGCGTCAATGCGCTGGCCTTCGTTGTCCTGCCAGCTGTCCCGCCACTTCCTGTTCATCTGCCAGCCGACAGAGGCCGTGACACCCGCGGGATGCGCCCATGCCATGCCGAGCGCCGCATCGATACGGTCTCCCGGCTTGAACGTTGCCAACGTTGTTCCATCCTCGAGGTCCTCGGGCTCAAGTCCACGGAATACCTCGCGTTGGCCCGGCATCTGATACGTGTACTTGAGGGACTGCGATACCGAGAATCCGCGGACGAGGACCTGCTCAAACGTGGCCTGGGAGAACAAGTCCGTCTGACCATCGCCAAACGGGACGTCATTCATGACACGGGCCTGGTCGGGACGTCCGGTGGGCAACATCGTTCCAAGCGTTGTGGCGAGGGAAGCCGGACCCGACTCCCAGGCGCGCCACTTGGCGGCAAACGTTGTGTCCCCCCAACCTGAATCACGCCAGTCGGTCAGGGGCTCGACCCCGTGACTGGCAAGTTCGCGATTCAGCTCCGCGGTCGCCGAATCGAGTTTTTCCTGAAGTTCCAGCGCGGCCTCGTGCTGGTTGTTCGCTGGGTCCGAGAGCAGTGCCAGAAACCGCGCGGCAGTATCCGAGCGGGTGAACCCAACGGCGATCGTGGAGCGCGCGGACATGAACGGCGCGCCCATCGCGAGCGTCAACTTGTCCGAAATGCCGTACGCGAGAACCGGAGCCGTGGCGCGAACGCTCGCCTTGGCGCTCGCCGAGAATCGCCCCAGGGAATCCGTTCGTTCAATTTGGTTCGCCAGCATGAATCCCTCGACCTTGGCCGCGCGCGTCGGAGATATCGCGGCCTGGTTGCGCAGGACGTCATTGAACGTCAGGTCACGCTCCAGCGGGCCGGCGAGGCCTTCACTGCCCCCAGCGGCGTTGGACTTCGTCGCGACGTCCGTGGCGATCGAACGCAGGTTGAGGTTGAAGCGTCCGCGCGGCAGGGTTTTGGTGTGCTCGTATGCCAGCGCAGGCAGGGCGCTGCAGAGGAGCGGCACCGTGATCAGGCAACGGATAATGTTCATAGGCGGCCGAGCGTCTCACGCATCTTGCCGACCTCGGCGAGGGTCTCAGGCTCGATGCCTGGCGGCAACTCACCGTCCGCGGCAAGCTCCTCGATCTCTGCGATGGACTGCTCCAGCAATGCCCGGGCTTCCGCGCGCCGGCCAGCCCGGATCAGGATCTCGGCCTTGCCGCGGTAATTCGAGTACATTTCCGCGCCTGAATATTCCTCACCCGGATAGTTCGGACTGGCGATCGCGAGATCGATCATCTCAATGGCCTTGTCGACGGATGGCAACGCCGGATGAACCATGTTCGACATCGGGTCAGCGGCAATGCCAGCGATGGTCCGGTAAATCCCGCCGCCCTGCATCCTCGGATCGGCGTCCAGATCCGGCCGCAGGTTCATGTCGCTGGTGACGAAAGTATTGAAATACTGCTTGAAATAACTTCCGATGCCAATCAGCTGCAAAGGCGTTGCCGATTCGACCCAGAGCGCGGAGCACATGATCTTGATGTAGTGATAGACGTCAGCCGCCTCGGGGACATCCGCGATCCGCTCGATCACTTCGCGGCACTCGCCAAAAATGGGATTGCGCTCGGACTTGTTGTCATCACGGAGCAGCAATTCACCCTCGAAAACATCCAGCGAAGCGATACGGTGGACCACGTGGACGAGGTCCGTTCCCTTCGCGTCCTTGAGGAGTTTTCTCCACGCGGCGAGAGCCTGATGGACAGTTTCGCGTCCTTCCCCGCGGCGCTGGTACAGTTCCTCGGCGGAAGCCAGGTCACTGGCGGGAACAGGACCAGGATTCGCCAGGACTTCGCCGGCAAATGAAGCGATCAGCGCGACCGCGATGAATGACCTGAGGAATGACGCGCTTGATGATGTGGATGATGAGGTAAAACGGGACAGCCTGAGCACCATAGGAATCTCCCCGGACGGCGGCTGGGAAAAAATTGAAAAACGACTTTTTCTTAAGGCTAAACGAAGATTTGCCCCGCGACAAGAGTGACAAAACGCCTCAGGCCTTTCCCATCTTCTCCAGAACCAGCCGGTAAAGATCCTTGCGACCCATTCCAGCCGCGGCGGCGCGCGGACCGAGTTCCTGAAGAATGTCCTTCAACGACGCGCCCTGCCGCAGCATGCGGGTGACTTCCCGCGCGGTGTCAATCGATTCCCCGGCACTTTCGACCGCTGCGGAGCGCACATCGATCATCACCGAGGCCTCGCCACGCATGTTCTCATGAGAGGCAGCCCATGCCGCGGCGTCCTCGATGGTTCCCCTGAAGATCTCCTCGTGGAGTTTGGTCAACTCGCGCCCCACGGCGACGCGCGCGCCGGGCAGGTCTTTGGCGACTGCCGCAAGAGTCTTGCCAAGGCGTCGCGTGGATTCAAAGAAAACGACCGAGGCGCGTGCCGCGATCCAACCCTGGACTTCATCGTGCAGGGCCTTTGGCTTTGTCGGCGGGAAACCCGTGAAGAGCAACCGGTCCGTCGGCAACCCCGCAGCGGAAGCCAACGCGAGAAGGGCCGAAGGCCCGGGGATCGGATGCACCGTGATGCCCGCGTCCCGCGCGGCCGCAACGAGCCTGAATCCCGGATCGGAGATGCAGGGTGTCCCGGCGTCGGAAACCAGAGCGAGGACCTCTCCTCGCTCAACAATCCGCTCGATCAGTCGCTTGGCCTGCTGTTCCTCGTTGTGGTCGTGACACGCAACAAGGTCAGGGGATCCCATCGCGATCCCGCGCGCGCCCTGCGTCTGCTGCAAATGCGTCAACAACTTGCGGGTCTGGCGCGTGTCTTCCGCGGCGATGACATCAGCCGAGGCTAGCGTCCGGATCGCGCGCTCGCTCAAGTCAGAAAGATTTCCGATCGGCGTCGCGACCACGAACACGACGGGATCGCGCGCAGGCGAGGCCGTGTCTGGCGATATGTTTTTTTTCATGATCACTCCGGCAACGCAACGATCCGTCATCTCGGTCCACGGGCACGGCTTGAGGCTAGCATCTGGCTCGCGCTTTGCAAACTGTGGCCAGACGCGGAAGTCCGCGGGCAAAAAACATCAGGAAAGGAACAGAAGATGCGAATGTCCAACCATACCAAGTCATTCTGGATGAAAAGCGGCGCGACGGTGATCGCGATCGCTTCAGGCAGCGCCCTGGTCGCGGCAGGCTATGAGTCGAGCCTTGATTACGGACGCATCAACGCGAATATCGCCAGCGCCATCGATCCGGTTGTCCGGGACAGCGCCGTCATCGAGAGCGCGGTGGTCACCATCGACGGTTCGGTGACCGACTTTGACAAGGACACATACAAGATCAACAAGTCGATGGTCCTCAAGAAGGCACCGTGGTCAGCAAAGCCGGTCGAGGCGAACCTGTCCATGACGGCCATGATGAAGCGCAACGAGAACCCGGAAAAAGGCAAGATCGAGTCGAAGTTCGACCTGTCGCTCAAAAGCGACACGATGGCGTTGTTGAAATTCATGCAGCACAAGAAAGTGAAGCGGTGCCAGGAACGCGCAGAGACCGGCGTGAAGGGCATTTTCCAGAAGCACGAATGCGGACTCGCCGCGGACATCCTGAAAGCGACGACGCTGGCGGAAGTTGCCGGGCTCATCAAAGGGCACGTGAAGGGCGAGCGTGAGGACCTTGAGGCGTTCGCGGCCCAATCACAACCCGCGATCGAGAGCGTGCAGAGCACCATGCTGCGAGAGGAAGGAACAAAGATTCTGGAGAAGGCACGTCGCAAACTGCACTACCTGGAATCCATCAAGGTCGAGGAACGCGGAGAGGGATTCACGCTCTCGGCTGATCACGCGCCCTCGCGTCACCCGGGGTGCAAGATCAAGCATCTCGAGATGGTGCTGGACCCGGAGTCCAGCTCGGTCAAGCTCGACGCGTCAAAGCGCCTGGCGACCATGAAGTACGACGCGTTCAAGCCTGAGATTGTCCATATGTTCAAGGGACTTGAGGAAGGCCGGGAATTCGCCGTCGAGCACATCGCATCCCATGCTCGCGTCGGTGACCGACTGATCACATCCATGGTGAAGATGGCGGCCGAAGCGGTCCAGAGCGCTGGCCAGGAATCAGGGCAAGAATCGGGCCAGGAAGGCAGTCAAGAAGCCGGCGAGCAGGGCGGGCAACACGACATGCCGCTGCAGTTGATCGAACTGGTCAACGTCAGCCAGCAAATGGGCCAGTTCTGAGTTCGCGGACTCCTTTTTAACCTGCCTTCGGGCAGGTTTTTTGTTATGATGAATCCGTTCACGGATGCGGCTGTCGATGTGCAGGAGAACCGATAAAGACACATAGGGAGCCAGACCCTTCGCCGGTGTGCAAGCCCCCCGCCTCGCGCGTTAGGGGGAAGCC
>Ga0214921_10007484_pt1 | contig 14547 bp, 20 predicted proteins | sample LL1505_MetaG_FD_177992 | JGI IMG/M metagenome (GOLD analysis project Ga0214921, IMG submission 177992) | Freshwater microbial communities from Lake Lanier, Atlanta, Georgia, United States - LL-1505 | ecosystem: Environmental > Aquatic > Freshwater > Lake | place: USA: Georgia | collected... | reverse complement strand
GATGCAGTTGTTGTGAGTGTCCTAGACGAAAGCGGGAACACTCCATAGGTAGTCGAGCCACTTTGTAATAACCCAAGATTTACCAGATTTGTTACGACATTTGGGTTTGCTGGTTGTGTGATTGGGGTAGAGCCAAAGAAGGCAAGTTTTGAGGCCGTGCTAACTCCAATCTTTGTTCCAGTGGTTGAACCAATCCCAATGTTGTAGCCATCAGAAATTGTTACTGCAGTTCCAGAAAGGTCTAGGATGGTGGAGCCAGTTCCAATGGAATTGTTCTGCCAATCTAGGAAAGCCGTTCCATAGCTATTGTATAGCTTGCGGTTTGTTGCATCAACATTGGATGTGGAGTCCTCAACAAAGAGGGCATTGGCTTCGGCCTTAGTATAATACGAGGCCTGGTCTGCTGGGACTACTGCCCCGGTAGTAATGAGGTCACGGCGAACGCTAATCGAACCTTGATAAATGGTCTTTGGAGTTCCACCCTGGGTAAGCTCAATTTCAATGGTTGGGGCAATGGTATCAGTTCCGGCTTCGGCAAACAGCTCGTCGAGCTCTGCCGTGGCCATGGTGACTGACGTTCCAAGATAGTTCCCATATATAACACCAGTGGAATCAAGAACCAAACTATATGGCAATGCCTGTGAGCCAAGAGCCTTAACAAATGAAATTGAATAGTCTCCAGAGTTATTTCCAGAATCTACAGAGACATTGTTTGCACCAATTCCAGTAACTGCTGTTAGTGCTTCAGCAAAGCTTGCCGCGCTGGCACCAATTGCAATAGCTGTAGTTGTATTGTTATTGTAAGACAGGACAATTGAGCCGCCTTCTGCATCTGAACCAATTGCCAAGTTATAGGTTTCATTCCTTGGGAATGTGGTAGAGCCAACCTGGGTTCTATTCAAAGACACAACACCAGAGACTGAAGATGCTGTGAAGCTATCAGAGTAAACAGCAGGGTTTCTGCGAAGCTTAACCACCTGCTGAGCCTGGACACTTGCTGATGGATATCGGCGGGTGCTTATAATAACTGAGCTAGTTGGGAAAAGAGTGAAGCTAGAGCCACCAAAAGACATGGCTGTGTTTGGCTGGGTTGCGGTAAGCAGGTATGCATCTGGCTCCAGGCCATAAACTCCACAGGTAGAAACATTGTTTGAAACTGCTGTATAAATCCTGGATGCAACCGTTGCCTCATCAGAGCTCCATGTAATTGCACTGGAAGTTACAGAATTTATTACAAGCTTGAATGCTCCATCTGTAGGGCCGTCATCAATGCCACCGATGCCCAACTTTAGGGAAGCCCCGGTGGTGTCCAAATCACGTAGAAAGTTGTTGGTGTCCCTCTCCTGGAGCCTAACTCTGAAGTTATATGTATCATTCCTTGTGAAGGTAGGCAAAACCCCATTCTTGACTGAGCCAGCCGCAACCAAGGTTCCGTTTGTAACATCAATAAAGAAGTCGATGTTTTGAGCCATTTTATCTGCCTCCTGTGTCAATGCTATTCAGTTGATGGACCGTATAATTGAATCACCGCTGGAGTTCCATTTGAGCAAACATTCAGATCATAAGTCACAAGGCCAAGGCTTGCCGTGGTTACAGAGCCACCAGATACAGCAATCTGAATACCATCCTCTTTTTCTGTTAAAGAAATGCCTTCACCAGCTATCGGCTTGGTGCATTCAATTCTTCTGATAAGACTATTGAAGAAGCCAAGAGCTAGTCTTGAGTCTCCTTTTAGCTCAGAAAGTCTAGGCTCTTTTGTCATACTCTCTTAAAATTAGAAACAAAAGCAGGGTCACCAAAAGCATCTTGTTTTTCCTTGAACACAACTCTAGCAACCAAGAATTGCCCACGCCTTGTGCAATCAACTTGATCTTGGCAATAACCCAAATAATTTACTCCTCCAACAAGACCATACATTTTGCTAAATGGTTCAATTGGGTTTGAGGGAAGTGTAAGTCCATTTAAGATATTTGGTATTCCTCCTCCAAAAATTGTATTACCAATTCTAGATGGCAATGCAGAAGAAGTAAGCTGACCAGTAGCAATCTGACTTTCTGTAACATCAGTTATAAACTCAATTTCAATGGTTAATGGTGGGCCGTAGATGCCAGCACCAGTTGTTGGCAACATTCTGACTACTGGCTTTGGCAACCCACTTGAGCTAGTAAGCCCAACAAAAACAACATTCATAGTGGTTAATCCTCCATCATTTTCATCAAATGTAATGGTTTCCACTGCCATCCTTGGGTAGCTGGTGGTTGCAGTAAATACAGGATATGTTGTATCTTTTGCTGGTGCAAGAGCAGTCCTATCAGAAGTTCTGATTATGTAGTTTTCAGTGATGGTTTCTAGGCCGTTGATGTCCCTCTGAAAGTTTTGCCTCTGCAATACCTTTCCACCAGAAACAGGCGAGCCAATGATAACTGCACTCATTATGAACCTCCAGCACCAGATGTTACAAGTGGTGCAGATGAAAGCTTGTTAAGGATTGTTTCAATAGATTTCATGATGTCTGGGGCTCCCTGCTTGTTGCTTGCCATTACTGCTTCAGACCTGCTCCTTGCAACCTGTGCTGGCTCAATGCCAGCCGCTGTCCCTGCAAGCTTTTCTCCCAGGGTTGGCATCTCAGTGGCCGCCACTCTTGTTGCCATTCTAACCCTAACATCTTGCATGGTTACTTTTTTACCTTCAGCCTTTGAAAGCCTTTCTGCCTCTGATGACAATATTGCTTCTTGTGTCTTAAAATCTTCTTGTGGATTCTTTTGAGCCCTTACCTTTCTTGCTTGATCTAAAGCCTGTGAACCTGCCTTAGATGCCAGGAGAACACCCACATCACCCCCAACGGTCTCTTCAGTGTCCTTTCTTGCCTGGTCATCCTGTTCTTTGACCTTATCTATTGCCTTTTTGGATGCCGCTACAAGTTGTCTATTAGCCTCTTCAGCGGCTTTAATCTTTTCTTCCTGGGCATCCTTGAAGTCTTTAACTCCCTTTTCAAATAATGCATCTTCTTGTTTAATTAAGCTGTCTGTAATTTTGATTGAAAGTCTTGCAGAATCTTCATCAGTTTTCTTTTTCTCTTCAGCAATCTTCTTGTCTGTTTCCTTGGATTTTTTAAGTCTTAGTGATCTTAGCTTATCTGCCTGTTCTTCCCTGGCCAGGTCAGCCTGTTCAAGTTTTTGCTGGGAAGTAAGGGCATCGTTGCTTTCAATCTGGCCAAGCTTCTTTCTTGTCTCAATGTTGATCTTAAATACTTCAGCCATTTCATCATCTAAGTCCATGATGATTTTTTGCTGTGCAATTCTTTCTGCCTCTTGCTTTGTAAGTTTATCTCCAAGTGCAATCCTGGTTTCAACTGCCTTTTCAAAAGCTTTTGCCGCCTTGTCTGCATCGTCATTAAAGAAGAATGCGGCTATAGAGTTCATAACACCCTGGTTGCCAATTGCAGTCTTGCTTTCATTTATTGCAGTTGTGAGAGACTGCATTTTTTGGATGGTTCCCTCAATGCTGTCTCCAGCCCTGGCTCCAACTGCTTTATTTAATGTCTCTGCAAGCTTGTCTGATTCTTCTTGGGCATCAATTAGCCCCTTGGTCATTTTATCAATTGCAAGATATGCCGCTACACCAAAGCCACCAAAGCCAGCCGCGCCAGCCAACCCCTTAACTATCTTACCTAAAGACAATCCCCTTGCCCCTGCTTGCAATATGCTTTTTGCCAGGTCATCCATTCCAACACTTGTTCTCTGTGATTCAGCCCTAAGGCTTGCCAGGTATTGCCTAAGCCTATCAACATTCTGCCCAGATTTCTGGGTATGAATTAGCAACTCTCCCTCTGCGACCTTCTTCATGACATTAAGCTCTTGTCAGCCCTCTCTTGTATTTTTCTGAAGATATAGACCATCATGTCCTCTGTCTCTTCATCTACAGCCTTTTGTAGTGCTGTATTTAGCCTGGTTTCAATGGAAACCGGCCCCTTTGCAAATGTCCTTGGGTTGGCTGTTGAGTAAAAATAGGTTCTCATGGTTTCACCTGGAGTAGCTTTTACACCACCACCAAAGCTTGCTGTTCCCTTCTTACCCCTTAATTTTGCAGAATCCTTTGCTCCTCCAGACTGCTTAAAAACTCTTAATGCTGGTAGCCAGCCAGACTTCAAATAACCAACTGCACTGCCCAGGGCTTTGAATGTTTTCCTTATGTATGCCTTCATTGAGGCTCCACCCAATCCACCACCAGAAGGGTTGCCTGTTGGCCTTCTTCCAAGCCTTATGTTCCTTCTGTAATTAGCTATTCTATAGCCATCCATGGTTCCATGAACAACCTTCTGCCTTGGCTTTGTAATCTTGGTTATGCCTGTTTTCTTGTTTGTTCTTGCCCTCATCACCGTTGCAGTTCTTGAAAAGAACGATCTTAGAGCCCCTAGGCTGGCCTTTTCTGTATTAACAATGGCCTTCATTAGGATATTGGCCGAACGCCTGTTAAGCTCATTGGTTATGTCCTTTCTTGCCAGTGGAACATACTGCTGGAGCCTTCTTTCAAATTGCTTGGTATCTAGTTTGAAGCTCATAAGCCTAGCTGTTTTTCAAGTTCCTCAATATTTGTAGTCTCTAGATAAGCCCTTCTTCTCAACTTAACTCCAGACATCCACAGATGAACATGGTTTGCCTGGTGGAATAAGCTGATTGGAAGCTCCCACATAATGTAATCTATGCTCCAACCTGTCCTTTGTGCCAACGAGAATACAGAGGCCGCTATGCCCGTTGGCTGAGTCAGTTTCCCTGGGCTGTTGCCCCTGGGGTTGGGATAGGCTCAACCTGTCCCCTATTTGCTTCATCAAGAATGGATGCAACTAGACTGCTTGCAGTTTCCCTGTCTGATTCTGTTTTGTCTGCAATCCAATCAAGAATTGATTCTCTAAACAGGTCTTTGTTCCAGCATAGCCTAATGGCTTCTTTTCTGTTTTTATTAAGCTTAATATGAAGGAACACAAAAGCCCAAATAAAGAACTGCGTTGAGTCTTCATCACTCCTGGCTTGTATCATCAATAGCCTTGACCCCTCTGTATATGGTGCAAGGGATTCACCCTTGAACTGCTTTTCTGGAGTCACAAAGGCTGATTCTAATGCTTCTTCTAGGATGTCATTCATATATGTCTTAAAAGTGCCTTCTTTCTTTCCGGGCTGGCATTCTCTGGCACCATGAGGGTTTGCCCACCTATCTGAATAATTCTAATCGGCTCTGCTCTCTTAACGAGCCCTAACAATGTTTCTCTGTTCTCTAAGGCCGCTCTAACATATCTAATTGGAGATTCCTGATCAGATTGCATATCTACCCAGGTTCTCTCCATTTCCTTTTTTGCAATGTCTCCATTGCCATCAGAGATAAACCAGAATGTTACTTGTTGCTGTCCATCTTTAATTACCCTGGTTACAGGATCGACAGGTCTAGGCTTTGCACCAAAGGCCGCAACAGCAGATGCAACCTTGAGATTTGTAGTTCCCCAGTAAGTATGGCCTTCCATTTTAGGATTTCATGATCTGGGGATTGAACCCAGTATTCTTTATTAACTTACGTTAGGGTAGCCAGTGGCACTGATGTCCAGGGTAACAAAGGCATCATTGCTCTTGTTAATAGTGATGGAGTCAATGCGAAGCGAGCCAGTGCCAACTGCTGTGGTTGCATTAGCTAGGGCGGCCAGGGCGGCGCCAGCAGTCACAGCATAAGCACCAGTTACAGCAACAGAGAGGCTGTATCCAGTGGTTGCATTGTAATATGCAATACCAACGATGTCGCCAGTCCGATCGCGAATTTCACTCTTCTCAATGTTGCGAGTTTCACTGAAGCTTTGAATCAGTCCAATTCCTTCAGTAGTTGCCCCGAAAACCAATCCGGGTTGTCCAATAGTCGTTGCGGGCATAGTAATGTCTCCTTTATGTCAAGTTAGGGTTTAGATAGAAATTTTGATTTTAGGATTTCCCATCCAATGGTGAAAAGAAAGCCAGCCACAGCAACCATTCCAAGCATTCTGTGCTTTAACACCTCTAATGCACCCACCCTATTTACAAGGTCAGCATATCTAGAAAGACTCATTTCAAGCATTGAGGAAATGTTCTTTTGGCGTTCTTCCATCCTGGCAAGACGCTCCTTTATTTCACTCGAGTCATTTTCACTCATAGCCTTGAACCTGGTTCTGTAACCTTAATGAACCATTCTCCACTATCATCCTGGTAGGCCTCAATGAATCCCTCGTCGAAAAGATAGGATAACGCCCCAATCTTCTCCTCATCAGAGATTTTAGACCAATCAACCTCACCGCTCATAAGGTTCCAGCAGATGCCCTATCGACATCTCCCATGGTTGGAGTGTTTGGATATTTAGTTTCTTGGTTATCTACAACCTGGATAGGACTACAGGAACAGATAATTCCAGAAATAGAGATAAATAAAATAGCCCTCATTGTGGTGTTGCATAAACATTCAGTGTTAAGCCTCTTTGCCAGGCATCCTTGTCTGTCCTAATAGATGGAGTCTGGCTTACAATCCTGGCCATAAAGACCTTTGTGTTGGCTATTACATTCTGAATCTTGGCCACCAAGGTTGGGGTTTGCTCATAGAATGCATTAAAAACATCGCAATACTTTGAATCAAAATCCTCTTGGCTGATTTTATCAGCAGTGTCTGAGTAGTTCACCATGACATTCAAATCATAAACACCAGTATAGTTCCCAAGAAGCTGAGAGTTAATGGATGCCTGGATGGTTACAAATGGGTAAAGCCTAGCCCCAACACGATTAGCAGTATAAACATTAACATTGGACACACTGGACAGAATGCTTGCAATGGCATTCTCCAGGTTAAGCTGGATTGATTGGCTCATTTTTTAGCTGTTGCACTTATGTCCAGGGTGATTGTTTTTGACCAAGTTCTATTCTGAGCAATGATCTGTGGGCTTTCACTTGTTACTTTAGCAACATAGACAGAGATGCTTGAAACATTTGTCATATAAGTTGGAAGGTCTGGAGCCCTGTAAAGCTGATTCATGATGTCTTGGAACTTGGCATCAAATGCCACCCTGGTTGTTGAGTCTGCTCTGGCTGTATAGGTAATGGTTGCTGGCACGCTAAAAACACCTGTGAACGGTCCAAGAACCTCAGAGCCAATCTGTGCTTGAGCCACCATATTAGGCAGAACTCTTGCATCCCCTCTTTCACTTGTGTAGGCATTCAATCCAGTTACAGCAGAGACAGCATTGAGAAGCCCATTCTCAACCTCTCTTTCAATGGATGCCATGGCTTTAGGTTGTAATCTCTGCCATGTCTATTGTATAGGAAAGGCCGTCTGTGGATTGTGAGAATCCAGCAATCATCCTTTCAATACCAGACACCGTGCAAAGGTTTCCAATTACAGGGGCAGAAATCATGGATGCACACACAACAACACTTTGTGTGATTCTAAAAACATCTCCACCTACATCTAATTCAGATGACACTGCCAAGTCAGTGACACTGGCAGAAACAGCACTTGAGCCAAGACCAGTGACAGATTGCCACATATCTATGATCATGTAGTTCAAATCTGTGCTGAAATAGGAAGTTTGAATTGAGCCACCCACAGACCTAAACTTATGTCAATTATACAATAACAAGGCCATCAAAGTGATGAATGTTATCTTGAGCAAACTCATTTCTTTGACCATATAGCCTAGTTTCCTTTCCAAGCCTAACTGCCGAAGCAACTACTGCTGGGCTTGAGTTGATGCAAATAAATTCCTTGGCATCCCTTATGGCTTTTGCCATGTCTGCAATGGTTGGTGCCGTATAGGTTCTGATGCCATGGATTTGATGGGAGCCTGGTGGGCATAAAATTATTGTATTATCCGTGCCTAATTCACTTACTACATCTTGAATAATCTCAATGGGATTCCTTCTATCTCCCTGGCTTACACCAAAAGGTGCAATAAGATTAAACTCTTCTGGAAGCCCTTCTACTGGTGATTTGTCCAAATTATCTAAAATAATGCTTGTTCTGTCTGCATCCTTAATGGAATGATGAGAATACACAAAGTCATGCCATGGCTTTCTTGATTTCCTGTATTCCTCATATCTTGAAGGCCAAACCTCTAGGTCAATTGTAAGTCCTTGTCTATGGCCGGCCTTCACATAAGAAACCATTTCAAAGACACCATGATATTGGGCAAAGCAATCAAAGAACACCTCGTGCCCTTGGTCTGCCAAATACTTGCAAGCTGGAAGGCATCTAAGCACATCCCCAAGTCTCTGGCTGTATTTTATGGTTCTAGGCTGTATCATCAACAACACTCCTGTCTGCTACAAATGGCATATAATCTGCAAGCCTTACCGGCCCCTTGGTTTCCTGTAGCTTTTCCCATCCTTCAACAAGCCCCTTGTATCCATAGAAATCTTCCTTAAACTGCACCTGCTCCTTGGTGGAATAAGCAAAGTGTTCAAAGGTTAGCCCCCAAGCCTCAGTCATTCCCCTGGGAATCATTAGTCCATTCACATTTAGTTTGGGTGGCTCATGGCTAACAAACTCAATGCCCTTGCCCCACTTCCAAGCTCTAAACCATTCATACCAGTTGGAGCCAAAACCCTCCTTGGTCACAACCTTTTTGTTCTTCCCAACATAGTAATTACAATGAAACTGCATTGCCCTGCCTTCCTCACATCCTTTCAAATGCCCATAGATTGCATCAAGCTGGTCTGCCCTCCAGATTTCATCAGCATCAACTTCCATAACCACACCTTTTTCCACACCACTCAAAGCCTCTTTAATCATGGCCAGCTTTCCTGGGAATGACTTGGCTTGCCAATAAACTGCAACATTTGGCTCATTGATGCTGTTTAGATATTCATGGGTTCCATCAACACTCACAAAGTTCTTGTGGTATCTGTCTGGAACTTGCTTACACCAGCGGGTGCATCCTAGAGGTTCTGAAACTCCCTCTACAATTCTCCACTGCCAGGGAATCTTTAACTTCTTGAACTCATCAAGATGCCTGTTGATGTAGGGCATCCCATTGAGAACAATGGTGAAGATTGTCAGCATTTTAGTCTGCCATAGATAACACTGATTTCTGAGCAGAAAGAAACAGAGTCATATCTATAGCACTCAAAGCCAATAGATTTGAACCAATCCTTAAACTCCTCAAGCCAACGATCTGAATAGTGTAGCTCAATGGCAATTTCTTTTAGATTGTGGACATTCCCAATTTGCAAGATATGGGCTTCATCTCCTTCAATATCACACTTAACATGGGTAATTGAATTTTCAGTTATCCAGGCATCCATTTGAAATGCTGAGTCTGCCTTTTCACAGATGAACTTTCCTTGTGGGTATTGCCGTGAAAGGGCTGTAATGTCTCCTTGGTTGATGTCCACACCCATATAAAACTCTGGCTTTTGAGATAGGAAATACTTGGCTGTTCCATTTCCCTCATCCCTCTCTGCTTGAGTCCAGAATCCACAGCCTAAATCAAGAACTCTGCCTCCAGTAACATTTAGATGTTTCCAATGAATTTGAGGGGCTTCTGATGTAATTACTCCTTTAATCATAGTTCAAATATAGCGGCGCCATTCCGCACAGACCAATCTTCCCATAGCAGTTTGGCAAAGTCTTTAAGCTTATGGTAGTTAGTCCAGTTCTTGATGTCGTTTATATCGTCCAGGGCAATGATTGCATTGTGCGGCAAGAATGGCCTTACATACCTAAGTTCTGCTTCACCAGAGAATGGTGAGCCATCAATAAGCACAAAGTTGAAATGAACATTGTGATCAAAGTGAATGTCCTCAATGGCATTGGTTTGATATGGCTTGGCAGTTTCCACACACTCATCATGCCATCCCAAAACCTGCTCAAGTGGGTATGCATTTAGATTGGTTTTTGTGGTTCTGTAAAATTGCTCTACATCAGCCTTGTTCATCCACATATTTGAAACAACTGCCGTGCCTTGCACTGATACTCCACCCCTTGTCTCCAGGTTCATCCTATGACGGCCAATGCGATCTGGATGGTTTTCAATAGAGAAAAGCTTTTTAGTTCTGATGCATTGGGTGGAGCCATCTCCAGTTCCACCACCAATCTCCAAGCCAACATCCAGGCCATAGCTATACCTTGCTAATGCCCTGCCAAATGAATCTTCAAAGCTTACTTCTTTCATATTTATGCCCAGTTGCTTGCCTTCCTTCTGTCGTAGATGGCTTTACCTTTCTCATAAAATTCTGGTTTGTTGTGGTGGACAAGTTGCTGGTCTGCTTCTTTCCCAGTGTGGATTGGGTTCTCGTGAACAAACTTCAAGTCCTTTGCCTCAACAACAACCTGGTCGGCATAGGCTCTTTCGGTGAACTCATTGTCGGAATATAGCCCATCTGATTGCTGATAGTCTGGATGGAATAGCCATCCTCTCTGGGTCTCAAGCCTCTTTTTATTTAAAATAGCCATGCAGAGTAGCTTGTCTGACCTGTAGCCATCTGATACTGCCAAGACCTGGTCGGTAGTTTTAGAGCCAATTAAAGAGCAAATAGAGGCATCCCAGTGCCTTGGTGGGCTCCAATCATCGGACATCTGCACAATGATGTCTCCATTGGCTAGTTTTGCCCCCTGGTTCCAAGCATTGATAATGCCACCAGGATTGCATCTAATGGCTTGGTGTGGGGTGTAATCAATGGGGTCATCATGATCTACCATGAAAAGCCATTCAACCTCCATGGGTTTTTCAGCCGATGAAAGCCACTGGAATCTTCTTTGCCATGCCAATTGTTGCCTTCCCCTTGTTGCATGAACCATAGTGATTCTTGGGGCTGGCTTTAGCTTTTTCATCTTTGCAACCTCATCAGCCTTGCCAACACAAGCTGAGGCAGTCTCATATAAATCCATTGCTTGCCACCCATAGATTGCCTCAACCTGGTTCCAGTAGTGTGAGGATGGTCTTGGTAGGCTCATTGCCGCCCTAGCTGAACCCCATGCCTTAATCCATTGGCCTCTGCCAGCATACTCCAATGCTGTCCAATAGTGTGCCTCTCTCCTGTCTGGCTGGAGGGCAATTGCATGGCCAAGATATTTGAGCCTGTTCTCTGGCTTTGCACATCTGCCCATATTGCAAAGAACCTCATATCTCAGAGTATCATCAAGGTCTTTGAACATTAAAGCCATTTCACCAAACTCCAGACACTTCTCAAAGTTCATTGTAAGGAAATATTCTTGCTGGGTGTAATAAAGAGAATTAGGTGCTGGCTCCAGCGTGTCCTTTAGGATTGTAAGATTTCTGTCTGCTGAAGTTTTTTTGTATCCATGGGGCTTGTGAATCCTAACCACTTTATCCACACCAAAAAGCTTGTCTGGCTCATTGGCAACCAAAGCCTCGTGAACCCTGTTCTTCCATTTGCACTTGCCCTTTCTGCTGGCCATTTCCCTCAATGGTATAAGACCAGCATTTTGGACATCGTATCTGAATGCAATTAAATCTGCCCCTCTTTTATTGGCTTCTTCAATGGCATTATCTACTAGGGCTTCTGCTCCTGGTTGCATTACATCATCAGCATCTACCCACAAAGCCCATTCATTTTTGCAAGCCTCCAAGGCTGTATTCCTGGCAGAGGCAAAATCATCTATATGATTCCAATCAGAGTTTTTATTTTTATAATGAACAATTCTAGCGCCGTGAGCCAATGCAATCTCTTCTGTTTTATCTGCCTCAAGGTTCCCCCTAGAGATGCAAATAATAAACTCTTCTGCCATGGGCTTAAATGACTCCAAGCACCTGGCAATATAGGCTTCCTCATTTCCAGAAATTAAATAGACTGAAAGCTTGTGCTTCATTGAGGATTTCAAGGGTGATTATTTTTAGCTTAAAGTAAAGCGTTAAGTGTGGTCATTAGTGTGGTTATTCTGGAATCTAGTGAAGAAAGAGTGAGACTTTTCCCGATTGAGTAGAAAGACATTCTGGCGGAAGAAAATAATGTTGCAGAGCCGCTTGCAAAAACTCCAAGTAGCTCGATGCTTGGAGTTCCGGAAGTTCCAGTAACTACACTTTCAGAAATTCCTGCGGTAGTCGTAAATCTTCTAGTAAAATTAGCAGAATTATTTCTAGTGTTTCCTTGAAATCCGCTTGGAGCAAGTGTTATTGTAGATGCGCCACCACTTCTATTTCTAGTGATTATACTTGTAGTTGAATTATAATGCAATGAAAGCCTATTTCCAACGCTGCTTATTCCGCCAACTAAAACACCATTAGAATCCGTCTGAGTTGTTGAAATATAACAAGAAATGTGCGAATCATTTTGTGGAAAATTTGTTGTGTCATTATTGTTGTAACCAGTAGCAAGGTATTTATCTGTATCATTACCAAGTAATCCAAGTTTTCTGCTGTAATCTCCACTAACAAAATTGTTATTTGTTGGCGCATTTCCCTTGAGTGGAACTACTGCCCCAGCAACGCTTCTAGCCCCAGCCATAATGCAAGAAGCAACAATAGCATCCCAAATACCATCGGCCTTGCACCCCACTACAAAAGTATTGATGGCGATCTTAACAGAGTTTTCCAAGGCTTGCCCATCGGCGGCCTCTACTGCGGTTAGGTAGGCCAAGGCATCAGCATCGTAGGTATTCTTAACAGATAGAGAGCCGATTCCACCGATTCTTGTGTTGCCGATATACATAGGATTTCTAGGGAAAGAGTGTCAATAGATGGCGTATTTGGCGTTTAAATAGCCTTGAACTTGCTTTATTTCTGTGTCTGTTAAAGAACGAGTATAAACAATTACCTCTGCAACTTTAGAATTAAAATAATCAAGTGCATTTAGCTCATTCAATGCTTCAATTTCAGCCCCAACCCTCATTTTTGATATATTTGCGTTTATGCTTGAATTAAAAGTTTGTATTGAGTTTGAATTTAATGAAAACGCTCCATTTGCGCCAGTTCTTGTTGTTGAAATATACCAAGAGTCTAAAGATGTCGGTGAAGATACAAGCCAGTTATCTTGTTCGCTATAACACCACATATCATTAGTTCCATCTTTTCTCATTAACGGAAGTATATTTCCAGAAGTTTGATAGCCGGGATTTATTCCATCGCTTTGCGAAAATACTCTTGCGTAGCTTGTAAGATTTGATGAAAACTTAAATATCGTAAAGGTTGTTTGTTCAGTAATGTTTATTTGATTAAATGATGCGGTTAGATACTTGTTTGTTGCAAAATCTATTACTGGTTTGCCATTTAATTCGCTTGCTATAAAAGTTGGTTCATTTCCGGCAGAAGCAAACATATTTTTGCTCGTGCCACTTTGATCTGTCCAAGATGTTACAAAATTAGTTGTTATTGAAGTTCCTTCAAATGGATAGGTCTTACCAGCACCAGAATTATAGAGCGATGTAATTTCTGCGCCAGTTAAGGCTCGATTCCAGACTGCCGCTTCATCTATTCTGCCATCATAATGCAAGTATTCATAATCACTCGGGTTATCGACTGGTCCTCCAAAGATAAATACTTGAGATAAAAAATTTTCAGTATCTGCAAAAGTACCATCAAGCGAACCATTTATGTAAAAACTTGTTGTTCCAGAATTTCTTGTAATAACTATATTTGACCAAGAATTTAATGAGATTGTTGCTGTTGTTTCATATTTTATTCCGTTTTGGAAGATTCTTAATTTTCCATAATCAGTGAAAATTAAAAGCCATTCTGTTCCATAATCAAATTCTCTAAAATCAAAAACCGACCCAGCAAAATCATCATATCCACCGCTTCCATAACTAGATGGTTTAATCCAAATAGAGGCTGTTATATTTCCACTTCCAACATTGAAATTATTTGGTGATTTATAAAAATATGAGCCATTTGCTAAAATTTCTGCACAACCAGAAATGAGTCCTGTTCCTACTGCTACTCCATTAATGCCCGTAAGAGCATTCCCATTCCCACTTGAATCAAGCCAGCTATCCGTGTCGAGCTTCCAATACGCTAGAAGTTTATTTTCAAGTGTGGATTTTTGTATTGTATTAACGCCAGCATCGGCCTTTAGCCATAGACCTAACCCAGAAATGTCACTAGGTAGGCTAGACGCACTCCCCGGATAAAGGGCGTATCCATAACCCAACTTGGGCATTGTTTAGCTCCCGATTGCGAGGACTAGACCAGTATGCAACTGAAAGGAGGACACATCACCCGGCAGATAAGTTCCAGCGGGGATTGTAGTTGCAGAGCCAATGGTGGTATTGGCAAATCCACTCATGCCAGTTGTTGAAGATGTAAGAGCATAGAACCGAGTATCAGTCACAGCAACAAGTCCAGCAAATGAACCAGTGGTAGCACTTGCAGTAGTTGAGCTATACCTGCTTCCAGGTCTGGATGCATGAGAAAGTTGAGAATAGTAGGCAACTGAAGTTGTTGGGTCTGGCATAATAATGTTATAGTGCTGTCAAAAAAGTAGGGGCTGGAAGGTTTTATCCCTCCAGCCCCCACTAGGAACACACCAACAGCAGTTTTTAGGCGAAGCTTGTGGTGATGCGGACGGCCGCATTAGCATCAATCAGTTTCTCA
>Ga0214921_10007483_pt1 | contig 14548 bp, 14 predicted proteins | sample LL1505_MetaG_FD_177992 | JGI IMG/M metagenome (GOLD analysis project Ga0214921, IMG submission 177992) | Freshwater microbial communities from Lake Lanier, Atlanta, Georgia, United States - LL-1505 | ecosystem: Environmental > Aquatic > Freshwater > Lake | place: USA: Georgia | collected... | reverse complement strand
AAGGTAAAGGTAAAGGTAAAGGTAAAGGTAAAGGTAAAGGTAAAGGTAAAGGTAAAGGTAAAGGTAAAGGTAAAGGTAAAGGTAAAGGTAAAGGTAAAGGTAAAGGTAAAGGTAAAGGTAAAAGAAAAAGAAAAAGAAAAAGGAACAGATAAAATAAACAAAATAACAAAATAAAATATGTTATTTTATAAATATGTTCTCAAAAAACACAAATAAACACAGTAAAATATAAAAAAATAAAATGAACATCTTTCAAGAAGTTTCCAAAACTATAAACTATTTATAATAGTATAACTTTTTGGCGTAATGCAAAATATACAAAATAAAATATGTTATTTTATACCTTTTAACCGATAAATTGCCGATTTATATAACCTGAAATCGCCTACGGCAATTTATCGGTTGTAAAGTAACAGTTACAAAATCACATTCAAAGATACTGACCCTAAAGGGTCGGCATTTGAAATGTGAAATGGTGTATAAATATGTTCTCAAAAAACATAGTATAAAATATTTTTATCAACCAAATTATGATTGACTTTATGATTATTCAAAACAAAAACAACAAAAAGAATACCAAAAAACCCAATAAAAAATTCAGTCAAGTCAATAAACAAATTTTTATCGTATAAATCAATAAGCTGATAAATAACAAAAATAGGAAGAACAAAAATAAAACGGACGGACAAAATACCAAAAACAACATGCCAAAATGAATTCCATCCATCTGAAAAAAGCGGTCTTATTGAATTATACAATGGCAAATGTGCAATATAAGAACTTTCTATATATTTCATATATAATATGGATATTTATACACCTTTTACACCATTGCAAATTTACAAAGTATATGATGAAGGTTGATAACCCTTTGGAATAATCGCAGCATCTCTATCAAAAGCCCGTCTTTTAGGACTCACAATAATATTATTTACTCCCTTATCATTTTTCTCATTGTCAATAAGCAAAGGTGCAGAAGAATAAATATCCAATACACAAGCAACAACAGGGCTACGCTGAATATCAAGAGTATCTAATTCAATAAATTTGATCAATGAAGAAGTATTATAAGATCTCAATTTTTGAATAAAATCAAACAATCCATTTACACCAGGTCTATCACTCTGTTTCAAATCCCCCGTAATAACCAATTTAGAATCTTCACCAATACGAGTAAGCATCATGAGCATTTGATTCGGCGATGAATTCTGCATTTCATCAGCAATAACAAACGACCGTTTAAAAGTCCGCCCCCGCATATATGCAAGCGGCGAGATCTCAATCACACCATTATCCACCATAGATTGTATTTGACCAACCGTATAAAATTCGCCTAAAATATCAAAAATCGGTCTCGTCCAAGGATCCATTTTATTGGCAATCGTACCGGGTAAAAAACCTAATTCTTCTTCATCAACCGATATTAATGGACGAGTAATTACTATTTTATCAACCGAACCGGACTTCAATGCACTCACACCAGCATGACAAGCAAACAATGTTTTACCGGAACCAGCTGGTCCAAACCCCCCTACAATAGAAATATTAGGATTAGTCAAGTAATCAACATATTTGATTTGATTATTAGTTCTCGGTTGATATTTCCATAAATTAGAATTCAAAACAGATGATGGTAATGATGATTCAATATGATTCTTTTTGATTTTCATTGAAAAAGTAGAAATCGCTGTTTTAGTAATACCTTTTGAAGATATCATATAACAAAAATTGCACATCATAAGAAAACCCATCCAATATTTCATGCAATATATACAATATATACAATATAATGAAACATTTATACACTTTTTGAATATTCAATATCCAAAAACAAAAAAATAAAAAATAAAAAAAATAAAAAAAATAAAACAAAATAAAACAAAATAAAAAATCATGAGTAAGAAACAAAGCATATCAAACGCTTATCAGCTGAAAACATCTTATCAGGAAAAACTCTTGACCCATTCATCATTTTAGTACAACTTGTATCAATCGTGTATCCATGGTTTCGCAAATAAGAAAAAACAGCAGGAATATCATTTGAATACATATATATGTCTCCATATTTACCAGCACCAACCCTATTACAATTACTGTTAGGATATCGCAAAAGAACATATGAACATCGTAAACCATTTATATTTTTATTTGTATTTGTATAATTTGTTGCAAAAGGAGAAAGTTTTGGAAAAGAAACCATTTTTACAAGCGATCGCAAAGGTCCTGAAGGCATGTAAGACAAAGTAATAATATTCATATATGTTTGTGAATATGGATCAAGAACCGGTTCTAAAAACAGCGAAAAAGTTGTATTTTCATTTACATTTGGGTAAAACGGACTTTCCATATAATAGTATAATAGTACAAATAAAAAAAAGAAAAAACAATAAAATATAACAAAAAACAATATAAACAAAGACACCTATAGTATAGTGGGAATAAAAGAAAAATAAAAAGGACATATAGCTCAGTTGGTTAGAGCATCGGTCTTATGAGCCGAGGGTCTTGAGTTCAATTCTCAATTTGTCCACACAATCCCGTAGTGGTCTTATAGTGTAGTGGTTAACACTCCAGACTTTGAATCTGGCGACCTGGGTTCAAATCCCAGTAAGACCTCATAACCTTTTCCCTGAAAAAATAATTCATTTATTTTGTGTGACAAATCGGGCCACCTATGAATGCTATTATTTTTTTCATGGAACGAGTTCAGTCATTGAGAAAATATATATAAATGTGCTCTGGTAGCTCAGTTGGTTAGAGCATCCGGCTGTTAACCGGAAGGTCGCAGGTTCGATCCCTGTTCAGTGCGAACAAAAGATAAAAAAATAAAAACAAAAAAAAAAAAAAAAAACAAAAACAAAAACAAAAACAAAAACAAAAACAAAAACAAAAACAAAAACAAAAACAAAAACAAAAACAAAAACAAAAACAAAAACAAAAACAAAAACAAAAAATATTTTATACAAGCATTTATAAAATATTTTGAAACACAAAACACAATATATTTTTATTATTTATTTTTTATTATTTTGTATATAGAGTAAAACCTATTTTGATAAGACTTTTTAATTTTTTGTGCAATATCTAAAGATATAAACTCTTCTTCCAGTGCATCATATTTTTCTTTAAGTACAATCAATTCATTTTTAATTTGAGAAATATGTATCAAGGTAAATTGTTGAAATGATTCTTTTTGATCAATTTTAATAATTGCATTATTAGATTCTGCAACACCAATTATTTGCTTTTGTATATAAGTATCCATGAATTGAATAAATTCCTGTGAAAACCCAACATACAATTTTTTTATGTTTTTTTTATGATTCATATCATCAACCATATTCTTATGCTTCATTTGGGCGCATTTCTTTTCTTTTTTCCTATAGTAAAATCTTGCACTTATATATATTTTTTCCATAATATCATCATCACTACCAGAAAAGTGTCTGGATTTAATCAATCTAATTTCATTTTGAATAGCGGTTTGAATATCCGGAATAGAGATCCATGTTTGCCATGATACTTTGAATACTTTCAAAGGTTCTTGATAATGTTCTTTGGAAAAAGCATGTAATTTATGAGAAAATTCAGCCGAAAAAACATACTTGGTTAATTGAATTTTGATATCAGTATTTTGCAATTCTTTTTTTTGAAGTGTCTTATGTAGTGAAATATTGACCATTTTATAAATTTTATAATATAATTATAGTATATTTGAAAAAAAAAAGTATTTCAATTTTATGTATACCTACCGATTCGTACTCTAACTATTCGTAAAATTGAAATATAAACAAGAAAAAATACAAGTATCAAAGAAATAGTAATAATATAAGAAATTTTGAAAACAAACCGAATACAACAATGAATGATATAGAGTTTATAAATTCAATAAAAACATTTTTAGTACAAAAAATAATGCAACAATTATTGACACCCTTGAAGATTTGTAATGGGACGCCTCTAGCGAAGCAGAGTGTCCCACTAGAGATTGATGGTGAACCGTTATCGATAAATGAATTGAATGGAACGCCCTATAGCGAAGCCAAGGGGGCGTATCCCATTTCAAATCTTCATCGGTGGAAAGAAGAAAAATACATCAATAATAATAACAATAATAATAACAATAATAATAATAACATAGACGCTGATATATGTGCAAAGGAAATGTGGGATCCAATATTTGAAAAAATAAAATACCAAATAAGATTTTATGCGTACATTGCAAGAGAAAAACCCAACGAATATTTATGTATGATACCAACAGTATATAGAAGCGAAACAATGAGCGAATATATCAATAAACATACTGATATAAAAAAACTAGGACCATATGATTATACAGTTTTTCACAAAAATATGAAGGATCCTATATTTGTAAAAAAAGTGAGATCATCTTATGAAAAAAACGAAAAAATGAAAAAAATAAAACAAGAACTAATAATAGAGACATTAACAATGGTGGATAACGAAATAATACCAATAAAAAAAAGGAATACAGAGAGGGAAATATATATAAACATGATACCTTTTTATGAGTATATTTCAAAAAACAGCATAGAAGTAGATGAAGAACCACAATACAAAAACTTTAGAGACAATAGAACAAAATTTTATGAAATGTATACACTTTGGGATATGAAAAAATTGGTAGATATTTGACCATGAAGAAGAAAATAAAAATGTGTTTATAGATTGTATATATGGAAAAACAAGAAATCCCTTTTTCAATGAAAAAAATAAACAAAATTATGAATAATCAAGAACAGCAAGAAATAAAAACAATTCAAGAAATATCTCAACCTCAAACTCAAACTCAACCTCAAACGCAACCTCAAACTCAAACTCAAATTCAAACTCAAATTCAAACTCAACCTCAAACTCAACCTCAAACTCAAATTCAAACTCAAATTCAAACACAACCTCAAACACAACCTCAAACGCAACCTCAAATTCAACCTCAAATTCAAACTCAACCTCAAACTCAACCTCAAATTCAAACACAACCTCAAATTCAAACTAAAACTCAAACGCAACCTCAAACTCAAACTCAAACGCAACCTCAAACTCAACCTCAAATTCAAATTCAAACGCAACCTCAAATTCAACCTCAAACTCAACCTCAAACTCAAACGCAACCTCAAACGCAACCTCAAACTCAAACTCAAACGCAACCTCAAACTCAAACGCAACCTCAAATTCAACCTCAAACTCAAACGCAACCTCAAACTCAAATGCAATTAATAGAACAACCTCAGCAGCTGGAAGAACCCGAAAAACAAGAAGAACCAGAAAAACAAGAAGAACCAGAAAAACAAGAAGAACCAGAAAAACAAGAAGAACCAGAAGAACCAGAAGAACCAGAAAAACAAGAAGAACCAGAAGAACAAGAAGAACCAGAAGAACTAAACAAGTTAAATGCAAGAGAAAAACAAATAAGAAGTCAAGTATTGCAATATTTTTTGAACAAAAAAAGAAACAGTGAAACAAAAAATGAAGAAACAAAAGAAAAATGTATATCAAAAATACAAAATATAGGCAACATAAATGGAGAAGTAGAACAATGCAATATAGAAATAAAAGAAGAAAATGAAGAAAAAACAAGATATATAGAAAAGGTGTCTATAAAAACGACATTAACGGAAACGGAAGAACGAATATCCAATATACTAAAACAAAATCCCCAAATACATCCTTTTTTGATGTATCAACCAATAATAGATGTATCGCCAATATCAATAGGAATAAGAAGCGAATATGTAAATAATATGGAAGATAATAATGAAGAAAATCCCAATAAAGTCCAATCCCAAATCCAATTAGTATCAATCAAATACAAAAACCTAGGCCCAAAACAAAATATAATGGAATATTTGAGAACAAAAAAAGAGGACATCAAACAAAAAAACAAATTCTTGTCAATATTAGTAAAAACACATTTACAATTATTAGACGCAATATTAAAAATGCAAACCATTAACCCCCCAATAATCCATTTGAATATAACAGACCAAACAATTCTTTATGATAGTATAAATGCAACCCCAGTAATAAGTGATTTTAGAATGGCAATAACAACTCAAGATATAGAAGATGAAGAACTATTTCAAACATTAATACCGGAATATGAAGAGTATCCAGCATGGCCTATAGAAATATTTATGATATCAAAGATAATAGATGCACAAAAAACCGAAACACAAATAACAGAAGAAATGATAAAAACGATAATACATGAGTTTGTCTTGCAGCAATATAATAACAACGACGAAACAATCGAATATGAAACTTTATTACAAACATTTTTTGCACAATATTCAAATGAACAAAATGATAATAATAATAATACAAAAGAAATAATAAAATCCTTAATCCAATATGCATTCTCATGGGATGCATATTCAGTATCTATATTATTTCTATCAATATTGACTGAATTACAAATACCAGAGGAACAATTCGACTTTATGAAAAAATATGTAAATGTAATAAAGAAAATGATTTATACAGATCCGGCAAATAGACCAACAATACAAAAAACGATAGAAGAAATAGAAACCATTTTCAAAATGGTAACAAAAGATGAATATAAAAATTTTTTATACAGCATAACAAATAAAGAAACACAATAAATAATGCCAATAATAACAGGAGAAGAAATGATGGATAGCTAAATATTTTCCACCTTTTACACCTTTGCACCTTTACACCCTTGAAAATTTAAAATGGGACGCCTCTAGCGAAGCAGAGCGTCCCACTAGAGATTCAAGGGCAACAGTTACCGATAAATGAATTGAATGGAACGCCCTATAGCGAAGTAAAGGGGGCGTGTCCCATTTCAAATCTTCATCGGTGTAAAATGCCGATTATATATGATTATTCTGTCAAAGACATAATAATCAAGATATAAAAGGTAATTTATCGGTTGCAAAGTAACAGTTACCTAATTACATTAAAAGATGCCGACCCGAAGAGCCCGAAGGGCGGAGAGGGGTCGGCATTTGAAATGTAAAAAGGTGTAAAACATATTTATAAAATATACAAATCATAAATATATTTTGTCTCATTTTTCTTTTTGGTCGGTGTAATGTTTATATCTATTGATAAAAATAAACAACCAAATAACTAACCTATAATACAAACAATCTATAATGGGGTCTCCAAAAGAAGAGAATTATTATTTTTTTTGCGAGTATATTTCATTTTTTTCATAAATTTTCTAATAGATTTTCGTTTATTTCTCCGGGAATCATCAAGATCAATATCAATATCTTCTGTACCCTCAGTCATCGAAGCATCTGCATCCATAATTCTTACTTTTTTGGTAATTCTATTTTTAGCATCAGATGCACGCAAAATGGATTTAATAGCAGCATTATTTTCATGAAAGAAAAAATATAAAGAGGCAATATCATGGAAAATAAAAATAGAAGGAATGCATATTATCTCATCAAAAATAGGAACACTTTTCAAAAAAGAAGAAGCAATATCATGAATATCTTCTAATTCAGAAAAAGACGCAATATTTTCGGGTTCTAAATCAATTTGGAATGACAAAATATCATCTAATCTATATTTTTTATTATTATGATGGCGTTTTTCTTGGATAATTTTCAATAGTCTTTCTTTATCAATATATACTTTATCCTCCTTATCTTTATAATCAAAAAATTCAATCTCTTTTACAACATGTTCAATTTCAAAAAGATAATTAATATAAATAAAGTACATTTTAATATCATCAATCGGTTCACGAATATAATTTTTTTCAATATTCGCAATTTTTTGTTCAGTTTGAATCCATGAACAATCTAAACTATCTGACATATAAATCTTTTTTATAAAATACAAATAATAATTTTACAAGAATAAAACGATAAAAAATTAAAAAATTAAAAAATCAAAAAATCAAAAAATCAAAAAATCAAAAAATCAAAAAATCAAAAAATCAAAAAATCAAAAAATCAAAAAATCAATATAATAAATATTTTCCTTTACAAACAAACCACCATTTTGGCATTACACATTCACAAAGTTCATAATTTTTTACATTTTATTCCTCCACCATCTTCCTGTGTATATTGCAAATTATATGCGATATTATTATTTTCATAATCAAAATCTCGTTCCATATTTGTTGCTATATAATTTACATAAAAAATTTTCAACCAGTGTAAATAACTAGTTACTTTTCATATAAAATGCATCGCCCCACCGACAATCTCTGAACCAAGATGTCTCTACACGAGAGAATCCGTATTGTTTCAAAAAGTCATCAATTTCGCCAACAATAGAACAGTTTTTATAAACATAATCAGAATTCACTTCTGTATAAATGTAGTGAACATCTTTCAGGTAATCACCCATACCTTTCAAAGCTTTTAATTCAACACCTTGAATATCAAGATTCACAAAATTGTATGGAATATCATATTTGCACATAATGTCTTTCAATATTTTCGTTTCTGTTTCAAAAGAATCCACAAAATGGACATGAGAATGGAAAAAAGAATGCAGACCAAATTCTAAAATAGATGAGGACTCTCCATTATTTGCACGATTAAAAGTAACAGTTTCAACACAATCACTAATAACTGCTTGTTCAATAAGTACATCAGGATATGTTTTCTTACAAAAATCAACTTTATCTTCCAAAGCTTCTACCCATAACATTTTATTTCGCGGTAAATACTTATCATATTGCAAAAGTTCTTCGCATTCATGAGCACCAACATGTAAAATACCAGTAAACTGAATATTATATTTTTGAACTAACGAATCAAGAGGAATAAGCATATATACATATTAAAATCAAATATTTATATAATAATTCAATAATTCAATAATTCAATAATTCAATAATTCAATAATTCAATAATTCAATGAATTTGTTTTCGCAAACAGGAATAGACAAATTCTCAACAATATAATCACGAGGTTGATAAGAATCTATTTTTGACAAAAACAATTGGTAGGTAGATTCAAAACAATCAAAAGTATGGAAGAATTCCCCACATCGACTATCCCAATAAGGAACAGTAGTAGCAGCAAAATCAGGGTAACTATATCCATATTCTTGGTTTAAAGTTGTAACACTCCATACTAATAATGGAACATTGCAAGACAAAGCTTCTTCCAAAGCAAAACCCTGACTTTCATGGGCATCTAACCAAATACCATATTTACATGTTTGCAAATAGTCAATATATTCTTTCTCATTATAACCACTTTTATAACTAAAAATGGTAAAGGAAACGCCAACACGATTCAAATAATCCACAATCAGTTTCAATTCTTCAGGTTGTCTATTTTTGAAATAGATAAAAACATTTTTTTTATTAACTAGAGGATCATTAATGGCCGGATAAAATGCATCCGTATCCACACCAAATGGCAAAGCTTTCATCGTCAAATCTTTGCAAACAGGATATAATTTCCAAAAATCAATGACCCATTGACTGGGTTGAATATAAATACTATTAGACCCCCTTATAATATACAAGGAATCATTTGGCAATACGGACAAATGGGGTCCAAAAATAAATTTCACACGAGGATATTTGGAGACATCCACCATGGAACCCGGACAAAACACAGCATCAAAAATGGATAAATCATCTTTCCATTCGTGAATATTTTGCACACGAGTCCATTTGATATTAGTATATTTTGCCATAGCATTTTCATTTTTATGATGCAATCCCTTTACAACTAAAACATTGTACATAATATATTGTATATTATAGTATATTTCTATATACACTTTATATAATTTAAGAGCGTATTATGATTTCATCAAATAATATTTTTCTTTTTCCTTTTTTCCTTTCACCAAAAAAACAAAAATAATATATAATAAATGAAATAAACAAATTAAAAAATATATACGCATTAAATCATAATCAATCAGTCATAATGCCATATCCAGAATCAACATCATGTGGCGAAATAGGTTGTATTTTACACATTATTTTAAATAATGTTTTACCGTTTAAAACAGATGGCACTTTTATAGAAATCGGTGCAAATGATGGAAAAACAGGATCTTTTACATATAATTTGGCAGAAATTGGATGGAATGGACTAAATTTTGAACCAATACCAAGATTATATGAACAATGCTGTTTGAATCATAAAAATCACAAGAATGTAAAAAATTTCCAAATAGGAATCGGCGACACATCAACAGAAGCCACTATTATAGATGCAAATACATTATCAACAATAGATGTTGATACAATAAAAGCATATTCAAATACACCCCAATTTTCTTCTCATTTCAACAAGAATAATACTTTTCATACAATAAAGATTGAAACATTAGATACCATGTTAGAAAAAACAAATACAACGGATATAGATATATTAGTATTAGATGTAGAAGGCTATGAAGAAAAAGTATTAAATGGTTTTACGATTGAAAAATATAAGCCCAAGATATGTATTATAGAGATATGTGATCAACATCCTGATTTCATAAATAATGAAACTATAATGCAAAAATGCAAAAATTTAAGAAAATATTTCAAGGAACATAATTATTTTTTATTAGTAAATGATGTGGTTGACAATGTATATGTGAATAGTGATATATATAATAATCTAACGCAAGAATTTATAAGAAGTATAAAAAGTACAGTAAAATTTCCGCAATTTACATGATAAATATACTAAAAACACACAAAAATCACAAAAATCACAAAAATCACAAAAATCACAAAAATCACAAAAATCACAAAAATCACAAAAATCGCAAAAATCACAAAAATCACAAAAAATATAATATTATGAAAAAAAATAATATTATATTTGAATAGTGGACTCAAAAAAACCAATATTGCTCCCCTGCATAAAAAATTCATTTTCACTCCAATAATGTTTGAAATGCGGATTTTTCTCAAAAAAATTACACATATAATAATCAAATGGAACGCCATAATTATTTTCAACATTCATATACTTCAAAAATAGCACAATACTTTCATATTTCCATATAAAGCTATCGGTACATCTCGTAAAAAATTTTCTAGATAATCTAAACTCATCATTTGGAACAGTAATATCCTCAATATATTGATCATTATTGTAAAATATTCTATCATCATAACCAGTATTCGTTTTAAAATTAGGTGATGCCCATACTCTATTGTCGTATATACCAATATGAATCAAATTCCATTCTTTTTGATAAATAGAATGAATAAAATCATTCATTCTAGTAATATCTCTCCCGAAAATAATATCACTTTCAAAAATAAAAAACAAACCATCTTTATAGTTCCGCTCAATATTTTCAAGGACAGCTTTATAATTCAAAAATAAAGATACTTCAGCGGGTTTCATTGGCAATGGTCGCAATTTATGTATAATAGGCGCAGTTACATTTTTCTTCATATCCATTTCTGTAAGAATATGTTTATAGGTAGGACTTATAAAACTAACACAATCGCTAGTAAACCCAAGTTTATTATAAAACATATCGCACAAATGTGTATATCTACTAGGTTCAAACTCGGGATTAGAAACAATATATATTTGTGATATATTTTGCCAAGGTTTTGCAAAAATCAAATTACGAATATCGCGAGCAATATCGCGAATGGTTCTATTATTGGCAGAGTATACAGGCTCCTGTACCATTTTCAAATATTCTTCGGGATGCTGGCACAAATAGTTTATTTGTTCAAAAACCCGCATAACTTCACCATCTATATCCATATCTATATCTAATTTTTCAACATGTATAAAACGATCTTTATTAAAATAATCACATACCCTGTTTGACCCCCAATAAATAGGTATAATACCAGCACTAAATCCGTGCATAATTTTTTCCGTAATATAAGTATCTTCTCTAGAATTTTCCATAGTAATAATGAATTTATATTGAGAAACAAATTGCGAAAAACCTTCTGTATGATATTGGTCTTTTAAAATACCAACATTTGTTTTATAAGATCCAGCATAATCAATGGGAATAAGTTTCTCTAATTTTTCCATAAACACATTTCGCTCTTTCCCATTAGAATTAGAAAGAATAGCACATATATTTTTAGAAGGCATTTGAGAAACAGCAGGAAAAGACACAATTTGATTACAATATGCATAAGTGATAAACAGTGGCAAATTAACAATATTTCCATAATTTCGCTCACCCCATAAAACACATGTATAGTCTTTATAATGTGGACATAATCGCGATTCACCCGAGAATAAAAACGAATATTTCCATTCTTTATGTTTCAATATAGAATTTCCAAATATAGATTCTACTAGCACATCGCAATCAGCAGCAGCAAAATCATAAGAAATAGTAATAGGACATCCAAAAACATCTTCAAAAAGATCTAAAAAAAACCGAACATGCATTGGATTAGACCCATCTATAAATCCATCCCAGAAACCATTAAAAAATAGCTTGATACTCATATGTTATGTTATATTATATTTTTATACTTATAAATAGTTATATAAATAGTTATATAAATACTTATCTTTTATAAAATATATAAAATGTTTGAAAAATTATATGAATTAAAAAAAAAAGGGTATTATCCAGATACGATATTGGATATAGGTGCTCATCATGGATTATGGACAAATACTATGAAACAAATTTATGACAATTCCAAATATTATTTATTTGAAGCAATAGACTATAATGAATTGAATAATATGAAGAATAATAAAAATGTAACAGTATATAATGTAATACTAAATGATAAAATAGATACAGTAGATTGGTATGAAATGAGAAATACAGGTGATTCAATGTTTGTAGAAAAATCCAAACATTTTATAGATTGCCCCATTATAAAAAGAGAGTCCATAGATTTGAATACGCATATTATACAAAACAATATTTTGCATGATGCAGAAAACATCTTCATAAAAATAGACTGTCAGGGGGCTGAAATACCTATACTAAAAGGCGCAACCAATATTTTGAACAAAACAGATTTTATAGTATTAGAAATGCCGCTATTTGGTGTATATAATGAAGGCGTTCCTAATTTTTTACAGCACATTCAATTTATGGATAGTATAAATTTTGCTCCGTATGATATATTGGAAAATCACTATATAAACAAATTTAATATGCAGGTTGACATGTTATTTATAAACAAGAATCATAGATTCAACAAACTAGTAAACGAACTTTTATTATAATTCGCATATAGAGTGAGGTCTACTTTGTGTATGGCGCACAAGAATCTATAATAAATTTTTTGGATACGAACTGCGAGTGATGCTCTAAGAAATCAAAAAAAACAAAAACAAAAAAAACAAAAAAAACAAAAACAAAAAAAACAAAAAAAACAAAAAAAATAAAAACAAAATGTAATACTCACAAAAAACATATAAATAGTATATGACTACTACAATACAATAAAACCCATATGAATACTTCTCAAAAAGTAGTCGCTTTTTTATCAAACAAACTGACCTTAAGAGGAACAGAAATAGCCATTTATGATTATGCAGATTATAACGAAAAAATATTAGGAAACAAAAGCATTGTTATCACAAGAGATTATGAAAAAATAAAACACGAATATGATGTAGATATTCAGGCATATAGCAAATTCAAAAACCGATTTGAAGTACATTATTATGAAACTCAACCAGATATAAACAAGATCATCATCAATAACAATGCTAGTCATATATTTATAGAAAAGGCGGGAGGGTATGACGGATTATTATCAGATAATTGCATAAACATAATACATTGCGTATTTAGTACGGATCAACCGCACGGTAATATCTATACTGCAATAGGACAAACAATAAATAATATATATAATACAAATTATCCAGTAATGCCGTATATGGTAACACTTCCATATACAACCGAAAATAGTAGAAAGGAATTAAATATACCGGAAAATGCAATCGTTTTTGGCAGATATGGCGGAAAAGAATCCTTTGATATTCCGTTTGTTTATGAATCAATCAAAAAAATATTGGAAGAAAGACAAGACATTTATTTTTTATTCATGAATACAAATGTTTTTTATGAACACCCAAACATTATTTATCTTCCAGGCAATTCATGTATGATGTACAAACGCAAATTTATTAATAGTTGTGATGCATTATTGCATGCAAGAGGAAGAGGCGAAACTTTTGGATTAACATGTGGCGAATTTGCAATATGCGAGAAACCGGTAATTACTTATGGTAATTCGTCTGAAAAAGAACATTTGTTGATATTAAAAGAAAAGGCGATTGTCTATAATAGCGAAAATGAATTGAATGAAATATTATCCAATTTTACAAAAGACAAATATGATTATAAAGAAAATGGATATATGTTTTATACGCCAGAAAATGTCATGAATATTTTCAATAATATCTGTTTACACCGATGAAGATTTGAAATGGGACACGCCCCTTTCAGGGGCGTTCCATTCAATTCATTTATCGGTAACTGTTGCCAGTATAAATCTTACACCTTTGCACCTTTAAAATGCCGATTATATATGATTATTCTGCCAAAGGCAGAATAATCAAGATATAAAAGGTAATTTATCGGTTGCAAAGTAAC
>Ga0214921_10007482_pt1 | contig 14548 bp, 6 predicted proteins | sample LL1505_MetaG_FD_177992 | JGI IMG/M metagenome (GOLD analysis project Ga0214921, IMG submission 177992) | Freshwater microbial communities from Lake Lanier, Atlanta, Georgia, United States - LL-1505 | ecosystem: Environmental > Aquatic > Freshwater > Lake | place: USA: Georgia | collected 2015-05-28 | reverse complement strand
CAAATCCAGACGTTCTGTACAGTTGTTGGAGTTGTTTTTTTACAACAAAATATCTTTCTGTAGCAAAGTCGTATTGTCCACCACTACTATCATCAGCAACTTCTGCTTCAAGTCTTGCAAACTCTGTTCCATTTGTATTTTCAAATGAAACTAAAACTCTTGCTCTTTCTGGTTGAGTGCCCGCTCCATAGGTTCCATCTCTGTTTACAATTGAGAATGCTAATCTTAGTTCATCTGTTGGAGAATTTTTTGTAAAATCAACTGTTGTACCGCTTAGTCTAATATAATTTGACCCCGCACCGATTGCAAAAGTATCTTGTGTTGGACCACTATCAGATTCAATATCAAGATCAGCCTCATTGCCTTTTATCATAATTACATTATTTAAAAATCTTGGTCTTTCATATCTTGCAACTCTTGGTGATTTAAAAAATATGGGATTGTCTGCGCTTGTTTGAAATACTGGATTTGTTACAGCAATAACGTTATCATAGATTGGGGCATCTAGAGCATCAGATTCTGTGTTAATTGCTACTGCTGCTGCTGCTGTTACATATTGCCAGTTTTCTGTTTGTGTAAAAGCAAAGACTGTCTTGCTATCATATGCTCCAGCAGATGGGTTGGAACCTGCAGAATATATTCCAATTTCAGATATTTCGTATCTTTCTTCTGTTGGCAGTTCTGCCGTTAAAACAATTTTATCTACACCATTTTCATTTACAAAACCTCTAGATGATATTGGAACACGAAACATCTCAAAATCTAAATTTGTTTTTGTTGAATAATCTCCAATTGCGTCGGCGGTATCTAACGGGGTAGCGCCACAACCAATAGCAATATAAGAGGCATAGGCAGGGGCCTGGCCAAGTAAATATTTTGCAATAATAGATTTACCAGTATTGGTTATCATGAGGTATAGTCTCCAAGATCTGCTTCATATATTGTACCACTTACGCTAATCTGTGTTTCTATTTGTTCATCGGCATTTATGTTGATAAACTCAATAATTAGGTCTCCTGTTGCGTTAAGGTATACGTTCTCTCCGTTAGGCCCATTGCCAATTTGTGGAGTTTTGTCTTCTAGTTTAATTGAAAATCCAGCAAAAAAATTATTTGCGGTTTGTTGTAGGCTAAGAATATTACTTGAGTTATACCTTTGCTGAATGGCTGAAAGGTTTTTAATTGGCTGATATGATATTTTTTGTCCATTAACAATGTCGGATCTTGTTATACTAATTAATTCTTGTCCGCCAATATTTTCAAATATTTGATCAAACATTCCATCCGTTGGTATAGATTCTTCATCAAATAGTATAATATCTAAAGTTGCAGTTTTAACTGGTGGTGGTGGCGGTGAGACTGGGGCTGGTAAAGTTGGGGTTGGCGGTGTTGGACTTACAGTAAGGCTAAATGATCCTGCACCAAAAATTGGTGTATCTTTAATTTGTTCTTGATAAAATGATTCGTTAGACTTTTCTTCTGCTTTTCTAAAATCCCCTGGAGAGTATTTTGATGCTGATGGTGCCTCTGGTACGTATCCAGTTGCAGTACGAGTAGTTCCCATAGGAATAGGCCCAATGAACAACCCATTTGATTTTGCTGGACTAACAATGCCTGAAGTATTAACAGCCTTTAGAGTTTCAACAAATGGACTATATTTTGCAGGACCAGTAAACTCAGGTTCTTTTTTTGCAGATTGTTTTGCTAAGTCTTTAGCAATTTGAGCACGATTATTTTCTCTTCTGGTTTCTGGATCTATTGGCATTTTATACCTCTGCCAAATAAAGAGTCATGTCTGGACCATTTATTTTTCTTGCATACTCAATATTATAAACTATAAATCTAGAGTTAGTTGAAGTAACTAAATCTAAGTTATTAGAATCTTTATAATTAATTGTTACTATATCTCCAAGTTGAATTGTTGGAGTTGCAAATATTTTTAAACCAATTGATTTTTTAGGAACCATAAGTTTGTCTATCATCCAGCCCATTAAATTTTCTGCATCATCTTGGGTTTGTATATATGGAGTGTCTAAAGTAAACTCGTTGTTTCCATAAATCATTCTGCTTCTTTTAATTTCATCAAACCTTTGTTTTTCAACTTGCGGAGAAACAATTTGAGATGATCCAGTTAATAATGGGTTAGAGAAATTGCTACGCTTTTTAAAGTATTCGTCAACTGTTAACTCATGGGTGGTGTCTTGTGTAAATGTAACGCCTTGAATTCTTAGATAGTTTCCGCTTGTTTCGTCAAGATTTAGTGCTGTATCTGTAGCATTAAATATTAAAAACTCAGCACCGTATGAATCTGCATAAAAACCAGATGAAACATATCCTTTAATATTATTAAATGTTGGTGATAACTTAGCGTAAAGTGCTGGATATGCACGGTCATATTTAACATCAAAATAAGCACACTCCCTCATTATTGAACCAAATTCATCAAAATATAAATTGTATTTGGGTGGTTGCTGGGCACTAATTCCAGATAGGTACGTTGCTTGAACCATACCGCTCATTGCATATTTTCTTAAAGATTCGCTAGCACCTATTTCATTATCTCCAAAAGCAGAAGATAAAGTTTCTCCAACTGTAAAAACGCTATTTTGAGAATAGTTTTGTGACAAAGCATAAATGTTTTCAAACATAACTCTGGATGAACCACGAACAAATGGAGCCATATTATTATATATTGGAAGTGGGTCTGTATCGTCTACAACTTTAATTAATTGGTTATTGATGTATAGATAGAACCTTCTTATTTTTCCTATATCTTGATACTCTACGGCTAAATCATATACCGTTGGATTTTCTTCACCAGCCATTCTGTACTGCCCCGTAAACCTGCCGTCGTCAACTGTAATTTTTGCTAGACCACCATAAAGTTTTACAGGAATTGCATTGTTGTTAGACGCATCCTTTTTAATTTTATAAAAAACAACATTGTTAATAGAAATTTGTGATTTATTATTTTTATCTAATTTTAAATACGACTCTATATTATCTTCTGTTAATGCAGCAATTTCAAAATAATATCCATTGTTAGTAGTCGGATTAAGCAATACTGCAAGACCTCCCGAGCCACCACCAATACTTACGTTTTGATCTGGTTGAACTCCAGCAACCTGGTAATAAGTTGTGCTTCCATTTGGCGTTTGACTACGACGTTCATTATTTTCAATCTTTCCAATAATACGCATTCTTGTTCCAAAATGTTTATAAGAATTATCTAATTCCTTGTAAACATAAGAAACTAAATCAATTGGAGTTTCAGTTGTTTCAAAAGTTGGACCATTCATTACTAGCGCTGATGATTGAATTGTTCCAGTTTTAGGAGATATAGTTGAGTTAACTGGAGTCTCCGTTGTGTAACTTGAAGACATAAAGTTTTTAATTGTTCCGCCTCTTGATGTCTGTTGTGCTTTAGAGTTATTAACTCCTGCTGCCCCAATTGCAGTTGCTGGCAAAGAAATATCTTCAAGCAAATTAGTTGTAAACAAATATTGAGTTTCCATGTCGCAGCCTCTAACATAGGCATTATTTGACCAATAGGTGTCTATTCCAGCAGTATGACTTGTTATTACTGTTCCAAATTGAGCACGTCCATGCTCATAAACTGCGCCATTTTGTAAACGAGTAACACCATCAACGTCTTCGTAAAATGGAACTGTATAAATTCTTACTAAGCCAGTCGGGTATATTTTTCCATTAAACGGTAAAGATCTAAAAAAGTTTTGATACTCTTGATTATTTGTAATCCATACATTACTACTGCCCTGTCTGTGAGAAACTCTCCATGCCTGGATTTGTTCACCCTTTTGTGCTTCTGTAATTTCTCCATTTGCAACTCTTTTGTCTAAATTATCAATAACGCTTGTTGGTGCTAATCTCCCAGGTAAAACAATTTCTGGTTTAGATTCATCTAAATTTATGCCGTCTGATAATATTGGATACCAAATTGCAAGGGTAACGTTAAACTGTGCAGCATCATATCTAATAACTTCTCCATTAGAATAAAAGTATCCTTGATATCTTGTAAGCCAATAAACGTTTTCTCCAAGATCAAAAACATTGTTTACTATCTTACGATTAACAACAGTTGGTGGAAATGCAGTAAGGTCAGAATTTAATGGCATTGCTCCTAAAACATACTTACCCTGTTTGGACGCAACTTCATTAATTGTTTTGGTTGAATCCGTTCCAGATACTTCCCATAGAAGTGCTGGTTTATAAATCCAAGTTTTATCTATATCAATCATACTTGCTTGACGAATAGACCCGTATGATCTTTGAATATATCTAGTTGTATAATTAATCTTTCCGTTATTATAAACTTTTTTATCTTCAGATGCAATTGAAATAATATTTGGAAGCGTTCCAGAAGATAAGTTTTCAATAATACCGCTAACAGATTGATTATTAGATCCAGATAGAGTCATACTGGAAGTTCTATCACCTATATCTGGAAGCATATAGTTTTTGCTCATTACAATAAAGTTGTTGTATTCATCAAAAAACATTGCTGTTTGTGTAGACACTGCAAGTTGATTTAACACTTCTGCTACCGTTTGATCTGGAGCAATAAAAAAATATGGAATAATTGGGTCTGGTTCGTTTGTTGTTCTATAAAATGCATAATTGCTAAACCCGATATAATCAAGAATTAAACTAATTGCATAACTAAGCGATACCTCTGTTACCAACATTCTAGGTGCAGGCATAGATTCTAAAAAGAAATAAAAGTCTCTTAAAGATATTTCTAATGTACCAGCAGTAACGGTTGCTTGTGGAAATCCATCAGAATAAAGTGTTTTAATCGGAACCCAATAGTCAAATCCACTTACATTTAATATTTTTTCATAAAAATTAAATTTAATATTTTTATCAACATAATCACTAACTATGCTAGTTGTGTTATTGCTATTAAAGGCTTGGTCATCATCAAATAAAGATATGCTTCCAGTTGAAGCAAGTAATTGTCCTACTGGCAAAGCAGATGTGCCAAGATCAGAAAGAATTTTTTTAACACTATACTCTATTGTTTTATCAGATATATTGGCAACTAATCTTGGAGACATTTCAATTAAATCAAAAGTAGAATCAAATTTATTCATTTTTTCTACTACAATTCTTAGTCCACGAATATTTTGAAACTCTCTATAAATGGTTTGCCCATTTGTTGTTTCTTGAAATGATGATGGACTTGTTAAGTCTGTAACAAATGTTGTCTTATTGTCAATTTGCTCACTTCCTAATACCCAACCATAAACAGGAGTAAATGTGTCATATGTGTCAGTGGTGCTGTTCCAAACATAATAAGTTCCAACACTTCCTGCATTTGAAATAACTAAATACGCATATCCGTTTATTGATTCGTTTGGTAGTAGCGTAGATGAAGAAAAAGTTTCTGCAAAAACAAAACTGTCCTTAAAATTATCTGGAATATTTTTTAATCTATACTGTAATTCAACATACCCGTCATGAGTAATAATTGGAGATCCATCTTCACGCACATCATTTTCATTAAATACATAAGCATCTACCCAATTATTTTCTTCAAGATATTGAACTTTCCATCTTGTTGGTGTTGTTTTGTTTGCGTTACCAAAAAAGGGATCAGCAAAAGTTCTAGAAATATCAGTAAAATCTCCTAGGTTTATATCTCCAACATTAGTCTGCATTTTTACAATGATCCTGTTTGCTGGTACATTTTCTTTATAAACTACAAATGGGGCAGTATCATCTATATAGTAATTACCATTAACTATGTTTTTAGCAATACCTCTTTCAATACCATTTTCAGTTCTAAAAGACGTAAAGTATTTAAATTGGTCATAGCGTGATGCCATGTAATATCTTGGCCTTCTAGCAAGATCACTACCAGAGTTTGATAAAAACTTACCCTTAAAGGCAACTGCTTTATTAATACCAGATCTTGGTCTAAATGGTTTTATGCAATCTTCTAATGAGTATAAAAGTTTATTTTTTTCTTTTATAGATTTAAAGGTTTGTGGTGTTCCATCATTTTCAAACCCCCCATCAACAACAACATCTGCATCTGTTGCTCCAGTATAAAATAATCCAGCATCTGCGCTATCAAATGTATTGGGTAGTGTTAAGAATTGAGAATTTTGTTCCTGAGATCTATATCTATAATTGCCAAGTTTAAATATATTATCTGGCATATTCATGTTCCACTCAGCCAGGACTAACGACTCTGTCTGTATTGTTGCAGATGTCTCAAAGTGGTTCTTTAGGTCGGCACTTTCAAACATTTAAACTTCTTCCAGTGTTGCCGATATGTTCCAAAGGTCGTGATTCGTTGCCCCACGTTTTACAACTGAATAATTAAAATCTGCAAAGTAAACTTCAAGAATTTGATTGTATCTGTTCAAACCATTGTATTCATAAGTTTGTCCTTCTAGGTTTGTATATTTATCATAAGCAAGGTACATAAAGAATGGACCCTGATGTGTTTCATACCAATCAAGAAGTTCTACTCCACCTGCACCACCATCTGCTGTGTACTCTGTTGTAGATCCTTCACTTGGTGATACTCCCGTTGTTGAGTTAAAGTTGGGTAATCCTGAATACCCTCTTGAAGGCAGCATGCTCCAAGATACAGACATAGTTAGTTTATCTGCAATATGATATGAACGCATGCGACCATTAATCGTTCTTTGACGTTGCTCAATTCTTTGGGTATTAAATTGCATATCCCCTCTATTATGATCAGATAAAATAATAAATTGATCTAGGAGGTTTGGATCTGTTTCTGTTGTGGAGGCCCCTACCTCTACCCCAGTAGGCACGTATAGGCCATTAGAGAGGGTTCCAGCGTTGTTTGACCATAAGATACCCTGTGGTCTGGTGTACCTGCGTCTACCCGTTAAATAAGCACTAGTAGCCATTATCGCCTCTGTCCTCTAATTCTTTGTGAATCAACATTTTTTATTTCTCTCATTACCGCATTGGCAATATCTTTGGCATTTCCATTAGAACCATTAATACTGAACCCTAAATTATAATTATACACTGCCGTTGAGTTATCACTTACGGATGTTGAAATATTGTTTACTGGAACTTGCGCTGTACCATTATCACCAAGCATTCCAGGATACTTTGATTCATTTATTCTTTCAAGTAATGGTCCATATGCCCTTGATGCTGCTTTGTTCATGACAAACTCTCCAGGAGTTAGCATTGTTGGTACGATGTCTGATCCCATTGCTCTACCGCCAAATGCCATGTATTTTGAAATTGAACCACCATACATTTTCCCTGGTATTTTAATTACTTGACCTGGTCTAATTAAGTTTGGATTTGAAATTTGTGGGTTAGCCTTTATTACATCTGCAAGTTTTACTCCTGCTGTTGCTGCAATTCCACTTAAAGTATTTCCAGATTTAACTGTTACAGTTGAACCTGTTTTTGCACCAGTTGTTGCTCCTACACCAGTTGCTGCAACTGTTGATGCAACTGTTTTCGCACCTGTTGCTGCACCTGCACCTGATACAAGGCTTGATAAAGACGCTAGATTGGTTTGAGCAGTAACAGCATCTGAAAGTGATTTTGCAAGTGCTGCAGCAGATCCTGCTTGACTCAAAAGTAAATCATTAAAAGGTATTCCTGCTTTTTCTGCTGCGTCAATAAGTCCAGCAAGGCTATCAATCTCTGCCTTGGTTTTTCCAGCATACAAAGCAGCATCTTTTAATCCATCAACTTCAGAGTTTAATGCTTGGATATTTCTATTAGTTGAATCAATTGTACTTTCAATTGTGTCTTTCTTTTGTTGCAGAGTTAACAGAGATCCTCTTTCAATTGTATTAATCTGTAATTGAAGTTCTTTGTTTTGTTTTTCAATTGCAACTCTTCCAAGTGCTTTAATTTGAGCATCACGAGTATTTGTCAAAGCATCTTTTTGTCCAGTTACTGCAGATGATGCATTTTCTGCTCTTGCCTCTTGAGCAAGTTGTGCAGCAGCAGATATATCTCCACGAGTAAGTGCATCAGCAATAGAAAGTCTTTGTTTTTGAATATTTGCAATATCCTGATTGATGGTTGCAATTTTATCTAAAGCCTCTATCTGAGTATTATATTTTTCATTAATTGCATCTTCTTGTAGAGATATTGATTCAAGAGCAAAATTATTTGCATCAATTATGTTCTGTATTGGTTTAATTTGAGAATCTGTAATTTTTTGAATTTCATCATTTACCTTTTGTAAATTTTGTTCTTGAGTTTTTAAAGCATCATTTTCTGCTTTTATTTTAGGTGCAAACTGAATATCAATTATTTTATCTCTAAGTTCTGCCTGTGCTTGATATCGCTCTAATTGTTTTTTAAACAAATTTGGCGCTTCCATGTATTTTAATTCAGCATCTGCTTGTCCTTTTACTGCTGCCTTATATTCATTAATTAATTTAATAATTTGTTGTAATGACTTGCCTTTACTATTTGCAATAACCAGGGACGCTATTTCTGCGTCATTTGATAATTCTGTTGCAGTTGCTTCATCAATTTTTGCATTACGCAGTATGATATAGGCCTTAGTTTGATTTTGAATTGCTTTAATTCTTTCTTGAAGTGCATTTAATTTTCCTTGACCACCAGTACCACCAGTACCGTCACCTTTTCCATCTTCTTTATTAACTTTCTCAATTGCTCCAAAAAGATTATTGTATGCTTTTGTTAAGCCATTAATTCCTCTCATTTTTGTTTTTCCATCTGAAGAAGAAAGGGCTTTTAGTATTGGACTGTCTTTACTAAGAACTCCAGAACTTAATAAAGCAATCAACATCATTTGTTGTTTTACTGTATACAGTGTTGATAAAAATGGTTTTGCGTCAATATCAAGTTTTTTAAATACTTCTAATAAGGCTACCCTTCTTGATGCTTCATCAAGACCCTTCATCGTATTAAGGGTAGCCATTAAGGTTGATTCAAATTGCTCTCCACTAATAAGTCCAAGTCTAAACATTCCAGCAGCGGAGTTTGATGTCTCTGTAATAAATGTAGTTAGTTCAGAAAGAGATTTTTTAGTTGCATTAGTCATTTCCATAAGTTTTGGAGTTTCTCCAAATAATGATGCTATAAAACCACTTAAAAACTTTTGGCCTCCAGTTGGTTTAACGGTAAAATCTTTACTAAATGTAACAAGTAGTTTTGCTATTTGATCTTGTAATCCTTTAATTGATTCTGGTGAGAAATTAAGTGATTTAACATCTAACTTAACATCTGTCCTACCTGCTTCTTCACGAAGAGCATCAATAATTGTTTGAACTTGATCAGTAGCAAAACCTTGGGCTTTAAGATTAAGAGCCAAAGATGTAAAGGCTAGTTGTGCTTGTTCTGCTGTAGATTTTGATAAAGTTTTAATTGTTGGTGCAAATTGTTTTTGAAATGCAGGATCTTCTCTTAGCCTATCTCTTGCCGTTCTTGTTGTTTTTGAAACAACCTCTCTATTTCTAGTTTCAAATGGAAGTTTTGTAGGGACTACTCCAAAAAAATCACCCAGTGTTTTGACTTGCTCTGTAGTGGTTTTCATTGCATTTGAAAGGCCGTTAATATAATTTAATTCTCTTTGTCTTGCATCGTTAGTTAGTTTAATTACAATACCTAAAGCAGTTATGCCAGCAACAACAAGTCCTAATTTAAGTCCACCAAGTGCTGCAAAAATACTTACAATTTTTTTACCAGTGAATAATTGTAAAATAGATGATAACGCAAAAAGTGGTCCAGTTATTTGAAACAGTATCTCAGAGAATTTTCCTAGATTTCCGCCAGCCATTGAAGCCACACCTGATAGGGCAGATAATGCAAAAGTGCCAGACATAAAGCCTCTATTTAGTTTATCCATTCTTTGATTCATTACTGTCATACGTTTTTCGTTTTGTGTTGATAAAAGTCTTTCTCTGTTCATTCTTGCTTTTGCTACTACATCGTTTAGGTTAACTCCTGATTGAGGTGCATTACCTGCTATAAATCCTGGAGCACCTTGTGGTCTAGATGCAACTCTTCTGGATCCCCTGCCAGCCCCACCTGTAGCAGCCTGACCTAATTGAGAACCTGCTAATGCAACATCATCTTGTCTATTTTCCATTCCAACTTCAAGGCCACGGGCAATATCTTCTCCAATTGGAATAGTTCTCCTAGATGGTGATTGAGTTCCTGCTGCTTGTGCTGTTGATGCAATTGCTGCATCTGCTAAACGTTTTGCGTGTTCTTGATTTTTTCTTATGGTTTCTTGAGTTGCAAAATTACTAATTGTTCCTCTATAAGAACCACCGCCTCTAAGATCTGTTTTTGGTTCAAATTTTGGTGAGTTTGCAAAAGGCTGTTGTACTGCTCTTGCTTCTTGAATTGCTCCTTTTGCAATATCTTTTGTAATTGCCTTGGTTATTTTTTCTCCAACATCTCCAAGATATGGAGTCATCTTTTTTGTTAATTCTTCTGCACTTGCAGTAACAGATGTTGTGATATGGGACATTGTTGCGACTTCCCATTTATCTAACATTGGATTTAATGTTTGGAATGACCTAACAGTTTTTCCTCTACTTTGAGATAGTCGCTCTGTTTGTTTAAATGCTGATGGATTTTCTTCTGCAGCAAATCTTTGTGCTGCAGTTCTTGCTCCTCTGTATGATCCTGCAAAAGTTGTTCTTCCAATTCCGCCCAAAGATCCAGATCCTACACCTACTGGACCGACTGTTCTAATTTGATTAATAGCATTTTCAAGTGCAACATCAATATCTTTTCCAGCAATCTGTATTCCCTTTGCTGCATCACGAAGTGCTGGTACAACTATTTCTTCAAGATCTGCATCTTTAATAAACTGCTTTCCAGATTGATTTAATGCATCTGTTGCTGTTTGTGCAAAAAGACTTGCTATAGTAGACCACTCTTGTTTAAATTTAGGGTTATTAAGACCAACCTTAATTTCTCTTGCAATAACAGCAACTAGTGGCGCCATTGATGATCCGCCTGCTTGACCTAAATATCTAGAAACATCTCCAGTTGGAACGCCTCTTCCACTTGACTGCCCCATAAGTGTGTTAATTGATTCTGGTAAGAACATTGTTGCATTTTTAAATCCTTTACCAATTTCATATCCAGGAATATTATCTGCAATCATACCGTTAATTAATGGAGCATACTTCTTTGTCATTTTTGCTGGAATAATTGATTCTCCTGGAGAGAGCATTGCTGGAACTACATCGCCTGCTCCCTTTGGTCCTGGAACACTTAAAATACCATCTGCAAATTTTCTAGCGCCTCTTCCTGGCATCATCATTCCAGGATTATTCATTGAAAAGTTTCTTGCTGCCCCTGCTGCTGATGTATACGCTGCTATAAGTTTATTTATTTGGGCTACTTCAGCAGTAAATGTTTGTGTTAGGTTTGCGTGTGTTTGGTTAAGTGAGTGTGCTGCTGCTGCTGCATCTAACTGCTCCATGGTCATATACTGGGTTTGTTCTCCCAGCATTTGTGATTGACCAGTTAATCTTTGGTACCCTCCACGTAATGTTAAAAATAATTTAATTATATTTGCAACACCATTTGCAAGTAAACCAAATGTCATAAGTAGCACAGGTCCTACTGCACCAATACCTACCGTTAATAATGTAATTAATTTTTTAGTTCCGTCTGAAAGATTGCCAAACTTTTCAAGAATTCCACCAACAAATTCAATAACTGGTGTAAGTGCCTCCAAGAAAGCCTCTCCCACTGGAACAAGGGCAAACTTAAGATCTTCAACGCTCTTTTTAAATTTATTCATTGCAGAGTCTGCAGTCATTCCTAATTCTTGTTCAGACAGGGCTGACAATTCTTCTACTGATGAATTTGCTAAAGCAAGAACACGAGCAGCCTGATTACCATCCTTGGCTACGTTAGCAAATAATGTTGATAGACGAGCAAATTGGAATTTACCAAACATTTGCTCAATTGCTCTTGCTCTAGCAAGTGGATCTAAAGCATTTAAGGCAGTAGCAAATTCTACAACTGTTGCTTTTAAGTTACCCTTATTTTTTTCAACAATTGCAGTTGCATTAATTCCAAACCCTGCAAGCATGTCTGATGCTTTTTTAGTTGGATTAATTAATGCTGCAAGACCAGACTTGAGTGCGTTTGCACCTTCTGATGCATTAATTCCGCCTTCTTTCATAGCAGCCATAAAGAATGTTAAATCTTTTACATCTCCACCTAGTTGCTGAATAACTGGTGCTACCTTTGGAATTGCAGTAGTAATATCGTCAAGAGATACGACTGTTTGGTTTTCTACTGCGTTAAGAAAATCAATTGATTCTGCAAGTTTGTCAGATGACATACCAAAAGCATTTTGCAATGATATAGTTGTTTCAAGAGCCTTTTGACTTTCAACTTGACCAAGAATAGAAAGACGTGTTGCTTGTGCAGTTTGACGTTGTAAATCTAAACCTTGAAAGCCTGCTGCTGCTGCTTCTGCTGCTAAGCCAACTGTTTGAGAAACAGAAACTCCATACTTTGTAAACTGCTTTCCTAGTTCTGTAATGTTTGCTAATGCTTCTTTGGTTTCAGATTGTGGTGTAAATAAATCTCCATAAACTTTTCTAAATCTAAGCGCTTGGGCTTCCATCTCCATAAAAGTTTTTGTTGCTGTTGAGCCTACAAGCATTAATGGCAAGGTAAAACCAACCATTAACTGACGACCAGCCCATTGAGTATTCTTACCAAAGTTTAATAGATTGGTAGATCCTTGCTTCATTAATTGATTAAATAATGCTTGTTTCTGTGCTGCTATCTGAATCTTGGTATTGTAATCACCCATATCCAACTGTGTAGGCATGATAGACATTGCCTTCATTGCACCGTTGGTGTCACGACCCATCTTAATGTATTGGGTCTGTAGTCTTTTAACTCTTTCTTCGGCTACCTTGCCAATTGTGTCAAACTCTGATTTAAAAAGTTTTCCAAATGTTTTTGTAGATGCTCCCGCATAGCGGAAGTATTCACGCATTGAAAATTTATTTTTTTCTAATGAATCAGTAAAAGATTCTGCAGATGTTTTAACTGTTCGCATTTCGGCGCTGAAAGCACCAATAGCGTTAATGCTATTTAAAAGATTTTTTTGTAGACCCTTTTGAGCAAGGGCTGCTGCCTCACTTGATTTGGCTATTGAGGTGTGAAACTGAGATATCTGACGTTGTAATGCTTTTAACTGTGATAATGCATTAGACGAATCAATATTAATGTCAATATTAGCATTAACATCAGCCATTTAGTTTCACACCTCTTTTAATTATTCAGCCATAGTTACGCCAAGAACGTCTGAAACTTCAGCAAGTTTAATACCTGATGCTGCTTCTACGATCTTGTAAACAGTTGGGAGATCAATATTCTCCTCTAGTTTTTTTACGTCTTCTGAGAGTTCTGGCTTGTACTGTTTCATTGCAATCTGCACACACTCCATAAGAATGTCCATAGACTTGCCATTATCTTCCGCCACTGCTCCCACACCCTCAAACTTCTTCATAAATGGACGAAGTAGAGAGATTTTTAGAGGACGTACTGTAACCTTTGTGCCATCAATCAATGTAAGAGTGCTTTCCTCATACGTAGTTGTTGTCATTATTTCCTCCTATAGGTTATGTTAATTATAGCATGCTAGAACTTATTTTTTTATTACTTTATTTTGTTAAGTCTTCGTAATCTAGACCATAGCCAATACCAAACCCTGCACTTCTGGCATTTTGTCCTTGAAGAGCCAGAATATCATTACCATCTTTTGCTTTGCCTTGACTAAATACTCTAGCCTTCATGTCTTCCCATTCTTTTTGTCCCCTTGATTCTCCAGACTGAGCATCTAAATCTACCCCCTGAATGGCAGCCAAGAATTTTTTCTCCTGATAATCAAGTTCTCTACGACTTGAGAGAGTTGCAATTAATTCGGGCATAGATAAGGACTCTTCTAATTCCCTATAGTCTTTCCATATGCCCAATAAAAATACTTCAGATTCAATCTTAGCAAGGTCTAACTCTGACCAACTTGAGCCACTGTCTGTTGCCTGGTCTTTTACTGTTTCTTCAGATTTTTGATTAATTTTTATACCCGCAGAAATATCTAATACTGTGTATATAGTGGGCATATCTAGGCTATCTTCTACATCAGATTTTGTTAATTTTATATCTGGATAATACTGTTTCATTGTAATTCTTACACACTCAACTAAAAAATCTATGGCTTCATCATCATTTTTGGCAGTTTTAACGTACTCAAATGCCTCCATAAACTCACGTAAATATTTTATTTTTAATGGAACAATTTCTAGTTCTGTACCATCAACGAGTTTAATTATCTTATTTTTATAAACGGTTGTTGCCATAATCTTTCTATTCTATCACAGGCAAAACAAAAAACCCACCTAATTAAAGGTGGGTCTTGAGTTAATCTAAATTTAGATTATGATTGTCCAAAGGTACGATCAATGATCTTACCGTATGAACCTGAAGTATCTTCAGGAAGAAGACGGAATGAAACCTCAAACATTGATGGTTCATCACGCTTTGCT
>Ga0214921_10007480_pt1 | contig 14550 bp, 23 predicted proteins | sample LL1505_MetaG_FD_177992 | JGI IMG/M metagenome (GOLD analysis project Ga0214921, IMG submission 177992) | Freshwater microbial communities from Lake Lanier, Atlanta, Georgia, United States - LL-1505 | ecosystem: Environmental > Aquatic > Freshwater > Lake | place: USA: Georgia | collected... | reverse complement strand
ATATTAAAGGATTTTAAAATTAAGATTTAACTAAGCTTTGTCTTCTGTAGCTTCTTTTTCAGGTGCCGCTTCTAAAGCTATATCATCATCAAGATCATCATCATCTGCCTCGATAGCTTCATTTTCTGCTCCAGCTTTTGGTTCTGGAATTTTTCTAGATCTTTTAGAAGGAAGTATTGCTTGTCCTGATTTTGAAACTTCTCCTTGATATAAATCTTCAAAAGAATCTCCATCTGGACTGTCAAAATCTTCTTGTTCAACAGCATCGTCTGGATGATCTCTCATACGATCAATTGTTGATTCTTCTAAATCTTTTACTGCAACTTTTTTTTCTGCAATTTCTCTTAGAGCTAAAACTGTTCGTTTATCATTATCCACTGGAACTTGCGGAGCATCACCCACTCCCAATTGCAAAGTTCTCTCTTTAGCCAAAATGACTAAATCGTATTGATTATCAACTTGCTGTAAACAGTCCTCAACGGTTACTCGTGCCATAATTTGAATTGACCGTTTTAGTCTTAAAGCTTAAATAAATCAAGTTTTTATAAAGATTTAACAGCAATATATAAGTGATTAATTTAACAAATGATTAATAGGAGCGTAAATGGCTAAAGTTACTTTTTTAGGTCTTGGTGTAATGGGTTATCCAATGGCACGTCACATAGCAAAGGCAGGTCATGACGTTACGGTTTATAACCGAACAACCTCAAAAGCTGAAAAGTGGGTTAAAGAATTTGGTGGAAAATTTGCAAAAACTCCAAAAGAAGCAAGTAAAGATTCTGATTTTGTATTTTGCTGTGTTGGTAACGATAATGATTTAAAAGAAGTAACATTAGGGACTGAGGGGGCATTTCATTCTGTAAAAAAAAATGCGGTGTTTATTGATAACACCACTGCATCAGCAAAGATTGCTCGTGAACTATTTAAAGCTGCAAAAGAAAAAGGTTTTGGCTTTTTAGATGCGCCTGTTTCTGGTGGTCAAGCTGGAGCAGAAAATGGCCAATTAACAGTAATGATTGGTGGAGAAGATAAAGATTTTGAAAAAGCTCAAGATATCATCAAATGTTATAGCAAAAAAATGAAAGTATTAGGACCTGCAGGAAGCGGTCAGCTTGCTAAAATGGTTAATCAAATTTGTATTGTAGGATTAGTTCAGGGTTTATCTGAAGGAATTCGATTCGGTCAAAACGCAGGATTAAACATGGAAGATGTTATTGAAGTCATATCCAAAGGAGCTGCCCAATCTTGGCAAATGGAAAATAGGTATAAAACAATGATTCAAGGTAAGTTTGATTTTGGTTTTGCAGTTGACTGGATGAGAAAAGATTTAGGAATTGCTATGGACGAGGCAAAGAATAATGGTTCTGAACTTCCAATAACTAAAATCATAGATAGTTATTACTCTGAGGTGCAAAAAAACAGTGGTAACCGATTTGATACATCAAGTTTAATTACCAGATTAAAAAAAAATAAATAAATAAGAGTGAATAATATTCCAAATTACTACAACAATATTGATCTTATTTTGGATGAAATTTGGTCTCTTTTACAAAGAGGTGTAGTAGATAGAAACGAAGATTTTAGATTACCGGTTGTAATAGTAAGCTCCAATGATAGTGCTGAAGGGAGAGTAGTTGTATTAAGGGGCGCGTTTAAAGATAAAAATATTTTAAGATTTCACACCGACTTTAGATCCTCAAAAATTAAAAATTTAAAGGAAAATAAAAAAATTTATTTTGTATTTTATAATAAAAAAAGAAAAATACAGGTTCGAGCTGAGGGTATTGCAACTGTTCATAAAGATAATGAACTTACTAAAGAGGCTTGGACTAAGACACAAATGATGAGTCGAAAATGCTATCTCTCGCCACAAGCACCTGGCGATTTTATTAATGATTCAGCCTCAGATTTATCAAAGGATATGGGCAATGAGATACCAACTTATGAACAAAGTGAAATGGGTTATAAAAATTTTTGCGTTATTGAGAGTAAAATTAAAAGTTTTGAATGGCTTTATTTAGCCTCACAGGGACATAGACGAGCTAAATTCATGCTTGATGAAAATAAAAGTACTTGGTTAGTGCCTTAAGTTTTTTTAAGATCTTTTAGGTATTTCTTCCAATTATCTATATACCGCTGGGCATTTTCAGTAATTGCTTTTTTCTCTTCTTCTGTAACTTGTCTAATTACTTTTCCAGGACTGCCCATAACTAAAGAATTATCTGGGATTATTTTTCCTTCAGTAATTAAACTGTTAGCACCAATAATGCAGTTATTTCCAATAACACTTTTATTTAAAATTGTTGTACCAATGCCAATCAAACTATTATCCATAATAGTACAGCCGTGTAACATAACTAGATGACCAACAGTTACCATCTTGCCAATTTTTAATGGAAATCCTTTATCGGTATGTAGAACACTATTGTCTTGAATGTTGCTGCCCTCGCCTACAGTAATATTTTCAATATCTCCTCTGATAACAGCATTAAACCAAACACTAGAATCATTTTTTAAAGTAACATCGCCAATTACATTTGCTGATGAGGCAACCCAATATTTTCCATCTCCTGTTAATCTTTTATTACCTAGTTCAAAAATCATGTTATATTCATAGCAAATATTCCAAATAGTAAAATAAAATTATGTCTCTCACTGAAACTCCAGTGTGTAATTTTGGAGAAAAGATTAAAAAATTTAAATTAATATCCACTGAAGATGCGTTCATTTCGCTTGAGGATATTAAAGGGCAAAACGGAACTTTAATTATGTTTATTTGTAATCACTGCCCTTATGTAAAAGCTATAATTAAGGAGTTAGTAGATGTGACTAACAAACTAACAAAATTTGGAATTAATTCAGTCGCAATAATGTCAAATGATGCAAATAATTATCCTGAAGATAGTTTTGAAAATATGAAAAAATTTTCAAAAATAAATAATTTTAAATTTCCTTATTTATATGATGAAACCCAAGAAATTGCTAAAAATTTTGGAGCAGTGTGTACTCCTGATTTTTTTGGATATAACAAAAATAATGAACTTCAATATCGAGGCAGAATTAGAGAAATGAAAAATCTCAAACCAACGTTAGAAGGCACAAATGATCTTTTAAATGCAATGGAATTAGTTGCAAAAACTTCAATTGGACCCAAACAACAATATTCAAGTATGGGATGTAATATTAAATGGAAAAAATAATTAAATGATTGTTATAACAACAAGAAATTATCCCCCTGAGATTGGTGGAATGCAAAGTTTAATGGGTGGCCTTGCTATTCATTTAAACGATCTTCATCCAGTTAAAGTTTTAGCAAACTCATTTGCTGGTGATGAAAGTTATGACAAAAGAAATAGTTTTGAAACCAATAGAATGGGTGGTCTTAAAATATTAAAAAAATATAGAAAATTTAATCTCTTAAAGGAAGTTATAAAAAACAATTCAGTTGAAGCTATAATTGCTGATCACTGGAAAAGTATTGAATTAATCACTGATGATATATCAGATAAAATTCCGATAATATGTCTAATCCATGGAAAAGAAATTAATCACCCAATTGGAAATTTTGCAAATAAAAGATCTATTAATTCCTTAGCGAAGGCTAAATATATTATTGCAAACTCAGAATTTACAAAGACCTTAGCAATCCATAAAGGTTGTGATCATGAAAAAATACATGTGATAAATCCTGGTATTAATGAACCTCAAGCTATCAACTCAGAAACTGATCATCAAGCTAAAGAAATATTTGGAAATTCAGATATTAAAATCATTACAGTTTCAAGATTTGATAAAAGAAAAGGAATTGATTTTTCTTTATTGGCTTTAAAAAATATTCAGGCAATCTATCCAAATTTTAAATATGTAATTGTTGGAAATGGGGATGAGGAAGAAAATTTAAAAAAAACAACTAAAATACTTAATTTAGAAGATAACGTAACTTTTCTTAAAAATATTAGCCTAGAGTTAAAGAACGCTCTACTTAAAAATTCAAACATTTTTTTAATGCCCACAAGAATCGAGGGAACTTCAGTTGAGGGATTTGGAATTAGTTATATTGAAGCTGCGAGCTACGGAATTCCATCGATTGCTGGGAAAGATGGAGGAGCGCCAGACGCAGTTCAGCATAATAAAACTGGTTTATTATGCAATGGGTATGATCACTCTGAAATTTATGATGCTTTAAAAATTATAATTCAAGATAAAAAATATTTAGAACTTGGAAAAAATGCAAAAGAATTTTCTAAACAATTTTATTGGAAAGAAATAATCAAAAAATACGCATATCTTCTTAGTTTATAATAGAGCTTTTAATTAAAGCATAAACCCTGTCAGCTAAAAGAGATTTAAGATCCATAGTTTGTAGAGCAATAAATTTTTCTCTCTCAATTGAAACTTTTTCAGGGGTTGTATGTGGACCAAATAATGTAAAGCCTCTAGCGCCTAGATGAGCTGCCATGTGAGCGGGTCCTGTATCATTTGCAATAACCAAATGAGATTTTTTTATTAAAGATGCAAGTTCAAAAAAATTTAACGGTAAATTATTACTTAAAGCAATTTTAATATTAAAGCTTTTAGCCTCTTCTATCTCGCCTGGCCCCGGAGCAACCACTAATACATATTGTGGATGATTTTGTTTTATTAAATTTATTAACTCTAAAAAATATGGCCAACGTTTATGAATGAGATCCTTAGAACAAAACGGAAAAAGTAAAATATATTTTTTATCAGTGCCAAGATTATAGTTACTACCTTTCTCAGCTGCCCAACTAAAATCTGGCTTTAAAGTATAAAGCGTTTGAATGTTTGATTTTCTTAACTGTTCATCAAATCTTTGTAGTACTGAATTATTGTATTTATTTTCTGGAATATCTTTGGATGATGACCAGTCATTTGTATTAAAAATAAATTTTCTATAAAAGTTTGTTCTATTTGAGTTTTGTAAATCATAAACTTTACTAAAGTTTGAAGGATTTATAATTTTTCTTAATCTTAAAAGATAAAATAAATTATATCTAGGAAGTCTCTCGTCTTCTAAGCATTCATCTACATAAGGACAATTTTTAAATAAATTTAAATATTTAGACGTAGTTAAGATTGTAATTTTTTCATTCTTATGATGCTCTCTTATGTCTCTCAAAGCTCCTGAAATTTGAACAACATCACCAAGGGAGCCAAGTTTTATTATTAAAATATTTGACATATATTATAAAAGAACATTATTGATTAATTATGAAAATTACAAAAAAAATTTATTCTGAGATATCCGCTGGGGAGTTATTTGATAAAATTTCAATTCTTGAGATAAAAAAAAGTAAAATCAAAGATAGAACTAAAAGAAATATTGTCTTAAAAGAACTAAGTTCTCTCCAAGAAACTGTTAGCCAAAATATTAAAAAATCTAGATCGCTTACAAATTTATATAAAAAACTAAAATCAGTTAATCTTAAACTGTGGAAAATCGAGGATGATATTAGAGACTATGAAAGAGAAAAAAATTTTAAAAATAAATTTATAAAACTTGCAAGAGCAGTTTATTTTACTAACGACGAGAGATCGCGTGTTAAAAATAAGATTAACAGCTTAACAAAATCAAATATTTCCGAAGTAAAAAGCTATAAAAAATATTAATTCGACTTAAGACTTGGAATTTTAGCTCTTAATTTCTTTGGAAGACTTTCATCTATTCTTGCAATAATAAAACCTTCTCCCTTTTCTTTTTCTTTTAATATCTTGCCATCTGGAGAAATAATTAAAGAATGGCCATATGTTAATCTATCGTTATAGTGTTTTCCAGTTTGTGCTGCTGCAAATATATAAGAGAAATTTTCAATAGCTCTTGATTTTAATAAAGTGTGCCAATGTTTTTCACCCGTTGTTTTTGTAAACGCTGAAGGAACTGTCATAAAAATTGCCCCTTTTTGTGCAAGCTCTCTATATAAGTTTGGAAAACGAACATCATAGCAAATGCTAAAGCCCATTAAACCCCAAGGTAATTTTACTAAAACTTTTTTTTTACCAGCTAAAAATTTTTTGGACTCTTCATATTTTTCTTTGTTTGATAACTTAACATCAAACATATGAATTTTATCATAATAGCTTGCAATTTTTCCATTTGGATTAAAAAGTACAGATCTATTTGCTAGTAATTTTTTAGATAATTTTATTGGTAGTGATCCAATTAAAATCCATTTTTTATAACTTTTTGAAATTTTACTTATAGATTCCAAAAAAAAATTATTATCCATTTCTTCTGCTTTTTCTAAAAGTTCACTATGGTTCAATGTAAATAAAGAAGTATTTTCTGGAGTAATAATTAAGTCAGCTTTTTTCTTAATAGAACCAATGATTAAATCTGTTGTTTTTTCTAAATTAGAAAAAACATCGTTATTTGATGTAAGTTGAATACAAGAAACGTTGAACATAAATTACTAAATATTTGGTAGCGGGAAGTGGGATCGAACCACCGACCTCAGGCTTATGAGTCCTGCGCTCTAACCAACTGAGCTACCCCGCCATTTGTTAAACTCGCAGTTTTACTCTGCTTCTAGAGTTCTTTGATTAACATAAGTATAAACTTTTGTGAATAATAGTTGTATTTTACTCTTTGATTACGGTCATACTACGTTGTCAAAATTAATATAACTATCTTCTAATTTAACTGAGATGCAGACTTAAGCCATAGAGAATCTATTTCACTTAACTTGAATCGATCAAATTCTCCTAGAGACTCCCAGTATCTTCCTGAAGGAACCATATATGCCAACTCCGCTTCGAGATCTAAAGCTCTTTTTATAGATTTAGAATCTAATTTTAAGTCTTGTGAATATGAAGATTTTTTTAGTCCAATTTTTTTTAAGAGTTTAGTTATTGAAGTGCGTGGAAATAGTAATTTTGATTCAGGTAGCTTAGATAGATTAACTATTGAGCAATTATGAATTTGTGCTAGCGCCATTAAACGAACAGACTTTGCTTCTAAAGACTGCAGCGTAATATCTGAACGCAAAGGATCAGCTTGGCCATTGCCGTAAAAATGACTTGGACTTCCTTTTTCTAATGGATAGATCATGTCGCAACCTAAGTATGCGATAACATCTGGCTTTAAGGCGCCTAAGGCCCAATAACCAGCTGTGAAAGCCATCGTGCCACCACCATAAACAAATCCTCCAAAAAAATTTTGTTCGGGAACATATTCTCGTGCTGTAATTATTTTTTTCTTAGCCAAAACTATATCTGGGGGTAAATGTTTATCTGGAAAATCTTCTGGATAAATTAAATAATCCCAATCTTTTGTTAATTGCCAAGCATTATTAATAACAACACAATTTGAGAATAGAGACAGATCTCGATCTTTAATCATTAAAGCATCAGGAGCGCTACCTACTATCAAAACAACATTTAATGAAGAACTCATTATTGTTTTTCTCCGACAATATGTAAAAAAACTTTTCTTATTTGCCGCTCAATTCTATGTTCGAACAAATATATACCCTGCCATGTTCCAAGAATTAATTTATTATTTTTTATACTTAAAGTTAAATTACTATTAGTTAATGTAGACTTAATGTGAGCTGGCATATCATCCTTACCTTCCGTGTTATGAATATATAAGTCCTCATCCATAGGTACTAATTTATCGTAGAAATTTAAGATATCTTTTTGGACATCATCATCAGCATTTTCTTGGATAATTAATGAAGCGCTTGTATGTAAAATTGATATATTTAAAATTCCATTTAAGATTTTGGAACGATCTAAAAAATTTAATATTTTTTCCGTAATTTTAATTAGTTTATTGCCATTTGTTTTAATGCTCAATTCCTCAAAAGATTGAGTAAACATTTGATAGCTAGTTGAAATTTAAAATTATTTGATTAAAGTTAAAGCTAGTCCAATAATTAAGCAGAAAAATAAAACCACAACAATTCTATTTCGGATTTTTTTATCGTATTTATCTCTTGCATTTTTCTCAAGAACTAAAGTTCTAATATCAGCTTTATTTTTCTTATCAAAATCTGATCTGTAAAAAACTTCTGAATTATCTTTAAAAATCCCCATGTGCGCTGTTAAATCATAACTGTGAAAAAAATCAAATTCTATTTAAAAAAACGTACTTGTGTTTGCTTTTTGTTTTGATAATTAATTTAGATACAAACTTTTAATATAAAAAATGGGATACCCAAAAAAACATAGAGGCCGAAGAAAAGTTGGCTCAAAAATAAGAAGAAACAGAAGAAGAAATAAAAAGAAATAATTTCTTTTACTCTGTAGCTCTTATCCAGCCACCGCCTAAAACTCTAACACCTAATTGGTCGGGTTTATAAAATACACAAGCCTGACCTGGGGATACCCCAAATTCACCCTTTTCGAAAGTAACGGTTCCTGTATGAACGTCTAACTTTGACTCTATAAGTTTTCCTGTTGATCTTACTTTAACAAATATATTTTCATTAAAATCATTTTGCTTATTTGAAAGATAATTAATATCTTCAATTTTGAGTTTTTTGATTTCTAATTCTTCCTTTTTTCCAATAACCACTTCTTTAGTTTTAGCATTAATTTTAATTACGTAATAAGGAATTTCTCCTGAAATTTTTATTCCCTTTCTTTGTCCAATAGTAAAATTAATAATTCCCTCATGCTTTCCTAAAACATTTCCCTTAACATCAACAATATTTCCAGGTTCGTGCGCCTCTGGTCTTAAACGCTCAATGACAGATACATAATTTCCATCTGGTACAAAGCAAATATCTTGGCTATCAGGTTTATCAGCAACCTCTAAATTAAGTTTTTTTGCAATGTCTCTAGTCTCTTCTTTTGGAAGATCTCCTAATGGAAAATGTAAATAGTTTAACTGTTCTTGTGTTGTTGCAAACAAAAAATAAGTCTGATCGCGGTTTAAATCTTTCGGTCTATACATTTTGGAGATGTTATTATCTATAATTTTTTTTACATAATGACCGGTAATTAACGCATCAGCTTTTAAGTTTTTTGCTGACTCAAATAAATCTCTAAACTTAACTGTTTGATTGCAATTTACACAAGGAATAGGTGTTTCACCTCTCAGGTAAGAATCTGCAAATTTTTCTATAACTTCATTCTTGAATTTACTTTCATAATTTAAAACATAATGATCAATTTCCAATTTTTCTGAAACTCTTTTTGCATCATAAATATCTTGTCCTGCACAACATGTGCCTGGTTTTTTATTAATTTGTGCATAATCATAAAGTTGCAAGGTCATACCAATCACTTGGTAACCATTCATTTTCATCAACCCTGCAACTACAGATGAATCAACGCCTCCAGACATTGCAACCACAACTTTTGTCTCGCTGGGTGGTTTGTCCAGTCCTAATAAATTATTATTTAATTTACTTTTAAGTGTTGTTGTCATGACAATATTTGGACACTCTTACATTATAGTAAGAAATAAGTATAAATAAAAAATGATTTTTGATTATGAACCAGGAGACTATGTCGTCAATCCAAAAAATAAAGAATGGGGAACTGGTCAAATACAATCTATTATTAAAAACATTGTAACTGTTAACTTTGAAAATGCTGGAAAAAAAACGATTATTGCTGACATAGTTTTGCTTGAAAAAATAAATGTTAAAAATTAATTTAAAAAAAGTAGCTGAAGAGCTAATTCCAAGTTTTTATGAAGCTGGTAAAGAAAGTATTAAACTTTCAGGGAAGAATCTTAAAATAACTATAAAGAAAGATAACACACCCGTCACTAATGGAGACTTATTAGTCGATAAAATCTTACAGAAAAAAATATTTAATCTAACCCCTAATATTCAAATAGTTTCTGAAGAAAACGTTAATGAAATCAAAAAATTTGACAATAACAATTTCTGGCTAATTGACCCAATCGATGGAACTCGTGAATATATAAAAAATAAAAATGAATATACTTTAAATGCCGCTCTAATTTTAGATAAAAAGCCTGTCCTTGGAGTAATCTATGCTCCTAAACTTAAAAGATTATTTTATTCATTTGGTAAAAACCAAGCTTATGAAATTAACAAAAATATTAAAGTTAAATTAAATTGTAAAAAATTATCAAAAAGTAATGAGATCCTAGCTCTATCTAATAGCCCTACTCCCTCTGATATTATTCTAAATATTCACAAAAAAAATAATGTTACAAAATTTGTAAAATGTTCAAGTTCGTTGAAATTTTGCCTAATAGCTGCTGGCGAGTTTGATATTTATGCCGCAAGAGCAAGAGCAAAAGAATGGGATATAGCTGCGGGTCATGCAATAGCCGAACATGCCGGAGCAATATTAACTACATTCACTGGTCGAGAAATAACTTACGGCAAAAAAAATTTTGCAAACCCTGCAATGATTCTAAAAAGATCAAATAATTTGCTTAAATAATAATTCACTTAATACACGAACATAGATACATCTAAATTATAAAAATGAGATTTTTATTTATTGTATTATTAACGTTTACATTAAATTCATGCGGAAACTTGATATCTGCTAGTTTAATTGAATCTTTTCTAACTCCGACATCAGCAATAATGACAGCAGTAGATTATGGCATTGAAAAAGAAACGGGTAAAAAAATTTCAGAACATGCTTTATCAGTAGCAACTTCTCAAGACTGTAAATTTGATCTTAAAGAAATGTCTATTTGCAAAGATGAAAATGTTTCAAATAAAAAAACTGTCAAAGTTTTAAAGGCTAACCAAAACTATTCTAAAAAAACAAAAATAGATTCATTAACTAATTAAAACTTTCTTTAATGAAATTAGATATTGCCTTAATAATTATTAGTTCAGTTTCGTTATTCGGAATTATTCTGTTCTATATTATTACAAATCTTTTAAGGAACAAAATTAATGAATTAGTTATAATTCAAAAACGTAACAAAAAATCTAAATCTTCTTCTCGAAAATCTTAAGTTCATTTTTATCTAAGCCTAATACATTTTTAGAAGTAGAATAACTAAATCCTGCTCTTGCTAAAACGCCAGTATCTTTTGTATAAAAAATCTCTCTATTCGCATCAGGACGATATGGTCCTATTCTTCTTCTTCTACAAACTCTTATTGCCGCATAAAAATCAGGATCAACATTATCTTTTTGAATATCATTCATTGTTTTTTTTAACAATTCTCCATCAATACCTTTTTGAGCTAAATTCATTCTAATTTTGTTTAATGAATAGCCTTTTTTCAAATAATTCTTTGATTTTATTTCCGAATAAATTGTGTCGTTTATAATCCCTAAGCTTTCAAGGTTATCAATAACCATATCGATTTCTCTTAAAATACTTTCTTTATCCTTATCTAAATAGTCGGTATCGAGTACTTTTCTGTATAAATAAATTCTAAGATCTTTTTTTGAGGGTTGATATTTATCAAGATATTTTAAAGACAACTCTTTAATATCATCTCTGCTATTTATTGATTGTTTTGCAGATTTATTGAATCTCATATAATAATCGTTACTAACACATGCTTAACACTTTAAAAGATTTTTTTACTCTTGAAATGATTTATCATTTCACAAACATTGGTGTTATCCCGTTATGGATTCTTTTAGCTTTTTTACCAGGTTGGAGCGGAACTAAAGTTTTAATTAACAGCATACTGGTTCCATTAATATTAAGTTTTACCTATTTCTACGTTTTTTATATTTACATAAATACTTCGGAGGGAATATTTTCTAATATTCTAGATAAAGGAAAAACATTTGAACTTTATATGGGTATTGATCAACTTAAAAAAATCTTAAGCGATAAAAATGTATTATTATTATTTTGGATACATTTCTTAACTGCAAATCTTGTTCTTGGTGCCTGGATTGCTACAGACGCTGCTAAAAATAAAGCACTTCAATTTATAGTTCTAGTCCCTTTAGTGCTTACTTATTTTGTAGGTCCTATTGGACTTGGAGTTTATTTAATCTTAAGACTTCTTGCTGCGCAAAAATTAAAATTATTTGATTAAGTCTTAGTAGCTAATAATTTATTTCAGAGTTATAAATCACTATGAAGAAAATAGATTTCTATTTTGATTTTGGAAGTCCTTATTCATATCTCGCCCACACCCAGATTAAAAAATTTGAAAAAGAAACAGGGGAAAAAGTTAATTATATGCCAGTACTTGTGGGTGGCTTACATAAATTAGCTGGGATTACTGCTCCAGCATTTATTCCTCTAAAGGCAAAATATTTAATTAAAGACTGCAAGCTTTGGGCAGATAAATACAAAGTTAAATATCAATTCAATAGATACTTTCCGATAAAAACTCTTCATCTTATGAGAGCAGTATTAGTTGCTGAGAAAGATAATTTCCTTAGATCTTTTGTTGATAAAACTTTTAATGCCATCTGGATTGATTCAATGAATATGAATGATGAGGAAGTATTTTTAAAATTTATAAAGAGCCAAGATGTAAATACTGATTTATTCTCATTAAAATATAATGATCCCATCGTAAAAAATGATCTTATAAAAAGAACAAATGACTCTTTTGCAAAAGGAATTTTTGGCGTTCCAAGCTTTATTGTAAATGGAAAATTATTCTGGGGACAGGATCGATTAGAATTTGTATTTGACGAGGCTAAAAAATAATTACTTTTTTTTAACTTCTGTAACTTTAAAACCTTTTTCTTTTAGAGCTTTAAATCCGCCTCTGACATGGGAGACTTTTGGAAAACCCATCTCTTTTAATGATCTAGTAGCAAGTGCAGATCTCATACCTTGAGCACAGAATAAAATTAAGTTTTTATCTACTGGAATATCATTTTTAGAATAAGGGCTCTCTGGATCAACCCAAAACTCAAGCATACCTCTTGGAATATGCTTGCAGTTTTCAATAGTCCCTTCTCTCCATAGCTCTCTAATATCTCGAATGTCTATTAAAATTGCATTTTCTTTTTCAATTCTAGATTTCGTCTCTTCTGGAGTTAAAGTTTCTATATCTTTAAGAACTTTATCAACAAGATCTTTTGCTGAAGTAATTTTCATAGAACTTAATATATAAATAATTAAAGTAATATTATCTTATATGAAAATACAAAAAAGTAATAAAAAAAGTTTCTTAAAGAAAATTTTTATAAAAATTTGTAGACTGTTAAATTTCGAAATTGTTGATCAATCCAATTTTACAATCCCAACTCTTAAAAAAAAATTAGATGAAAACCTTAGTAGCACAGGAAGAAAATCCATAACCTTGCCAATGGGTGAGATAAAAATCACAAGGCAGATTAATTCATTAAATATCATCTTTAGATTTTGCACTAAAGTAAAAATGCTCACTCAAAGTAAACAACGGCTTTTTGAAGAAGAGAAAAATCAATACACATTAAGATCATTAAATTCTATTTTAAGATCTATTCAAACTGCAAAGAATAATTTTAAATACCTTGATATAAAAATTACAGCAATCGACTCTGGCTCTGATGATACTGATGTTCAAAAAATTCAAAAAATAGTTAATGAAAAAAACATTAATTTTGAATACATAAAATTAGATGTTGATAAGCTAACAGATTTTATCGATCCTCAAGCTTCAATCAATCAAAAATCAAACATGGCTAATATTTATAAATCTTTTGAGATCGGAAGAGATGGAAAATATGATTTATTATATTTTCTTGAAGACGATTATATTCATGAACAAAATTCCCTTTCGGAAATGCTTTTTTCTTATGAAAAATTTGCAAGTTTAATGAAGGATGAACTAATACTTTGCCCAACTGATTTTCCATATCTGTATAATAAATTTGAACCAACACAAATTATTTTGGGCAATAATAGACACTGGAGAGTGATTGAGGAAACGCTTTGTACTTTTTTAACAAGTAAAAGGTTATTATTAAAACATTGGGATGCTTTTGTTTCTATGACCAAAACTGAACATTTGCCATTCGAAAAACCCTTGCATGAAATATATTTAAAACAATATTGTCTATCACCTATACCGTCTCTTGCAATGCATTGCACAAATATAAATTCTATTTATGGTCTCTCTCCTGTTATGGAATGGAAAAGATTATGGGATGAAAATGAATTAAATGATTAAAGAAAATTCTAAAGCGCCTAATTTTAAATTACCTTCTAATAATAATAAAAGTTTTGAAATAAATAAAAATCTAAATCAATATATAGTTATTTACTTTTATCCACGCGACAATACTCCTGGCTGCACTAATGAAGCTAAAGACTTTTCAAAATTATATAATGATTTTAAAAAATTAAATTGTGAGGTTATTGGAATTTCAAAAGATAGCATTGAAAGTCATAAGAAATTTATTACTAAATTCAAAATTCCTTTTCAATTATTGTCCGACGAAGAAGTTATGGTTCTCAAAAAATATGGAGCTTGGGGTGAAAAAAGTATGTATGGAAAAAAATTTATGGGAATAAAAAGAACAACCGTTCTAATTAATCCGAAAGGTAAAATAATGAAAATCTGGAACAATGTTAAAGTTTTAGATCATGCAAAAGACGTATTAAATTTTCTAAAAGCGGCTATTTAGCAAATTCTTTTTCAGTAAACCCTAAATAAAATAAAATAGT
>Ga0214921_10007479_pt1 | contig 14551 bp, 9 predicted proteins | sample LL1505_MetaG_FD_177992 | JGI IMG/M metagenome (GOLD analysis project Ga0214921, IMG submission 177992) | Freshwater microbial communities from Lake Lanier, Atlanta, Georgia, United States - LL-1505 | ecosystem: Environmental > Aquatic > Freshwater > Lake | place: USA: Georgia | collected 2015-05-28 | reverse complement strand
GGCACAGGCAAATATCACTCCGTCGTGCTCGATCACCGTGTAGTTGCCCGCGTCGCGCTCAATCTCGGTGCGGCTGCGCTTGACCAGGGTGCCGTCCTGCTCAAAAGGCTCAATGAGCTTCAAAATGCCGCCCACATCGTCTTCGGTGGCTTCGCGCAGCTCTTCGAGTTTTTCGTCCACGATCATGGTTCCGATACCGTCGTGGACATAGACCTCCAACAAAATTGAGCCGTCCACCGCATAGGGAATGATGTGACTGCGCTCCACGCCCGACTTGCAGGCGCGTACGCAATGCTGCAAGTAAAAGCCCGTGTCCGTGGGATGGTTGGCGGGCGGAAGTTCGGCCAGCAGCTGCTCAGCCGCCGCCAGGGGTAGCTCGGTGTCGATCGGGTTGTCTTCACCTGCCGGCTCTTCGGGGCGCATCCGCAGCCCAGGAATTTCAGTCAGAAAAATAAGCTTGTCGGCCTGCAGGGCCGTGGCCACCGAAGTTGCCACTTCCTCCATGGTCAGGTTAAAGGCCTCACCCGTTGGCGAAAACCCAAAGGGCGACAGGAGCAGCAGGGCGCCCATGTCCAGTACCTTGCTGATGCCCGCCGTGTCCACTTTACGCACCACGCCGGAATGCTGAAAATCCACCCCGTCCACGATACCGACGGGCCGGGCGGTAATAAAGTTGCCGGAAATCACCCGCACGGTTGAGTCGGCCATCGGGGTGTTTGGCAGGCCCTGGCTGAAAGCGGCCTCGATCTCGTAGCGCAATTGCCCCGCCGCCTCTTGCGCGCAGTCCAACGCGACCTCGTCGGTAATGCGGATGCCATGCGAATACTTGGGCACGTGCCCTTTGGCCTGCAATTGCTCGTTCACCTGGGGCCGAAATCCATGCACCAGCACAATTTTGACCCCCATGCTCTGAATCATGGCCAAGTCTTGCGCCAAGTGCGGCAACTTGCCCGCAGCCACCGCCTCGCCCGCAATGCCCACCACGAAGGTCTGGTTCCGAAACTTGTGGATATACGGCGCCACCGAGCGAAACCAGGGTACGAAGGTGAAGTTGAATACGGAGGTCATGGGCGAGATGCGGACTGAATTTGAGTTTGGCGACAGATTATTGACGCACTAATGTACCGAAACCGGGGGCTGCACTGCCTCGATCAAAACCGTGCGCTCGTGACTTGATAAGGTTTTAAACTCGGCGGCTATGCAAAACTTGACTTGCCTGCGTCCGTCTTCCGCCGCCACGGTCCCACACCTTAACAATGGATCTTATGATGAATTGCCGACAATGTAATGCGGAAGTTCTTGAGGGCAAGCGTTTCTGTGGGGAGTGCGGTACGCCACAATTTTTGCGGTGCCCAAGCTGCAATGCAGAGTCACCTCTTGGTAAATCTTTTTGTGGGGATTGCGGTACGTCGATAGGAGGTTCTCCTGCGCCTATCAATCCAGCAGCATCGGTCCCGGTGGAAACAAGACAGGTGTCGACTGACGTCGCCAAAGAAGTCATAAGTGGCGAACGCAAAGTCATCACTGTTTTGTTCGCCGATATCAAAGGCTCGATGGAATTAATCGAAAATTTGGATCCTGAAGACGCCAGAGCGATTGTCGAACCGGCCCTGCAATTGATGATTGACGCGGTGCTTCACTACGACGGCTATGTGGTGCAGACGACGGGTGACGGAATTTTTGCCATGTTCGGCGCACCGGTGGTGCACGAAGATCATGCTCACCGCGCGCTCTACGCGGCGTTGCGAATGCAGGCCGACCTCAAAGACTATTCAGCCCGCATCGATGCCAAGGGGAATCAACCGATTCAAGGTCGGGTTGGCGTTCATACCGGTGAGGCAGTGGTGCGGCCGTTGAGGCTCGGCAATGGCCAAATCGAATACACCCCCATAGGACACTCCACCAGTCTCGGCGCACGGCTTCAAACTCTTGCGCCCGTAGGGTCGATTGCCGCCTCCGAGGCGATTCGGCAACTTTGTGAAGGGTCTTGCGAATTCAATGACCTCGGGCTTACGAAGGTGAAGGGCGTCAGCGACTTGGTCAAAGTTTATGAAGTTACGGGCTTGGGTAAACAACGCACCAGAATGCAACGCTCGGCTGGCCAAGGCTTTTCTAAATTCGTCGGACGTACCCGCGAACTCGATTCACTGAGGTATGCGGCGGAGCAGGCCCAGGCGGGCAACGGTCAATTTGTGGCCATCGTGGCCGAAGCGGGTACGGGCAAATCGCGGCTGATCTTCGAGTTCATGGCCGATATACGATCGACGACCAAAGTGCTTGAAACCACATCGGTCTCCCACGGGAAAAACTCCTATTGCCTGCCTCTGGTGGAGATGCTGCACACCTATTTTGGGTTTGAGGCTCGGGACGCAGAGCCCGAGCGCCGCGAAAAAGTGATGGGCACCCTAGTCACCCTAGATCCCAAGTTGGGAGACATAGCCCCCTTTCTGTTGACTTTGTTAAACCTCCAGGGTGCAGACGACTTCGTGCTTCAAATGGATGATCGGAGCCGCGAGTTGCAAACCTGGGAAGGTATCAAGCGCTTGTTTGTGCGGGAATCAGCCAATCAGCCTCTGACACTGGTATTTGAAGATCTGCATTGGATCGACGATAAAACCCAAGAATTTCTGACGGTCCTGGCCGACGCCATCGGCACCGCAAAAATTTTGTTAATCGTCAATTACAGGCCAGAGTACGTTTACCGGTGGAACGCCACATCCTTCCACACCCAAATTCGCCTTGATCCGTTAGGGCATGCGCCGGCAAAAGACATGCTCGCCTCGATGCTTGGGGAACAGGAGCAACTGTCTGACCTCAAACGTTTGATTATTGAAAAATCCAGTGGCACCCCCTTCTTCATTGAAGAGATGGTTAAAGCCTTGTTTGATGACGGTACCTTGGCGCGGGATGGCCGGGTGATACTGACCAAGAAAATGGACGAGTTGGACATTCCTTCTTCGGTGCAAGCGATTCTCGCGGCACGTATAGACAGGCTGCCAGCCCCAGCCAAGGAAATATTGCAAACGCTCGCCGTGATCGGGAGAGAGTTCCCGATTTCACTGGTGGCCGCCGTTACCGGAATTGCTCAGGACAAGCTTGAGAAGCAGCTAAAAGAACTACAACTGGGCGAATTTATCTACGAAAAAAACGTATTCAATGAAAAAGGTTACATATTCAAAAGTGCGTTAACGCAAGATGTGGCTTACAACACCTTGTTAATTGAACGTCGAAAAATCCTGCACGAACGCATTGGTGCGTCACTTGAAACGGTTTATTCCACCTCAATCGACGATCACATTGCCGCGCTGGCCTACCACTTTGGGCGCAGCAACAACGTTGATGCCGGAATGCAATACCTGACGCACTCGGGACGTCAAAAATTAATGGAGGCCAGGAAAAATCCTGAAGCCGGCGTGCAGCAGCCGATCAGTCCATTGAACAGCCCAGCGCCAGCGTCAATCATTGGCCCTGCCAGCCAGACCCCTTACTCAATCAACGAGATTTGGCGTTACCCCGTTAAATCGATGGCGGGGGAAGCGCTTCAGTCCGTATTTGTCTCTGAAAAGGGGTTGATTGGGGATCGGGTTTACGCTTTTGTGAATGAAGAATCTAACCGTACCGCGGTGGTCCGCAAATGGGCCGAGAGTCTGCTGAACTACCACCCACATTTTGAAACAGAGCCTGACCTGAATTCACCCGCTCCTCCGTTAAACATTGTCCTACCCTCTGGTGAATCACTGAGCACCCGCGACTCAGATCTTGAAGATCGCATTTCGGCGGCGTTCCAACGCACGCTAAAGCTCATGAGAACAGCGCCCCCAGGACTTTTGATCGAAGTGCCCCCGGGTACTTTGGGGGGGAATTTGAGCGAGGTTACGGAGCTTCCATTGGGCGGCGGCGCCCCGGCAGGTGCATTTTTCGATTACGGTTGCCTGCATCTGATTGCCTCGTCAACGCTCGATCATTTTCAAACAAAGTACCCGCAGGGTCGCTTTGATGTTCGGAGATTTCGACCTAACCTTGTGGTTCATTCCGATGCCGAAGCATTCGTTGAGAACTCGTGGGTAGGCCGAACGATCACCATTGGTCGAGATGTGGTTTTGCGGGTCACTATTCCCTGTCCTCGTTGCATCAGCGTGACCCTGGCCCAAGATGATTTGCCCCGGGATCCCAGTATTCTTCGAGCGATCGCTGAACAAAATATGTGTGACCTGGGTGATTTTGGCAACCTTCCCTGTGCAGGGGTTTATGCCGAGGTGATTCAACCCGGGCATATTCAGTTCGGCGATCCGTTGCGAGTTCTTGAATGACAAAAATCAGAAAATAAAGTGGTTCGGTATGTATAAGCTAGTTGCCTTTGATGCGTATGGAACGCTTTTCGATGTTTATTCCATGGGTCGCCTGGCCGAGGAGCTATTTCCTGGCCAAGGTCAAGCGCTGGCCCTGATGTGGCGGGATCGACAAATTGAATACACCCGCCTGGTCACCATGAGTGATCCCGATCCCCAGGGGAGCCGGCACTATCTGCCATTTTGGGAACTGACAGCGCGCTCCTTGCGGTATTGCTGCAAACGCCTGCAGTTGCCCTTGAGCGCGGGGAGCGAACAAGCCCTGATGGACCAGTACGCCAAATTGACCGGGTTTGCCGACAGCTTGGACGTTCTTCGGACCATCAAAGGTACGGGTCGGTCGACGGCCATTTTGTCCAACGGCAGTCGGGAGATGTTGTCCACCGTCGTCGCAGCAAATGGTTTGACGCCATATCTGGACCAGGTGGTGTCGGTGGAGGACGTGCGTTTGTTCAAAACGGCCCCGCAAGCCTATGAACGACTTCTGACCCACTTTCCAGTGAGCAATCGAGAAATACTTTTTGTTTCCAGTAACGCGTGGGATGCATTGGCGGCAAAGTGGTTTGGTTTTGACGTGTTTTGGGTCAACCGCCTAGCCCATCCCTTCGAGGAGATTGGCGAGCGGCCTGATTACGAGGGGACGTCGCTGACCGACGTGTTGGCGGTTCTTCAATAGGGCCTTGCCCCCGGTTCTGAAAACGCAGGGCCACGGTGGTAGCGGTGTACGTCCCAGTGCCGCCTGAGTTTGCCCGGACTCCCGGGTCGAGCGGCCTGCGGGTGAATGCCACCACACTGGGATAATTGCCGGTGTGAACGTTCCCCAATCTCCGCCCCCCCTGCACATCGACTTCCCCGAAAACCTTCCCGTCTCCGCCCGGCGGGAGGAAATTATGGCGGCGCTGGCGGCGCACCAGGTCATCATCGTGTGTGGCGAGACCGGCTCAGGCAAGACCACGCAGTTGCCCAAGATCGCGCTGGCCATGGGCCGAGGTTTGTGCAATTACCCCACCACGCTGGCCGACGGCCGACCCGCGCCGCGCGGTAAGTTGATCGGCCACACCCAGCCCCGGCGCATCGCGGCCAGCAGTGTGGCGAAGCGCATCGCCGAAGAGCTCAAGACGCCGCTGGGCGAAGTGGTGGGTTTCAAGGTGCGATTTCAGGACAGATTGAGCCGCGATGCATCGGTCAAACTGATGACGGACGGCATTTTGCTGGCCGAGACCCAGACCGACCCGCTGCTCAAGGCCTACGACACTCTCATCATCGACGAGGCGCACGAACGCAGCCTGAACATCGACTTCTTGCTCGGCTACTTGCGCCAGATCCTGCCACGACGGCCCGACCTGAAAATCATCGTGACCTCGGCCACGATTGACGCGCAGCGTTTTGCAGACCACTTTGCAACACGAAAACGCCTGCCGCTGGACCGCCCCAAGGCCAGCGACGCCCTCCCAGGGGGCAGCGACGATGCCCAGCGTGGAGCGTGGGGGCCTCCGGTGCCGGCGCCGGTGATCATGGTCTCCGGCCGCATGTTTCCGGTGGAGCAACGCTACCGCCCCTTCGAGGAAAGCCGCGATTACGACCTGAACCATGCGATTGCCGATGGCGTGGACGAGTTGTGGATGGGGGGGGTGGGGGGCGATATTTTGGTGTTCTTGCCCGGCGAGCGCGAGATTCGGGAGGCGGCCGACCATTTGCGCAAGCACCTGAGCCACCAACCGGCGATGCGCGGCTGCGAAGTGCTGCCGCTGTTTGCGCGTCTGAGTCCAGCGGAGCAGGACCGTATTTTTGACGGTCACACCGGGCGGAGGGTGGTTTTGGCGACCAATGTGGCCGAAACGTCGCTGACCGTGCCGGGAATTCGTTATGTGATTGACGCCGGCACGGCGCGCATCAAGCGCTACAGCTTTCGAAGCAAGGTCGAACAGTTGTTGGTGGAGCCTGTCAGCCAAAGTTCGGCCAACCAGCGCGCCGGGCGCTGTGGGCGGGTGGCCGATGGCGTTTGCATTCGCCTTTACGATCAAAAGGACTTTGACGGACGCGATCGCTTTACCGACCCCGAAATTTTGCGTTCCTCGCTGGCTGGGGTGATTTTGCGAATGAAGTCATTGCGCCTTGGCGTGGTGGAAGACTTTCCGTTTATTGAGAGCCCATCGGGGCGTGCCATTGCCGACGGTTACCAGTTACTGAACGAGCTTGGTGCGGTGGACGAGGCTAACGAGCTCACGCCACTGGGCCAGGAACTGGCGCGCCTGCCGCTCGACCCGCGGGTGGGGCGCATGATTTTGGAGGCGCGCAGCCGTCAGGCGCTGGACGAGGTGCTGATCATTGCCTCGGCGCTGAGTGTGCAAGACGTGCGTGACCGCCCCATGGACATGCAGGCCCAAGCGGACCAAGCGCACGCCAAGTTTGACGACGAGCGCAGCGAGTTCAGTGGCTACCTGCGTTTGTGGAAGTGGATTGCGGACGCCCGTGGCGAAAAAGACGGTGCGCACAAACTTAGCAACCGCCAGTACGAGCAACTGCTGCGCCAAAACTTTGTCAACATCCGGCGGCTGCGCGAGTGGAAGGACATCCATAGCCAGCTTCACACCGTGGTGGCCGAGCACAAGTGGCGCCTTAACACGGCGCCTGCTTCCTACGACCAACTGCACCTGTCCATGCTGGCCGGTTTGTTGGGCAATGTGGGCTGCAAGGTCGAAAACGAGGGCCAGCAAGGCGAATACCTGGGCGCGCGCGGCATCAAGTTTTTTGCCCATCCGGGCGCGCACCTTTCCAAGAAGCCGGGACGTTGGATGGTGGCCGCAGAGCTGGTGGAAACTACGCGCCTGTTTGGCCGGGGCATTGCCAATATCGACCCCCAGTGGATCGAGCAAGTGGGCAGCCATTTGCTGAAAAAGCAGTTGCTGGACCCGCATTGGGAAAAAAAGGCGGCGGAAGTCGTGGCGCTCGAGCGCGCTACGCTCTACGGCATCGTGGTCTACAGCGGTCGCCGGGTGAACTATGGTCGGGTCGACTTGGCGGGTGCGCGCGAGGTATTTATTCGCGAAGCCCTGGTGGCTGGCCAATGGGACAGCCCGCTGCCGTTTCTGGCTGCGAATCGAAAACTTATCAAACAGGTCGAGGAGCTGGAGCACAAAGCCCGGCGGCAGGACGTGCTGGTGGACGAGGAGCTGATTTACGCGTTTTACGACCAGCAACTGCCAACGGATGTCTGTAGCGGCTTTAGCTGCGAGCGCTGGTACCGGGACGAAGTCAAAAAGCAGCCCCAGCTTTTGCTGCTGACCCGCGACGAGCTCATGCGCCACGAGGCTGCGGGCATCACCACGGCCATGTTCCCCAAGACGATTCGTTTGGGCGGGGTGGACTGTAGCGCGAGCTACCTGCACGCGCCAGGCGACGCCCTGGACGGTGTGACGGTGACGGTGCCGCTGTTTGTGTTGAACCAGGTGAACGACGAACGCGGCGAATGGTTGGTCCCGGGCATGCTGAAAGAGAAGGTGCAGGCACTGCTCAAAACCTTGCACCAGCGTCCCCGCTCCCGCCTGGTGCCGCTGCCCGAGACGGCGACCCGCTTTGCGGCAGCCTTGAATGACGCGCGATTTGGCGCCGGCAGCTTGGTGGATGCGGTGCTCAAGTTGGTGCGCGAAGCGACGGCGCTGGATGTGGTCCGGGCAGACATCAAGGCGGACATGCTGAGCCCGCACTTTTTCATGAATTTCAAGGTGGTCGATGAGCATGGCCGGCAGCTTGGCCAAAGCCGCAACCTGGGCGCGCTCAAAGCGGAATGGGGCAAACAGGCCCGTGGGGCTTTTCAGGCGCTGGCGGCATTGAAACTAGGGCAGGGGGTGGTTGGCGCCCAGAGCGAGGCTGGTCCCGCCCCCGCTGCAGCGAAGACCGGTACGCCGGCTGCGCCGACAGAGGCGCTTGCGGCGCGGGCGCCAGCGCCCTCCCAATCCGCATCCGGGGTGTCCAACCTCGTCGACCAGCGCTTTACCGCCTGGACCTTTGGCGAGTTACCCGAGCTGCTGGAAATCCGCAAAGGTGGGCAAACTCTGATTGGCTTTCCGGCGCTGATAGACGCCGGCGATGCGGTCACGATCGAAGTGTTTGACGAACCCGAGTCCGCTGCCGCCAAGCACCGAGCCGGCCTGCGCCGCCTGTTTGCATTGCAGCTTAAGGACGCACTCAAATACCTTGAGAAAAACATCCCTGACCTGCAGAAGATGGCAGTTTCCTACCTGCAGGTGGGGCGTGGCGAGGGAGCGTCGCAGCTGGGCGGTACCGTTGAAGAGTTGCGGGCTCAAATTGTTGCCTTGGCACTGGAACGTGCCTTTTTGCTAGATCCGTTACCGACCGATGAGTTGGCCTTCAAGCGTCGGCTCGAGGAAGGGCGGGGGCGACTCACATTGATTGCCAATGAAATTGCGCGCCTGGCGGGTGTCATATTGCTCGAGTTCGCAACCGCAACCCGCAAAATCAAGGACAGCAAAAACGCAGCGGACGCCTGTACGGATGCGCAGCAACAATTGCAGCGCCTGATCCCGAAGCAATTTTTGCTGGCTACGCCTTGGGATCGGCTTCAGCATTTGGCGCGCTACTGCAAAGCCGTGACGCTGCGATTGGACAAGTTCCGTTCCGATCCGGCACGGGATGCGGCGCGCTTGCTTGAGTTACGGCCACTGGAACAGCGCTACTGGAGGCTAGTGGCAGACCGCAAAGGTGCCGTGGACGACCGAATGGCAGAGTTCCGCTGGCTGCTCGAAGAGCTGCGGGTCAGTTTTTTTGCCCAGGAGCTGCGCACGCCACAGCCGGTGAGCGTCAAGCGCCTTGAAAAAGCTTGGATGCAGTTGGCCTGAGCCCGAATCACAGCTTTCTCAAACCGGTGGGCGCTTATTGCCCCATGTGCCAAATGTTGGTTGAGCGCGCACCACTGCGGCAAAAGGCCAAGACCGGGCCGGTTGCGGCCTTGAGCTTTGCGGCGAATTCCGCGACCTGTTCGGGGGTAATCTGGCCGCTGATGACCGGAAGGTAGTGGTATTCGAGTCCCACGGCCTTGGCCGCCAGCGCCATCGCCTCAGACGTCGGTTGATCGGAGCCGCCCTCGAAGTCAGGCCGGTTGTTGATGACGGTTTGAAAGCCCTTTGCGGCGACGGCAGCCATGTCTTGCGGGCTGATTTGGGGCGCAGTGGCGAAGTGCTCGGTGTGCTGGGTAATTGAAATTGTCATCGCGGTGAACCAGAGTAGGTTGATAAACGGTGGGGAAAAAACGCCGTTGCATTAGCCGGCATTCCACACGAACCAGGCTGCCATGGCCAAGCCCGTCAATGCCAGAGCATAGTTGAGCGCCGGGCCGAGCCAAGTGTTGTGCCCCCTGGGGATTTCAGGGTGCGTCAGCGTGCGGATGAAAGTTTGGTATTGGCGCGCCGCAATGGCAGATACGGCCGAACCCAGTAGCAAAAACGCCACGCCAAACCACAGCGTAGGCGCCGTGGTTTCGGTGGTAACCGTGTGGCTGGCATTGATCATGCGCACAAAAAGCCCGAAGCGTTCAACCACAAAGCCCAACCCAATCAGCGCGACCGCCGTGCGTTGCCAAGCCAATAACGTGCGTTCAGCAGCAAAAAATACCCGGGGATCGTCAAGGTAGGACATGGGTGGTTCGGTCTAGGAGAGCAAACCGTGCTCAGGCGCGTGGCCGGAGTTTTTGCAACCGGGTCAGTGCGGCCTCCAGCGTGTGGTCTTCTTTGGCAAAGCAAAACCGGATGATGTGCTGGTCGAAAGCGTCCGCATAAAACGCCGACATCGGGATGGCGGTCACGCCTATGTCGGTGGTCAGCCATTGGCAAAAGTCGGCTTCGCTGCGCTCGCTAACCCCGGAAATATCCGCACATTGAAAAAACGTGCCCTCGCTCGGCAGGAGCTTGAAGGGTGTCCCCGCCATGCCCGCGCGAAATAAATCGCGTTTGCGCTGATAAAAAGCGGGCAAGTTGGCATACGGACCGGCGTCAGCCATATAAGCCGCCAGTGCATGCTGAACGGGGGTGTTCACGGTGAACACGTTGAACTGGTGCACCTTGCGAAATTCGGCGGTGATGGCAGCAGGCGCCGCGACAAATCCGACTTTCCAGCCGGTCACGTGGTAGGTCTTGCCGAAGCTGGAAACAATCACGGCGCGCTCGGCCAGCCCGTTGAAACGCGCAGCACTTTCGTGCGCAGCGCCGTCGAACACCATGTGTTCATAGACCTCGTCGCTGATCACGTACACGTTGGTGGGGGCCAACAATGCCTCCAGTGCCTGCATGTCGGCAGCACTCCAAACGGTACCGCTGGGGTTGTGCGGCGTATTGATGATGATGGCGCGCGTTTTTACACTCAGCGCGGCGGCAATTTTGTCAAAATCCGGCCGAAAGGTACCCGGCGCCAAGGGCACGCGCACCGCCACACCACCCGCTAATTCGATATTGGGCAGGTAACTGTCGTAGCAGGGCTCCAGCACAATGACTTCATCGCCCGGATGAACCAAGGCCATGAGCGCCGTAAAAATCGCCTGGGTTGCACCGGCGGTCACGGTGATTTCGTCTGCGGCGCGGTAGTGTCGCCCATACAAACGCTCCACTTTTTCGCTGACGGCTTCGCGCAAGGCCATCACGCCGGCCATGGGTGGGTACTGGTTGTGGCCGGCTTGCATGGCCTGAGTGACCAATCGGGTAAGCGCCGGATCACAGGCAAAGTCCGGGAAACCTTGGCCTAAGTTGACCGCCTGGTGTTTGGCCGCCAATGCCGACATCACCGCAAAAATAGTGGTGCCCACGTGGGGCAGCCGGCTACGCAGCGGCGGTGCAAAGTTGGGTGTCATGGTGGTGGGCCCCGGCTACAGGTCGGCGTCGTTGAGGTGTCCGGCCATGGCGCGTGCCACCGTTTCGCGGGTCAAACGGTTACTGAGTAGCTCGGCGAAGGTGTAGACAAAATTGCGCAAGTAGGCGCTGCGTTTGAAAGCAACGCGCGCGGTATTTTGACCAAACAAGTGGCCCGCGGGCCGCACCACCAAGCCACTTTTTGCACCTTGCTCCACAATGTCACGCACCGCCATTTCTGCGGCGATGCCTATGCCCAGGCCCAAACGCACGTAGGTCGTGATCACATCGGAATCAATAGCCTCCAGCGCAATGCGGGGTTCCAGCTTTTGTGCCTCAAATGCCTTGTCAATCTTGGTGCGTCCGGTAAACGACGGGTGGTAGGTGATCAGCGGCTCCAGCGCGACATCTGCCAAAGTGATACGCACCTTTTGCGCTAAGGGGTGGTCAATCGGCATTACCAACATGTGCTGCCACTGGTAGCAGGGCAGCGTGACGAGCTCGGCGTAGTCCGACAATGATTCGGTGGCGATACCGATCTCCGCCACTTCGTCAATCAGCATCCGAGCGACCTGGTCGGGCGCACCTTGGTGCAGACTCACATTTACTTTTGGAAAGGTCGACCGGAGGGCCGCCACCTTTTCGGGTAAGACGTAGCGTGCCTGGGTATGGGTGGTGGCAATCGACAGGGTGCCGCTGTCCTCCATGCTGTACTGGTCGCCAATACGTTTCAGGTTGCCGACCTCCCGCAGAATGAGGTCGATACTTTTGAGCACATGCTGTCCGGGCTCGGTCACTCGTTTGAGGCGTTTGCCGTGGCGCGCAAAGATCTCAATGCCCAACTCGTCCTCGAGCTCGATGATCGCTTTGGACACCCCGGGTTGTGAGGTGTGCAAGGCTTTGGCCGCTTCGGTGAGGTTGAGGTTGCGGCGGACCGCCTCTTGGACAAAGCGGAATTGATGCAGATTCATATCGAAATCCAGCTATAGAAGTCATTCATTATGCTGCATTCGACTCTGTCCGTTGCCGCCCGCAGGCCTGCCTTGGCTTATAAGGGCGGCTTGGGCTGCTCCACGGCGATTTGTGCGAGCAGCGTAATCAGGCGGGAATCCTCTCCTACTGCGCCTTGCAACTCAAACACGGTGGTCGGGTGCGCCACCCTCAATGACGCAACGAGCAGGGGAAGATCTTCGCGTGCGTGCTTTCCTACGCCCAGGAAAAGCGGCACGATGGTGATGGTGCTTGCCCCTTGGTCCAACAGGCGTTGGCAGGCAGTCGCCAGGTCTGGTGCGCTGAGTTCGAGATACGCACATTCCACCGCCGCATCCGGCGCGTTTTGAGCGACCTGCTCGGCCACCAACTGCATCGGGCGGTGCCAAAGGGGGTCACGCGATCCATGGGCAAATAAGACGATGCCGCGTTTTGCAGCGCCGACCGGGGCAGATTCATGTGCAAGAGTCATCGTCGAAGGACCAGCCAGCCGAAGGCCGAAAGTGAGGCAAACGAATAGATCAATCCGGGCAATGCAGCGGTGAGCCAGGGCTGCCAGCCCTGCAGGTAGCCCACATCTCCCAGCACGTTGTTGAGCAAGACAAAGCTGATACCCGCCATCACGCCGCCGAACACCATCGAGGTCGTGCTGCCCGAGCGAAAGTGGAGGTAGGCAAAGGGCAAGGCCAGCATCACCATCACCAGGCAACTCAGTGGATAGAAGACTTTTTTCCAGAATTGAATTTCATACTTTTGGGCCGTTTGCCCATTGTTTCGCAAATGGCGTGTGTACTGAAAAAGGTCAACCGTGCCCATGCGGTCAGGCCGCAACACGGCGGCGGAAACCATCTCGGCGCTGAGCTTGTTTTGCCAGATAAAACTGTCAAGGTGGCTGGAAAGGACGCGGGCGGTACCGCTTTGTGACGTCACGAATTCGGACCTCTGGACGTCTCGGAGGAGCCAGGAGTCGCCCGGGCCAAAGGTGCCCGTTTCAGCTTCCGTGAGCGAGACGATCTCGCCCCGGTTGTTAAGTTCAAAAATGCGCACGCCCGTCAGGCTCGCATCACTGGCGAGTGAAGCAACATTGACCGAAAAGCTGCTGTAGGGTTGGCGCTCTTTAATCCAGGCGCCGGTTTTACCGACCGTAATTCGGCCCTGAAATTTGGCTTTGAGTAGCTGCGCGGTCTTGTCAGCCAAGGGCGCGAGGTAGTCGCCCACGGCAAAAGTCAAGACCACAAAGGTCAATCCCATCACCAGCAACAAGCGCAGCGCCGCCCAAGGCCCGAGCCCACTGGTGCGCAAAATCGTGAATTCTGAGCTGTTGGCCAGCCGTGCCATGACAAAAATGGTGCCGATGAGGACCGTGATCGGCAGCAGCTCATACACATGGCTGGGAACCATCAAGGCCACATACGCCAGCGCCTGGGCCAGTGAATAGCCCAAGGCGTTGCTGCGGCCGACTGATTGCAACTCGTCGACAAAGTCAAAAAAGAAAAACAAGGAAACGAATGCCAGCGTGACCGCGGTGACCGCCAGAAATACTTCCCGGTACAGGAGTTTGCGTACCGTTTTCATGCGGCCGCCTTGGGTTTGGGTCCCAAGCGGGGCAGGGTCCACTGGTTATGGCGAGCAGTAAGCCAGAGGAGTGCCAGCGCCATGGCTCCGCCATGCAGGACAAATAAATACATGCCAAGGCTGGTTCGTTCGGTTTCAACCCAGTTTTTGCCCAAGACCAGCAAATTGAAATACACGACAAAAATGAGAAAGGCAAAAGCCATATTGGTGGTTCGCCCAGACCGTGGGTTGGCGCCCGCGACCGCCAGACCGATCAAGACCAGGTTCACCGCCGCCAAAAACAACCCAGACCGCCACACCAGCTCGGCCGTGTTGCGCGGCACCGGATTGCTCACGAGTTCCACCGCCGACAGGGTGCTAGGCGGGGTGAATGACCGGGCCGTTAGGTTAGCTGACCCGATTCGCGCCCCATACCGGACGAATGTGCTCAAACTGAGCTCTTTGCTGACGCCGCTCTTTTCCAGGCGCTGTCCGTTTTCCAGTACCAGAAACTGGTCGCTCCCCATGGTTTGGACCGTTCCGCGCGCCGCCGAAGTGATAGTTTCCTTGTCCGGTTCACGGGTCACCATAAATACATGGGTACCGGCAAGTTGGTCGCTCTCGTCCTTCTCAATAAAGAATACCCGGTCGCCGTTGGCCGACTCCTGAAATTGTCCGGCCTCGATCCGGGCGATGTCCCCCCGCTTTTCATATTGGTCACGCAGATCTTCGATGCGCCCGAAAGCCCACGGCAGCACCACAAAGGCAAGTACCAAGATGACCACAAAGATTGGCAAGCAA
>Ga0214921_10007477_pt1 | contig 14556 bp, 10 predicted proteins | sample LL1505_MetaG_FD_177992 | JGI IMG/M metagenome (GOLD analysis project Ga0214921, IMG submission 177992) | Freshwater microbial communities from Lake Lanier, Atlanta, Georgia, United States - LL-1505 | ecosystem: Environmental > Aquatic > Freshwater > Lake | place: USA: Georgia | collected... | reverse complement strand
CGCCCCTAGGAACCCCTTTGACCCTCTGATCTTCTCATCTCTCTGTCTGCTTCCCTTCTTTGTCACCCAACGTGGCTGCGCCACGATTTGTGTGACGGCTTAGGGGGAGGCACCTCTAGGAACTCCGTACTACCTCGTTACCTGGCAAACTTCGTTCACGTTACGGACTCTCCGGAATCTCTTTAGGAGATGGAGCCGCCCTTATGAAGAACGCGTCAGCGAGATCAACGTGGTCGCAGGCGATTCCGTCCCCTGAATCGGATACGGTGAGCGTTAGCTTCTTTTTACCTTTGACGTAAATCGACAACGCTTTGGGCTCGGAAGGGGATACCACTAACCCGCTGTCAAACAACTCCTGACCCGCCTCATCATGTATTCGGAAAACGATCGAGTGGCCATTGCAATCAACAACATCGTCATCTACTCCGACGATGGCCCGAAATAACTCAACATCTGCCGGGACCTCATACGTGAGTATGGTTGGTGCGTGAAGGCCGAGTCCTACTTGGTAGGCTTTGCCCGCTAGGTACAAGGGGTGATTCAAAAACGACCTATTAATCTGGGGTTGAGCAAAGTCTGCTTTAATGAGGCTCGGGTTCAGCGAGGATAAAGCTATAGCGACCCTTCTTTGCTCCGCCGACAATAAAGGGATCTCCTCTCTGACTTCCGCAGCAGGAGGCTCAAAGAGCTCGGGCGAGCGGCAGAGAGCTTTCATGTCGAGAAAAGATATTCGGTGCCCTGCTCGATTGGTCGCTGAGATGAAGGGCAGATCTGAATGAGTAAGAGATATGCGTAGCTTCGGAGCGAGCTGACTCTGCTCCACGTAATCAATACTGTGCAGGTGGGCTACGTTGCAGAGCTCCGTTCGGTTCGGGGCGTTATATATCCGAGCGCGTACCAGTTGACGAGCCCCTTCGTTTATCTGAAACGAGCCGACGATACCGACAGCGCCGGGCTCGTCGTTCGCATTTGACAGAAATGTCCGGCGTCCCGCGAGATGAATCTCTAAGGCATTTCCTGACAAAAAGTTGGCTTGCCGCGGGGTCTCCCGTTCGATGAGATCGGTAAGTGGGGTATGCCGGGGTGCGTACACCTTCTCTCGACCTGTCCCTTGTACGGGCGCCAGATACGGGAGCAGCTCGATGGAGCCCGACGCGGTGCACAAAAATATAGCGCATAATCCCAACGTGCGTCGAATGACGGAGGCGCGGCTCAGAAGGATCGTGGCGATCGTCCAGGCGACCAAAAGGTCGAGGGCGACATTTAATGGACGAAGCCACTTGTGGTTGTCGTAGATGGAGAGGGGGGAGAGCTGAATCGTGTTAACCGCTAGGAAGGTAGGCACTGTGAGGGCCAGGAACACGATGGCGAGGTTTCGGTGGCGTCTCCACAAGTACGCGAGACCCAGAGGAATCAAGAGCAGCTTTATCCCGTACGCGAAAGCGTAGTACCACATAAAGTTTCGAACGCTGAGTGGATAACCATCTGTTGCATCCGTAGTTTGCATCGTTGGGAATAGAGGATTAAACTTCGGGTAGTCACGAATTCCGGAGAAGAAGAGGTCTGATTGTGTGAGCTCCCGCATTTCGAGCACCTGAGCACCCATGAGGAGGGACATCGTACTCACGATGAACCATGTGGTGGACCGATGGGAGCCTATCAACGCCGTTACCCCGAACATCATAGCAACGGAAATTGTCACGAAAAGATGCCAGTGGATGAACGCTCCAGCAGCGGCACCGATCGCCAGCAAGAGCACTACCGAAAAAGAGCGGCGGTAGTGGAGAACCGCCATGCTGATGAGAAGAAAGATGGTGGCGGGGATCATCTGCCGTTCAGCTAGGAAATAGAACATGTTGAACATGTTTCCGTTGTAGCCAGCGGTATGGTTTGGGGAGAACGCTGCGAAGTAGGGGTGCCCGTGCATCCCGGAGAACCACTGCCGAAACGAGCTCTCCCAGATCTTCGCTATATCAAAGACGAATCGTAGGCTACCCGAGGTGATAACGAGAGCCATTGCGAGATAGCCCGCTATCCGAGATCTAAAAAACTCGACCGCGAGGCCGTAGGTGGTCACTAAAAGAAAAGCAAAAGCGACTATCGTGACACCGTTCATGCTGAGTACGAGATCCAGCCCGAGAGCTGCATATATCGATACCAAGAAATCCGAGAAAAAATGATAGGTGAGGGGGATGCCAGAAAGAGAGCTGTTTTGTGGAGGAAAGTTGTCTCCGAGGACAAATCCCTGAATGATAGGGACGTGAATTGGGAAGTCCCAGTATACCTCCGAGGTCTTGATAAGGTCTCCGTCCATGAACAACTGAGGGAGAAAAAAGCGCAGAGAAAAGATGAGTCCCACGGCGCACGCGACGACGTCGCCTACCGTGCAGCTTTTACGCACCTCTATGAAGACGTCGTGTAGGCTCTGGATGACGTACCGGCGACAGAACAGAACCGTCAGCAAAGTGACGACGGCTGGAAAGATGATGCATGCCTTACGAAGAACCTCCGATTGTCCGACCAGGACGAGGACGACGCTGAGATAGTACACAAGAAAGGCACTGACATAGTGGCCGGAAAACCACGCTGTTGCGCCAATCAGAGTGGCGCTCCTAAATCGAAGGAGGATAGGCTTCGCCACAATGGCGCCAAAAGTTGTGGCGAATATCAAAAATAGGAGGGGGAGGGCGATGCTCATCGTTGCAGAGAATACAACCAGATTCACTATCTTTCAGCAAGGCGACACTCAGAGGCGGTCTGAGCAGGTCGGTGCATCATTCAACTCCAGCGTTTGTTCGCGCCCCTAATCGTAGCGCGAACTGTGCAGCGCAAAGGTTCATCAACGCGATGCCAACCGCCACTACGCATATAACGGTTATGCGCGTCCCGGTGTTCCTGGCCAAAAGAAGTTGGAGTAGCAGCCCGATAGGAAATATATTGAGAAGCACGAGCATCGCGCTTGAGAGCATATAAACTAAGCTCCCTACACTGAGAGCTAGCTGGGAGGGGTGCTCCCACGAGAAGTCGGCAAAGTACGCTCCGAGACCGATCCCCAGTCCCACAATTCCATAGGTCACAAAGAGACTCAGAAGCGCGAAGAGGAGCGTTATATCCCAACGTCCGATTAGTATCTGCGTTCCAATAGCGAAGAGCAGGGAGGACAGTACCGCTATCGGGATATACCATCCGAGAAACTTTGCTCTCAGTATCTGGCGGAAATGAATCGGAGCTGTTTGTAGGATCCAGTAGCTCTTTCCCTCAAGGGAGATGGATGTAAAGACGAGTCGTGTGCAGATCGACGAGGTGAAAAACGCCGTAATCGCGGTGTGGATGATAAAGAATGCACGCTGCCAATTGACACTTGTGTCCGTGGTAAAGGTATCGAGCACGATGAAGGTCTTCAGGTTTCCGAGGTAGAAGAGGCACAGTCCCCCAAGAAAGATAAGCTGCGTGCTTTGCGCCACGTCACGGGTAAGGACGCGTATATCCTTGTGGATAACTGCCGCGGGTTGGGGAAGGTGCGTTGTGGCCCGACCCCCGTGATCGTGTGAACGGGCAGCGGCGATAGCGCGGCGCGAGAGAGCCCTTGAAAATCCTCGAGGGTGGAGCGTGTGCAGCGAGATATGGGCGAGACCGGTTGTGGCACATGCGCAGGCATACAGGAGCGCCAAACGTATGCCGATTCCCTTGCCGGAGGGCGCGAGGAGCTCCGAGAGTATGGTAGCCGCCCATGCGGATGGAAACCACGGTGATTGAGCCAAAGATAGTGAGGAAGCAAGACGCAACATCTGACCATCAGAGGATCGCGATGTTATGGCCTCAACCAAGCCGTGTAGTACAAAAAGGAGCGAAGCGATGGCGAGTACGATCGAGATCCGGATGATGACCTTTGCCCATCGTTGACTGATGGTCGCCATGAAGATGGTCGCGACGAGGGTCCCTAATGAAGCCGGTATCAGAAAGTAGGGAAGAAAAGTAAGGAGCGCGACCGGGATAAACCATGATGACAGCTCGTAGCTTGTTGCCATCGCGGCGAGCACGGGGGAGATAAAGATGAAGGGCATCCACGCTACGGTGCACAGTACGTACATGAGCCGCGCTGTGAAGAATGAGAGGGATGATGCCGGGGATGCGAGGATCGTCTCTACGTCGTCCGCTAGATAGAACGATCCGAGAGCCGATGCGAGTGCGGTGAGGGAGGTCATCACCAGCAACATCATCAGCATTAAGCTAAGCGGAAGGGAGGGGGGAACATACACGAGGAGGGGAATCTTCGTGAGTTGCTCCAACCCCCAACGAGTTCCGCAAAAGAGGCTGGTCATGATGATCATAGAGAAGCCGGCGATAGCGATAGCTTGTCCTCGTTGAGCGGCCGCTGTCCTCTTGATGAGATTATTTCGAAAGGCGAGCGCTTTTGGCTGGAGGAGGGTGAGGACTTGATTCATAGGCCCAAAAGCATCCCAGGAATAGCCTGCTGGAGCGAGTCCGCGAGTCGAATGAGGGGGGTGAGGTCGATGTGACGTGCCGTGTTGACCTCGCACGATGCTCCGGCGTTGGCTGGAATCACCGAGAGGGCCGTGAGCGCGCGCGAGTCCACAGAGCTATGTATCCGTGGCAATACGGGAAGGGAGGGAAGATGAAGCTCGTACCTCCCATCGTGAAGAGAGAGCTCTACCGGACCAGGCGTGGAGTGCTGCAGGAGCGGTCTGCCACCCCCTTCACCTCGATAGAGCTGAAGGGATATGGGATTTACACCGAGCGTGCCGAAGCGAATGGACTCCTGAGCATAGGTGGTACGAAAAACAGAGGCGCTAAGTTGCCCTAACGCGTTAAAGACCATCGTGGCTTCGAGGTTTACAGGCTCGATGCGATTTTTAAGTCCTACCAGTGCCCACCCTTGCAGGACGATGGTCGTTTGAGTTGAAGCTGGGACGACTGAAACGGAGAGGCTCCCGAAGCATCTGCGCGGCTCCGCTTCTTCGACGAGATGATAGCGTGTTGGCGTAGAGCTGAATGTGCCGAGAGAGATCGAGTGACCAAGGTTCTCATGTTCGAGCTGAAGAACTGCAAAGGCACCCACGAGGATCGATACGATGGTGATCGACGCCGAGGTTATAAGTGGAAATGCGGACGAGTTCATGGAGACCTGATTCGCCTATGCAGGTTGTGGAACATCCGAGAGATAGGATGATAGGAGAGGGACTTAGATGCTGAAACCCACAGGATGGAAGGGGAGTCGCTAGAACGGTGTTGCTCGGCGACGTAAGTGGTCTAGAGAAGAGGCCAAAAAGATCGTCATAGCATCGCCAGAAGGTCATTTTGGGTAGTGAGGGCCCTGCGGGTTTTTGCAAGAACCCCAAAACCATCACTCGAGGGGCTTGATAAACGTGCGCAAGTCACTACACGTTGAAACGGAAATGCACGATGTCACCATCTTGCATAATGTACTCCTTGCCCTCCGTACGCATCTTTCCGTTCTCTTTCGCCTTCACCTCAGATCCCGCGGCGACATAATCCTCGTACGAGATCACCTCGGCGCGGATATATCCACGCTCAAAGTCGGAGTGGATCTTTCCAGCGCACTGTGGACCGGTGCTACCCGCCTTAGCGGTCCAGGCGTGCGCCTCCTTCGGTCCGATGGTGAAGAAGGTGATGAGTTCGAGAAGCTTATATCCGGCGATCGTCAGCCGATCGAGCCCGGATTGCTCAACGCCCATGGAGCCGAGGAACTCCTTTCGCTCAGCAGCGTTGAGCTCAGCGATCTCTGCCTCTACCTGTCCAGAGATAGTGACGAGAGGAGAGTTCTGTTCCGCGGCGTAGGCTGCCAATGAGTCAATCGGGTGCGTTCCTCCGGGCGTTGGAACGTGAAGAAGGTCCTTCTCATGGACGTTTGCGACGAAGAGAACCGGCTTCGAGGTGAGAAGGTTGCTTGAAACCTCAAGCCAATCCTCCTCACTTCCGGAGAACTGGGGAGCCGTCTTGAACGCGCGAGCTGGCTTCCCTTGGTTAAGCCATGACTCCAATCCCTCTAGAAGGGTTACGCGAGCCTTTGCGGATTTATCTCCAGACTTCGCTACCTTCTCAAGCTTGAGTTTCGCTTTTTGAACTGCGTCGAGATCGGAGAGGATGAGCTCGGTGTCGATCGTCTCGACATCACGACGTGGATTCACTCCGCCGTCAACGTGCACGATGTTCTCGTCATCGAAACAACGAACAACGTGCGCGATGGCGTCCACGCTCCGGATGTGCCCGAGGAATTGGTTGCCAAGACCCTCACCCTTGGAGGCTCCACGGATGAGTCCGGCGATGTCGACGAAGGTCATCTGAGCTGGGATCAGCTTCGCTGATTTGGCGATGTTCGCCAGTATCTCAAGACGAGGATCGGGAACCGGCACGGCTCCGGTGTTAGGCTCAATAGTGCAGAAGGGGAAGTTAGCGGCAGCCGCCTTTGCTGAGGTGAGAGCATTGAAGATAGTCGATTTGCCAACGTTGGGGAGTCCAACGATACCACACGTAAATCCCATAGGGGTCCTTTGCCTAAAAAGAAGTGAGAGCGTGCGACAGCCACATTGGTACGGGGCACGACACAACCACTCGATAGTTAGGTGGTATCACGCGAGCCAGTCGATTTCAACGGAGGGGGGCTTTTTTGTTCCGCTAAGTGCCCGATCTAACAGGGGCTTGAAGACGAATTAGCTTTCCTATCTCTCTAAAATAGGATAACGGTCGAACTGCAGACCTTGGGTGTGGTGTTGTTCCGACGGATATCCGAGTGAAAAAGTAATAGGGATTGGAGGAAGTATGCGAGGAAAGTTTTCACTCGTGACCGTTGTGGTAATTGTAGCGGCGATAGTGTCTGGGTGTGGCGGAGGAGGAGGAGGAGGAGGAGGTTCTCAACCTGACTCTGACGTATGCTCGACGCTAAAGATCGCCGGAGGTGCGGAATGCCCCGACGCTCCAAACCAGATAGTCGTGGTTCGTACCTTAGTGGGATACTGCAGCGGCACATTGATAGCTCCTAACAAGGTTCTCACCGCTGGGCACTGTTTCGCCGATGGAGGAACCTCCGCTCGGATCTTGAATCAGTACTTCTCGTACAACTCTTCACGGGTTCAGGTGCATCCCGACTTTAATCCCTACTCACCCTCAGATCAAAATGACGTAGCGATCGTGACGATCGGTGAAAACGCGCCGGTCAGTCCGGTACCGATCAATGTGTCGCGCGGCGTCGCGACAGGGGATAGCGTCGTGACCTATGGATTTGGTCTCGATCAAAATGACGATACCTACGGCGGCAGAATTGAGAGTGGAGAGGCTCCGCTGAAAGCAACGAGCCTCGATATTATCGGCGTATCTGACTTCTCCGTGGACTCAATCAGCGATGGAAGTGGAGATACCTGTCAGGGAGATTCCGGAGGATCGCTTCTCTTAAACGGGACTAACGGACAGCCTGGGGTTGTCGCGATCGTTCGTGCTGGACCGGCCGCGTGCCAAGCATCAGGTGGCGCGAGTGATAACACGAACATCCAAGCCGCATCGGTGCTCAGTTTCATACGGAGCGCTGCGCCGGGGGCGAGGTATAATTAGGTAACAGGACCCGCCTTCGCTGCGCTTCGGCGAGGCAAGCCCCCCTGGGGTGCGAACGCTGATGGCGTTGTTTCGCGTCACGCAACGTGGCGCGCAGGAATGCGCGCCCTCCCGAGTCACGGGTCGCACAAAGGGAGTGCGACCATTCCTGGTCGCCGAAACGTTCCGCAATTTAAACGGTCTTCGCGCGGGCCGGGTATGTTGAGTTGTAGCGAATTGGAGCGCGATACGGTTGCGGGTTGTTATATCGGTCGCGATGCCGGCCCGTCGGGAGACGGGCCCTCCGGGGTGTTGTTTGGGTTCAAGTCCAGGCGGGTCTCTTCCTTTTCCTGCGTAAAAGGAATGGCCCCACCTGGACTCCCTCGCTCCGCGATGGAGTCCTTACGGACTTACTGTGTTGTTTGGGTTCAAGTCCAGGCGGGTCTCTTCCTTTTCCTGCGTAAAAGGCGTAAAAGGAATGGCCCCACCTGGACTTGAACCAGGGACCTACCGGTTATGAGCCGGCCGCTCTAACCAACTGAGCTATAGGGCCATGAGAAGGAGAATGTTGTTGTACATCTTAACCGTTGGGAGGTGCAACCCTTAGCTCTGAATCTTGGGTATATTCTGCGTCCTTTACCCTCGCTAAGTCATCTTGGTAATTGATACTTCAAGCCTTTTGCTCGTAGTATCGGTAGACCACCCCCGTGATAGAGGTCACATGTCAGACGCCCCCGCTACCGTCGCTCTCCCGATCATCATTCAGCTCAGCAAACTCGATGTGCAGATAGCGACCCTTTCGGCGCAGAAGAAGAAGCTTGAGAGCGACCTCGAAGGTAGACGGCAGGTTATCGCCGCCCACGAAACAAAAAAAACGGCGAGAGAGAAGGTGCTCGCTGACAAGAAGACGCTCTGCGCGAAAGAGGAGAAGAGCGTTAAGGCCGAGCGCGATAAAATTAACGAGCGCCGAGCGGCTTTGAATACTCTTAACAATTACAAGTTGCAGCAGGCAGCTGAACGAGAGATCGATTACACCGCTAAGCAGATTGGACAACGCGAGGATCTCTTGCTTGGCTTGATGCGTGAGATTGAAACCCTTGAGAAAGAGGTCGCTGACATGGCAGGGGTTCTTATGGGCCTCAATGATGAGTATGCGGCGCTCCACAAAGAATCATCGGAAACGATTAAGGGGCTCGAAGAGCAACTCGCAGGGCTCAACAAGGAGCGAATGGAGCAGGCCGCGCAACTCGCTGGTCAGTCAGTTCTGATCGCCTACAACCGTATTCGAGATAGATTTCCCTCAAACCCAGTCGTTGAGGTGGCCAATCGAGATAGCTGCGCGGGATGTTTCATGAAATTAGGCCCGCAGGTGATCGTGCAGGTTTCTCGCCAAGATGTGGTAAAATGCCCCGGCTGTGGACGAATTCTGCGTTTAGCTGCAGAGTAGGGGGCTCTTCAAGGGAGCTTCGCAAAGTCCCCAGCAGAGAGAAGTTGAGTGCGTGATCGCTTGGGGTAACACCTGAGAGGAAAGTCGGGACTTCGTAGGGTAAGTTGGCCGTTAACGGCGGCGCCGAGTGATCGGCGGAAAGTGCCACAGAAAAGAAGACGACCTACCTGAAAGGGTAGGATACGGTGAAACGGTGAGGTAAGAGCTCACCAGCACGGGGGTGACCTCGTGGCTTGGTAAACCCCAGCTGAAGCAAGACCGAATAGGAAGGCTTTCTACGGCAACGTAGAACGTCGCGTCCCGCGACGAGCCTTCGGGTAGCGTCGCTTGAGCTCATCGGCAACGGTGGGCCTAGATGAATGATCACACGGTCCCACAAGGACTCTGAACAGAATCCCGCTTACCGCTCGACTTCTCCCTGGTGGGGGCTCTCTATCAAAGGACAATTTTACAAAGAGAGCAGCGAGGACACGGAGGAAGGAAATAGGCGCCTGATACCGTTCTTGAGTAACTTGACTCGAGTAATCCGGGTCCTAGGGTTCGATGCACCTCAATGGCACAACCGATGACCTGTTGTGTAAGAGGGTCTTTTTCCCCCTCTCTGTTCTCGCCGCTCTCTTTGTTAAAATACATATACATCTTATCGGTAAGATACCGCATACGTTGCTTGAGACACGCACCCGGGGCTATTACAGAGAGAACAAGTGGCTCGTTTTGATGCTCGCTTCGCTCGCACAAAACACCGGGACGTTATTGAATCCCGCGGAAGAGAAGCATATTGAACCGCATGAATGCGACCTGCCCCTGCGTAAACTCCGTGCGACAGCCGTCGTTGGTGTAACCCATGTGGTTGTGAATCGGATCGAGGCCCGGAGCTTCCGGGCAGGAATCTCGTTTCGCGGGACAGTAGTTGCCCGGAGTTGGAACCGCCTCACGAGGGGTATCGTTGATGAGGTCGTTGATTGGGCTCTCGCACCCGCCGGTAAAGGTATGGAACAACCCAAGCCAATGACCCGTCTCGTGGACAAGAACGTGTCCGGTGTTGTAGTTCGGCACATCGCTTCCAGGAACTACCCGGTAGTTGAGCACCACGCCGTCCATAGTCGGCTGCATTCGGTAGGTGAATGGAAAGGTGGCGAATCCGAGGATCTTGCCCTTAACGTTCTGACTGCTTGGTGGAACGATATCGGTGATGTACACATTGAGTGTCTTGATGTCTCCAACTCGTAGGGACTTCTTCATCTCCTTCTCCTCGGTAGAGCCGGGTGAGATCGTTCTCCATTGAGGTTTGTTGACGTGGTTGATCCCCCCCATGGTGAATCGGTATGGCGTTGCTTCGCCCCCTATTTTTCCGGAGTAGGCGCGGTTCAGCACGTCGATCTGCTCAACGAGCGCTTCGTCAGGCACCTCTCGATTCTGCTCTGAGGAATCTCGGCCTATCACGTGAAAGTACACAGGAAATGACGCGCTCTGCGCCTTTGTGGAGTATTCGAGTGCACTCTTCTTCTCCGCGAAGAGGTTTGCGATCTGCCTCCGTGAGTTTGAATCGAGGTCCCGTGTGTCACACACGAAGAGATCCTTTTTGGTGGACGTCCCTGGGCTTTGGGGGGCGGGGCTGTTGTTTTGAGGGGAGCTTGAATCGTTTGAGTCGCTTGAATCCTTAACACATCCCACAAGAAGGAGGGGAGCAAGCGTGATAGTGAGGAGGGCTTGGCGCATACAAGATCCTTAATCGGGTGGATATGGATGGTTATGGGCCTGCTGGACGGGCGTGTTACTTTACGTGGTGCATTTTTCTGGGTCCGGGCCTCTAACAGGGGAGAGGGGGTCATCCCGGAGGTTGTTAGGTCCTGACATGTCCTTTTCAGTTCACTAAGGATGGGCTGCCCAAGGGGTGTGCAAGAGTATCCCTTCTCACGGAACGGCCGCTCTCCTCCGGCGGAGATTAGGGATCTGAGCGACCGTCAGTGGGTGGATAGAACGCCATTAACACCCGGTTAGCCCCTATGTCGGCCGAGACCGGTCCTCCATTGGGACTTGCCGCACCAAGGAATAGATTCGCTTCGAGATTCTTCCGATCAATACCTACCCCTCCAAAGAGGGCTATCTGACGCAGGACTCGCCATCGTGATGCGACCTCTCGAAGAGGGGGCGAGTCATCGAAAAAGCGAACCCCAATCACGGGCTCAGCGAAATTAAACCGTTGCGTACCGTCAAGAATGGTCAGGCCGTGGGGCTGCGCCGTTGAGAGGTACTCAAGTCGAAATGTACCGAGGTTACTTGAGAAGAGATCTATGTTGACCCCCGATGATACCCGGGAGTCTTGGATCGGATCTGCGGAGAAGGGGATCTTATCCTCTTTGGTGGCGTGTTCATCTTTGGTGGGCTCCTCCTCTTCGCCATACGGTAAGGGATACCCTATACCCTCACAGCGCTCCTCGGATTTCTCGTCCTCGTCGATGTAAGAATCCTCGCGAGGACCAAGGTTGACCGCTCGCACGAACCCGATCTCCACCTCGCACGGAAGCCGGCTGCTGGCGCGGTCGAGAAGTCGGGTCTTGAGCTCTGCGTTCTGTGTTGCAAAAGCGTCCATAGTTAGATGCAGAGACTCCTTCAGAAGGCTGTCGCCGATGTGGGGGGATAGTGTGCGCAGTATAGCTGCTTGCTCCGAGTATGTGGGTGATGCGAGCTGAACAGCGATAGGGATCCAGTGAGAGGTCGTGTGCGGAGTCGGTGGTGCGTTAGAGAAGGGGGTATGCCGAGAGGATGAGACCGGTTCGGTGACAATAGAGATGTCACCAGTGACGAGGCTCGTACAGTAGCCGAAGCGATCATTTTCGAAGAGTTCAGGGGGGGTATTGCTAAAGAGGGATGAGATCGAATCTATCCCGAGGAGCTCGCCCCACTCGTTGACGTTGTCCCATCTCTCGCTCTCACTCATCCACGTGTAAGCGACTTTAAGGTCGACGGACCGGGTATTCGTGTTGCCGAGGGAGAGCTCAAAAACGCTCGGCTCCTCGTCTGAACGTCGCTCAATGACTATTCGGTTTTCGATCTCTTCGGCAGGACCCCGCCCGAGCCTAAATTTTCTGTAGTGGGTGATCGCATATGGAGTGAGGTCGAAGTAGCTCTCAAGAAGCGTGTCGTGAGGAATCGTAGCGCCATTGAGGATGGTCTGACGTAAGCACTCCGCTATGGTTGGCGTAATCTCGGGGAGCATCGTGGAGAGAAGGAGATCCAAGGTCGCGGCGGAAACGTTGTGAAAGCAGAGCGAAATGGGGAGATGCTCTTCGGGGTTTCGTGAGGGAGTTTGCTGGGGATGTTGAAGTTCCTGTGATGCAGAGGCAGGGTTTGGTGGTTGAGGGGTGTTGCCTTGATGAGGCTGATCGGGGGAGTGCTCGGACTGCATTGACAAGATACCTTGAGGAAACGAAAGCGAGAGGATAACCCGGTCTTCTCGTTACGTGTATAGAAATCGTGTCGGGCGGCTGATGGGGGCGCCATCGAGCGTTCGAGATCTCGGGCAGCGTCTAGACACCTGTGCGCAGGCTGTTGGGATCAGATCGTTTGAGTATGGAATGAATTTTTCAGCGGAGATGGTGGGATAGAGGGGCCGAGGGCTACGGGAGATGTAGAGGGAGATCCATCGTAGTCAGGGCTGAATCTTTGGGAGGTCTCGTCTCTATGAATGGTGTATCGCAGGTAGTAAGAAAAGTAGAGTGTACCAGCGACTTGGGGCATTCAGAACGAAAGAGGGTAATTTGATGAAAGAGCAACTTCTAGATCTGATTAGAAAAGCGCGTCAAGCGATTAGAGAGCATCGCGATCAAACCGGAGACTATCGCTGCTGGGTTGATGATGAGGTGTTGTATTATCGGACACTACCCGAGCTTGCAGGGGAAACGCCCCCGGTGCCTGCCTTCGAGGATTTTATGACTCGATGCAAAGGGTATCACGAGAAGCGACAGGACCCGGCCGAGCTACCACAGGAGATAGCTCTTGATAGCAGCAAAGGTCAGTTAGAATTAACCTACGATGAGGCTCTCGACCGAGACCTCGTACACATGAGCGAGTCAGATCGTGCTCGCACCCTTGAGCTGCTGTTGATCGGGATACGTGAGCACCGAAGTCGGGGCTATCAGGACCGCACCTACGAAGATGATAAGACCCTCTATCTGCTTCTGCCTGAGAAAAAGGTAGCCGTAACACAGCTACCTGCCTATGAGGATTTTATCGGAAAGAACTGTCCGGCTTACGCGGAGTTTTGTCAGAAAAATCCTGCCCGATTTCTTTCGGGGACGTGGGAAAAGAAATAGGAGTGTATCAACGGTTTCGTGCCGGGCTACCGTCTCGTCGACGATTGTGTTCTCCACGACGTGTTAGTGACGCATCGCTCGGCAATCAACGAAGTTCATCCGTGGTCGAATATTTTAGTTATGTAACCCGGAGGACACAGGGGGAACCTAACTACGTTCCTCCAGCGGGTAGTATGCAGAAGCAGCCGAATTGCGGAGAAGAGTTTCATGGGAGGGATGCCTGGCTGCGCCCTGACCACTGCCACACTCTGCTAGCCCAGCCAAAAGTTGTCTCAAGGGGAGGGTGTGCCAGCGGCGGTAGTCGTCAGTTTCACGGGGCCTAGCTCTTATTTTGGGAGTCTTGCTTTAAGAGGGGCGCCCCGGCTGCAAGAAAAATCAGCCCACTTGCTGCATAATCACAAATTCTGCGCCTTATCCCTCAGCACGTGATCCGCAAGCACCAACGCCGCCATCGCGTCAACGATGGGCACAGCCCGTGGAAGAACGCAGGGATCGTGACGACCTGAGGCGGCGAGCTTCGTTGGTTGTCCGCCGGTCGTTACGGTGTCCTGCTCCTTGCCGATCGTGGCGACCGGTTTGAAGGCGACCCGGAAGGTGATCGTATTTCCGGTTGAGATACCACCGAGCACGCCCCCGGCGTTGTTAGTTTTTGTTGTCACCTCGCCATCGTCACCCACGATAAATGGATCGTTGTGCTCACTTCCGCGAAGATGCACGGCGTTAAACCCGAGACCGATCTCGAATCCTTTCACCGCGTTGATGCTGAGCATCGCTTTGCCGAGGTCGGCGTGAAGCTTGTCGAAGACCGGCTCTCCGAGCCCCGGTTGGACGTTGCGAATCACGCACCGAATAATGCCGCCAATTGAATCTCCATCGGCTTGAACCTCGCGCACGAGATTAATCATCTTCGTTGCGGCATCCTGATCGGGGCAGCGGATGATGTTTGATTCGATCGCTTCGAGTGTCACGTCATCAGGATTGACGTTTGATCGGATCGAACCAACCTGTTCGACATAGCTTACGATCTCGATGCCGAGGCTCTCGCTCAAAAACTTTCGCGCGATAGCGCCGGCGGCTACCCGTCCAAGGGTCTCCCGTGCAGATGCTCGACCACTTCCACGCCAGTCGCGGAGGCCATACTTTGAAAGATAGGTAAAGTCAGCGTGAGAGGGGCGGAACGCTTTGTGGAGATCGTTGTAATCCTCCGAGCGTTGGTCCTTGTTGTAG
>Ga0214921_10007475_pt1 | contig 14563 bp, 14 predicted proteins | sample LL1505_MetaG_FD_177992 | JGI IMG/M metagenome (GOLD analysis project Ga0214921, IMG submission 177992) | Freshwater microbial communities from Lake Lanier, Atlanta, Georgia, United States - LL-1505 | ecosystem: Environmental > Aquatic > Freshwater > Lake | place: USA: Georgia | collected... | reverse complement strand
CGCCATAGCTGCTGCCATAGCTGCCATCTGTTCGACTTGTCCCGTGACTAGTCCACCTTCCTTGACTCGTCGCGTGACTAGTCCGCCTTCGGGTTTATTTACTATCCGAAATAGCTCCATAGGCTTGCCGCTGGTGATGTGGTGTTGCAGTTCATCACCTAGCGCAAGCTGATCAGCTGTTATGTATCTAAGGTTTCCTTGCCGTTCGGGCTTGATACCTAAGAACGCAAGCCGCCTGCTCACAGTGTTTGCAGTAACGCCCCACTTGCTGGCAAGCTCCGCCATAGGAGTGAGAGTATCAATCGACTAGTCGCGCGACTTGTGCCGCATGTATAGCAGTTGTACAGCTCAGCGCAAATCCTGCGACTAGTCGGGCGGACTCAACGGCGTGGCACGCACATCCCAGCCGAATAATTGAAGCTAATGGCGCAACCGCTACCCTGGGGGGGCTGGTAGGCATTGCCGCCGCCACCGCGTGGCACGCACACCCCTGCAGAATAGTTGAAGCCATTGGCGCAACCGCTACCCTTAGGCGGTATGTATTGGGCCGCTGCTGGCAGGGCGGCAAGAATCACGGCAGCGATAGGGATAAGGCGAAGCAGCATGACGCAATGATTTAGAGATTTCACCCTAGGGCGGCTTACGGGGAATACTGCAAATGTTACAGATAAACCAATGGCATTAACACTTGAAATACCACTGGAGGAAATTAGAGTCTTGAGATCATTTTCCAGGCCGCGGGTGAGCAACGACAACCCCTACTCAGAATCGTTGTTCCGCACCGTTAAATACCGGCCCGACTACCCCAGCCGGCCATTCAGCAGCAAGGAGCAAGCCTGCCTCTGGGTTTCCTCCTTTGTGGACTGGTATAACCACCAGCACCGCCACAGCGGCATCAAGTTTGTGACGCCTCAACAGCACCATTGCGGTGAGGCTATTGAGATCTGCCGCCACCGTGCTCAGGTCTATGAACAGGCCCGTCAACGCCATCACCAGCGGTGGACTGGGGCCCCAAGCTGTTGGCGCCAACCAGAAGTGGTGTGGATCAACCCGCCAACTGATGATTTCGTCGCTCAAACAGCTACGTTGGCACTGGCCGCCTAATCGGCGGCAGAGACGACATCTTTCCTGGCAGTTACCGCCAAGGGAGGTAGCACCAGGAGTGAGATTAAAGCCTGTCGAGCAGGCATCAAATATCTTTTCTATAATCGTATACAAGCCATTTGCCTTGATTGAATTTGAGCTCGTAGACCCATGATTGCGTCTTCCGACCGGATTTAGAGCGATCGATTCCGAGAGGAGTCCGCAGTTCAAGATCTTCAACAATGCGAACAGATAAATGAGCACGATCCGGAAATTGCCGAAAGTCAGAAACTTCTAAAATCTTAAGCTCATTGAAGTAATATGAGAAATTGTTTGAACGGAGCCAGTCAACGGAACCGCCTGGTCCGGTGATATCCGAATAGAGGGGCCCTGGGTTAACAACATAGTTTTCAATATCCGAAATATCATAGGGCGATGAGAAAATAGTTTTCTTGTAAGCAAGCCATGATTCAACTAGATGACGAGCGGTAGTCGAATCAAGATTTGCGGATTGTGGTGCAGGTGAAGGAGATGAAAAGGGTGAATGAGAAGATGCAGAAGACTGTGCAGAAGGCCCGACTGGAAAACCAGGCGCTGAATTTCCGTTTGGACTTGAAGGCGAAGGATTTGACGAATGGGCCGGCGCAGTAGGGAATCCACCAATACTTGATCGCTGAGATAAAACTTGAGGACCCCTTCCACGCAGGGAGAACCAGAGTGAGAAAGCAACAAATGCAATAAAGAACACAAACGCCGCTATTACTGGCAAAAGGGCGTTCGACGACCCTCGTGCAGATTCGCTAGATCTAGCGGATACCTGACGAAGTAGTAATTTTTCTATTAACACGCTAGTTACTTGGCGGGTTTGTATTCAACCACAAAACTGGCGAACTTGCCCTCCGGTATATAATTGTCATTGATAGTTGTAATTCCCTGTCCAGCAGTAGTATTAGATACTTCAGCCTGAAGAGTGCAGCCTAACCCATCTGGATCCTGGCGGCATGCAATGTCTATCTGATTAGCGCCCTCCTTAAGCGCTAGTACCAAAGGATGGGGGGGCTCGTTATCTGGTGTATGGAGCCTGTGATTATCAAGTATAACCTGATTGTTTAGGGCAATAGAAATAACATCGCCTCCGTCCGCGAGATTGTCACTCAAGAAAAGGGTACTTGGACTGTATGCAGTTCCAAGATTCTTAAAGCCAAAGCTATTGGGTAATGATGGATAATTCGAAAACCATGGAGGGACTACGGTAACGGTTCGAGGCAAAGAGTTATACGCTTGCTGGCCGCAGCCAGGCAAGGCCACAGCGAGTACCCCAGCCCAGAGAATATGCAAATTTTGCATAAAGCTGAATATGCCAATTAGACACATATTAGCTTGACATAGAGACTCTTGTATAGTTTTATTAAAATTAACCATGGGTAGCTAGTGCTGTGAAAACATAGTACGAACCACCATTGAAGATGTCTGAAGACCTCTCAAAGATTAAAGACATTATCCGGACCAATATACGCAACATCAAGGAAGTTGCTGATACATTGGTCTATGTAAGGGAGAGGCTGCTTGCCACTGAAGAGACTGTTGCGGAGTTAATTGATAGAGTAGAGAAAGTTGAAGGTAGAACAGGCCCCACAACCAGTGATGGGGTAAGGATGTTTGGAGTAGGTAGCAACCAATCAGATATCTCTGTTGGTGGAACGCCAGATTTGGATATAGAACCATCAGAACTTGGACAAATAATTCTTCAGCACCCAAGATGGTTGAGGCCTTTCTCTGTACAAGCCGAACTTGAGAAGCATGAACTCGAAGTGGAAACCCTAAGATTAAGAAGAAGCTCATCTGGATATATGAGAGTCGTCAGGCTCTGTAATGGCACTGAGTGGGCTTACTTCGAAGAGATATCCTTTGAGCGCTATTCTCGACTGGGCCTGCTAAGGCAAGTGTTTGATCTCAGTAGTCCGACTTCTGAGTGGTCATCAGCATGGGTAGAAGATCCGATCAAACTCCAGTCCTTACAAAGGGGCGCTAGGTGGGAAATTATTGCAAAAGGCAAACTCTTTACGGAGAAATGAATTGAGAGACTTTCGAATGTACTTAACCTCTTCTGTAAAATCCCTCCCAATACTAGGCCTACTGTTTATTGCTGGTTGCAAGACCTCCCCTTGCCCTGGATTTAATCCAAATGGTACTAATGCATTAACGCAATCGCAGGGAGTTATCAATGTATCCATCGATGGCAGTGGATCTATGGAGGGATTTTCAGCCGTAAACGATTCAACATTCCATAAAGCTCTTGAAGAAATTGATACAACACTAGGGATTAATTCGGCATTAGGCTTCGCGGCAAGTACAACCAGTGTTATCCGTATTGGCAGGGAGGGAGTGCCCAGTAGTAAGTTAAGCAACGTGCCTGTAGCCTCTGTTCTAGCTGCACGTCGCCCTGAATTTTTTAATAAAAAGAAGGGGCAATGGCCAAAAATAAGCAGCTCAATCGAGCAATTTGTAAGTAAAGATCCCACCAGCGTAGACATACTTATAAGTGATCTCGAGCCTGATGATTCTTCTATTAAACAAGTCATTTCAGCGATCAAGCCAAAATTAGAGTTCGATGGTGGAACTAGTGGATGGCTTCCATGGCGGCGGCCAAACTATCAAGGTAATGAGCTCGCCATTATTGGCATTCGTAGCCAGTTTTCTGGTGGTGTTTACCCTGCAGTGCAAGGAGCCTTCAAGTCATTTCCCTACACAGGGCTGCGCCCCTTTTATGTAATGGCTCTAGGGCCAACTGACAAGGTAGAAAAGATTATTGACAGACTAGCTAAGAATAAGGGAATTAACAGGTCTCTCCAGGTCTCCAGATTTTCATCTAACCCAAATAGCGGGAATACTGAATTTATAAACTTGACAAAGACAAACATTGCACCTGCCAGCTGCCTGGTTCCAGTCTTTTCACTTAGCCAGGGTTTATCTGGAAAATTGAACGTCCAGAATCCAGACAGATGGTTGCTAGCACAGAAGCTGAGAGGCTGTACCTCTCAGCAAGTCGAAATTAGATTCGCGACTAATCCAATAATTGGATTTGGGACTGGTACCGTCACTGATCCAACCTATTTTGCAAGCATTAATTCATCTGTAACTGCTATACTGATGTCCGAAAAAGAGACATTAGTCTCAACGCGTTTCTTGTCTTCCCCTGGCGTCATTAATATTCTTGATATTAGTGCTGATGCTGCAAAGCTAGATCAAGTGAGATGGGCTGATTGGAATACATCTGGAACAAGGCTTGAAGGAGCCAAGACACAGCGACTTCTTGCTTTGATCCAAGCTATACGGGGTGAGACTGATCAGTACGCTCTACAAAAATTCAATGCCCGATACAGCCCTGTTCGAATATGCTCGGCTGTAAAAGGATAGGTATCATGACTAAGGGAGGTAGTCATTATTCAATCAAAGCTTTAGGACTTATTGCTTGACTAATCTATGTTTCCGATCCTAGAATTTTGGAATCCACTAAACCAACCATGCTAACTTCACCATGAAAGCAAGGTATGTCGCCGGAAGTCTTGCGATCGCCTTTGGGGTGATCTGGATTATGGGCATCACGTTCGGCTTGATTACAGACGTTCTCCCTGTTTCCCTGCAGAACCCCGCTGCATGGGCACAACAGATTTACTTCCCTGCAAGCGCGGTCAGCACCCTTTTATATGTAGGGTTTCTATTGGCTTGGGTGTATTACAGTTACAATAGGCGTTGTGCGAATTGCACGGAAGCAAAGCAAACCATAAGCATCTGGCTGAGCCTTTTTGGGATGGCTGTAATTAGCAACATTATTGTTTTAATACTCTTTATCCAATTCACTGTAGTTCAAGCACCTGCAACGCAAGCAGCTTTAGCTGGAGCCTCATTTGTCAATGCCCCGCCATACGAATTCTTAATTCCTCTAACACTTGTAAATGGATTGCTACTTTTCTGGTTGCCTACTTGTTTTCTAAGCCAAAGAACGCTCAGATTCATACCACCCATGAGCTATGAACTAAACACAATCACGGAGAAGCGGTGATGAAAAAAGTCTATGTGCTAGGCATTGGTGGTACAGGTGCCAAATGTATTCAAGCGGCGGTTCATCTGCATGCTTCTGGAGCCTATGGCAAAGACGTAAGGATGGGTGTCCTACTCGTCGACGCTGATGCATCTAATGGGAATCTCCAGAGAGCTAGAGAGTCGGTTCATTGCGCTCTAGAGGCTGGAGGCCTCCTCAGAGATACAAATGTTAGCTTATTCAGTGGAGTACTAAAAAACTACGGATATTGGAATCCACTCGGCGATTATGCTGACCGTCTCACGCTTAGCGACATCTATCTTGAGGCTGGTTTGCGTGCAGTTGATACAGGGTTGGGTGAGCTGTACGACTGTCTTGTAGCTCCAGAGGAAAAGCAAGCGGATCTATCCGTCGGCTTTAGGGGTAGACCATCTATTGGATCGGCCGTCGTAAGTCGCATCAGGTCCACCGGATTTAGCAAAGGCCCGTGGCCGGAATTGATCAATGATATCCAGGCCGACTGCGCCAACGGCGAGAAACCAAGAATACATTTGTTCGGGAGTATCTTCGGAGGAACCGGCTCATCGGGTTTGCCAACTCTTGGAACACTGCTTTCAAGAGAGCTGAAAGGTGTTCGTGATGCCGTTGAGATCACGGCTTCTGTACTTCTCCCATACTTTGATTTTGATGTTCCAGATGATGATGATATTTATGCAGAAGCAAAGAACTTTACCCTGAATACAGATGCAGCTCTACAGTATTTAGCCCGCCTCGCTGGTGATAGCTTCAACTGCATCTATCTTGTCGGTGATGGTACAAAGCAGCGCTATGAGAAGCCATCAAGTGGTGGACCATCCCAGGATAATCCATCAAGCTGTATTGAGCTAATCGCTGCTGCTGCAGTTTCAGCAGAAGCGGGTTCAGGATATGGGAATGGCGCCTACTTAACCGTCTCAGATGATAGCTTGATGTCATGGGAAGATTTCCCTGGCGAATTGACGTCAAAATCACTCAAAACAACATTGCGAACATGCTATGCATGGTACTTTAACTTTTACAATGAACTAAGGGAAGCACAACGATTTGATTCGAAGAATTCTTTTACAAAAGCAGCACCCTGGTTCGACAGATTCTTCTCTTTGTCAGATCGTACTAACAGACCAGATATTGAGGGAGAAGATCAAAGTAGGCAAATTGCAGCATTTGATAAATGGTCTGTTGATTTCCTGCAATGGTTTCAACAATTATGCTGGTCTGGTACGGCGAGGGAACAACTTGCGGATATCAGAGATGTTTCATTTAAGCCCTACGACGGGTTGGAGCCAGATACATCGCGCGCCTACCTAGAGTCATTGGAAAGATTGGTTATTGGGCAGACACTGGCTAAGCGAGAAAAATGGCGAGATAGCATTGATCTTTTAAAGAACCATCTCGCTGATAGCAAGCACAGGCTTGAGGGCACGGTTGGCCTGATAAACAATCTCTACGAAATCATCTAAACAGGAGACCCTAAATGAGACCTCTACTCCCCCAGCTCCGCAACACGTTGGCTCCTGGCCCGATTCAGGGGCATTGGAATCTGAGTTCAAAGTCGATCTTTGGAACGATTGCCCAGGCTCTCAAGTATGAGCAGGCTGTTCGCACTAACATTAATTCCATACCCAGCCCATGGGCCCGGGCACTTCTTTTCCAGTCTGTTTTTCTTACAGATCAGTATCCGAACCGGCAGGAACTGATTCATGAATATATTGGCTTTTTGGCAGTTCTGGCTTTCGCCAAGGTCAAAGATTTACCAATTCAGGCAAAAGCCGTCAAGCTGAATGAACTTGCAAAAGCAAATCCATTCGCCGACTCATTGGTTGGGCTCCTGCCATCATTCAAAGATTCTGTATTGCTATCAATTACAGGTTCTAACCCTTGGGAAACAATTTATACTTTTACATTGAATGGCCACCCCATGGGTTTTTCATCACCCGCCACATTGGCTGTACCTTCAATCTGGCTTCCTCAACAACTAGCTAGCTTCATACCTTGGTTAGAGGAAGTTCCGATTCCAGGCCGTGGCAATCGTGGCAAAACACTTTTTAGGTATGGCGATCCAAAGCACCATCTTGGTCAACAAGAGAAATCTGCTTTCGCAGCATGGCTAACAAATATCAAGCAATCTGTACTTACAATCAATAGTCCTAATCAGGATTTGAGCAATCGCCTGGGACTGATTATTGGGGAGTACATTGCAGATTCTGGAGCTGTAGCCGCAACAGCACCTACTGTATCGACAAGTCTTCAAATTTTTGGCGTTGCCCTTAATCCAAAACCCTTGGATGCTCTTGCCCAAGTCATCGATCCAGCATCGATTAAGCGCAATTCCAATGTGCAGGTGAACCCAGGGATTAAGCCACATGATAGTCCTCTGTACTTTGTCGACAAAGATCTTGTACCGCAGGTCCTTAACCTTCCCAGTCATGAAATTTGTGTAGCAGGAGCAATAACCCTCGCCGCCTTCCAAGCCGATTCCAACTCTGGTAGCCAAATAGGTACCTTTTGGAACGCAGATAACTTTTTCCTCCCACGAATGCGATGGTATCGTGGCTCAGGAATCTTGTCTGGTAGTTGGTTGGATGAAATTCAACCTGATCGCGAGAGTAGAACTATTATCCCGCCAATAAACCCTGAAATCAGCAAGTTCTTTGGTAGCGAAGATTTAAGAAGTCGCTTGAGAATGACTCCTGCGGCAACCTCAGAAGGTAATGGGGTAAGAATTTCATTTGAACTAGAAATTAGTGGTATCGATAATCGACCCACTCGATTGGCAATTTATAAGGACTACGCAATCAAATCAGAGGACGAGCTTCAGGGACAACTTCCATATATCTCGCTATGGCCTAACCTCCCCTCAGAGAGTCGGTGGTCAACCTTCTATTTGGCTGTACAGGAAAGCAAAGAAAGATCTAATTCCTCCTATGCTTTTGCTGTTGAAATGCCTACACCAGATTCAAAGGATTCTGTGCTCGATGGCGACCTTGGGACAATTTATCGAATCTGGCAGAGTAATGATCATCCTAATGTCCTTAGTCTGATTGATAAGCGTGGGGACCATCTTGGGATCATTCCAATCCTCACACCGGAGGTTAGTGCCGGTCGTTCCAGTAAATGGACTATCGGGGTTGATTTCGGTACTTCATTCACCAACCTACATGTATCTAAGGCTGGCTCAAGAGAGAGACTTGAGTTGTCTTCCCTAACCCTAAACATCACAAATAAACCTGAAAACTTTGATACTAATAAAGACTTTTTCGTCCCTGGAGTTCTAACTGCACCGCCGGATGGCTCCAATCCACCCATGGCAACCTTGTTGACCGTACGTGGTTCAAGCGAAGCTGAAACTACGCCTGATTTTATTACTAAATCTAGAGTTTACGTGCCTTCCCTTGATGAACGCTCCCTCAGCGACTATGTGGTGAGTGATATTAAATGGACAAAGCCAAAATATTTGGATGCTTTCCTTACAGCCCTGATCAATATGGTCAGTGCTCATGCGGCTAGGAGTGATGTCAGTGAAATCACTTGGAAAGCTTCCTATCCAACGGCGTTTTCTGCTTCCGAGGTAAGTCGATACAAGAATGCTTGGGAGCGCGCACTACGCTCCGCATCGAAGGTGAGCAATATTCGGCACAAGCTGGGAACTGACGGTAGTGCAGCGACTGCCTTCCAGACCGAGAGTATCGCTTTCGCTCAATATTTTGCAGACGAGTTACGTGAGCAGCTTGTATATACAACATGTCTTGATGTGGGTGGTGGTACTTCCGACATTAGTATCTGGAAGGATATGACCCTCGTTCATCAGCTTTCAATCCCATTCGCTGGTCGTGATATTTTCCATAACACCCTCCGGCGAAATATTGAACGTATAGGTGAGGTGTTTGGTCTTTCTGATGACAAATCGCAAGAGCTCCTTTTGGATCTCAAGAACAGTGGAGATAACTTCGATGCCTATCTGGATAGTTATCTGAGGCTCAAAGGCGGTACAGTACTAGAGCGTCTACGCAATGCTAGCAATACCGATAGCATCCAGAAATTTAGAGGTTTATTGGCCTTGTCCTATGCCGGTCTTTATTACTATATCGGCTTGGTTCTCCGATATCTGAATCAAGATGGAGCCACACCCGTCTACCTAGGCGGCAATGGCTCACGTTTTATTAATTGGATTGATCCTGACGGGCAGTACAGCGAATTATCTGAAATCAATCAGCTTCTTGCTTATATTCTTGCAAAGGCAGGAGGATTCTCAACAGATGATCGACGAGATACCATAGTTTCTAAAAATCCAAAGCAGGAAGCTGCTGGTGGACTAATTGTAGATGATACTCGGTTGAAGGGTCTATCCAAATCTACTCCTGAAGCTTATGCTGGTATTGGAATGAAGTTTGAAACAGATATAGGCCCAATAACCTTCAAGCCAGAGGATGAACTTGTCCTCCCAGAAGAGTGCCAAGAAATAAAGTCAATCGCCATTGAAGATTTTTCTGAAATTGGTAATTTCATTGAAGTCTTTAACGAAGCAATTAGGGCTTGCGGTATACGAGATATTGTGACCCCAATTGCCGCCAAGTCCGGTACTGAGGCACTCAAGGAGATTTCCTTTGACCTTGGGAATGAGGTCAAGCAGCTCCTTAACAGTCGGCGATCTATGGGAGGAGGCTCCAGGCAGAACTATGAACCAGACCCTGGTTTCATCGTTGCTCACAAGGGCCTTCTAAGAGTTCTCGCAAAGCAGTGGGCTAAGAGTTGAATCTGATTTCTATCTTACAAATTCTTCAAATCTCTCATTATGGCTACTAATTCTGCATACAAAATCAAACTTCCTGCCAAGACTGAGACTTCCGATTGTTATTGGTATACTAAAGGAGTGCGCGGTGATTGCCCGAACCCCAATCAGCTCCTCCATGCATATAATGGCGAGCTTGTCATCAATGATCAAGCCTTGGATGCCATTTTTTACTCACCAAGTGCATCCGAATGTAGCGACTCTATAAAGAATCCTAATTGCATACTCGAGGCTCGCCTCCCCTCTGCTTCATTAGAAAAATTGTCCTTGGAGAATGTTTCTTTAAAAAAACATCTTGAATCTCTCGGAATTAATTATAATTCCAAAGCAAGTCCAATGGACATCACTGGCAATAATTTAGATCAGCAAAACGAGGATGTTCCTAGACAAGGCAATAGTAGCTCTATAACGAGTTCTCAAGATCTCAAGGAACCGGGATCCTTTGATCAACTGGTTCAGAATGGTCCCGTAGCCTTGTGCACAATTGCTATTGTTATACTTGGCTTCTTTATTGTAAAAAAATTCCTTGAATCTATGGACAAGGGTTCATCTCTAAAGTCAAGCCGTAAAACTATTATTCAGGAGAAACCTCTAGCTTCTTCCTCAGCAAGGTCTCTCCCTAGTGGTCAATCCCTTAATAACTTTGTTTCTGAAGAGATAAAGCGTCAATTACATCCGCTTACTGAACAGCTACAAACTGTCAAGTCTAAGGTTGAGCTACTTGAAACTGAACTTGAACTACTTGGTCTAAGCCAGCAACTCCAATCCTCTGGACCTAAGCCCAGAGGATTATTCTCCGAACCTATATCACAGCAAGTTTCACTTAATTCACTCGTGCCAATACAATCAATACAACCTATATCTCCTCTGCCCCCAGCCCCTTTAAGTGTTGACTTAATCAAAAAAGCAGTTGCATCAGGTGACTATTCATTGATTTCTATTCATCCCCACTTATTTTTATCTGAAACGCTTGATTCCCAGAAGGGGCTCGAAGAAGTTAAATGTTTCTCGATCGACGGAGATCAGTCCCAAGCTAGTAAAAAAACGCAGTCTGAATTTATTGCTATTAACTGCAATGATGAGACTTACTTGATCCCTAATATTCTTCCAAATGCTGCTGATCCTGCCCGCACACTTAAGCGTCATGCAGACAAAAATAATATCTATCGTAATGGCCAGGGGGGGAATTTCTTGAACCTAGAACAACTCGCTGTAGTTCAGAGGAATGGTGATCGGTTTGATCTAAAGAAGCCAGGCCAGATTATTTAATGTTGTTTATAGATGAGCTTTGGAAAAGCTTCTTTACTTTCTTAGCTTTTTCATAGTCTCTTCTATCGATGCTTGCTCGAGATCTAACTCGTCTATCTCATCCGACTTTGTACTCACAGCACGCATTTCTGGAGCTTGCTGTTCTCTAGTTGCATTCACCTCCTGTTCTACTGTGTTTTTCTCATGTCGATTTCTTACATTGGCGTCATGAGTCGCTTGTGGGATCGTGGCAACTTCGATCACTTGCCCTACGCCGAAGAATCCAAATGTAAACAACATGGCCGTACCGAGTCCGTATTGACCCAAGTACATTCGATGTAACCCACAGATTCCAACAAAGCCTAGTCCCCAAAGAAGATAAGCAATTGATGTGTTTTTTTCTTCTTGGATGGAATGCTGTTCTGACATGATTTAAGTAGATAGAGTGAGAATGTTTAGGCCACAAGTTTTTGCATATTGTCGATGATAGTAGTCTAATTCATCCCATCTAAATGATCGCGGATCATATCGGCTATGAGTTCGGTCTACGCTCGCGTGTGTTGTAATCCTGAAAACTGGTATCCCATACTTAGCCTGCCAAAGAAGGATCTGTTTTGACAAAGAACTGTATTGTTTTCTTGTATAACCAGAATGGCTATATGTATTTCCCTGTCCTTCCGCTGGTGATTCAAGAGCGACGTGAAGAGCAACATTGTTAATTGAAAAGTTTTCTGGTGATTTACTATGCACAGTAAAATCTCCAAATTTTGAAAAACCGGTTCCATAAGCTCGGTTTTCGTCAGAAACGATTCTTACTAAGTCCCCTGTTCTATCAACTAGAACATGATAACTTGCTTGGTCTTCATCATTGGGATGTGGTGTTTTAAATAGTTTAACAGTTTCGCCCGCCGATATGACTGTTTCATGTATAACAATCAATTCTGGCTTGTTTGGAATTTCGCGACCAATCACGTCCATGGCATCTCTCTTGCCATAATTTGTTGGATCCGCTAGCTTAAGTATTTCTGACCCTTTTTTTAGCGCTTTATTACACGCTAGCAACTGTTCTTCTGTTAAAAGACTGAGTCCCGACTTACTTAGATATTGGACCTCTGGCCAACTAGTTTCTTTAGTAGTTGTTATTGATATTTCAGGGGAGTCCAGAGTCGGCGTTTCCTTCTCTGGATGAAGAAATCTGTACCCACCAAGGCCTGCCAATACACTGAGTACGCTTATGGGTACAGCTATTAATATAGACTGTTTGATACTTGGTCTTTTAGCTTTTTTGTGATTCATTGCGAGGAATAGGTGACTTAGAATAACTTGGTGAGACTAGACTTTTTCATAGTTCCAGATTTTCCATCTCCCACTTTCTTTGGCAAAGATGTATTTGAATTTACCTGTACTCGATGAAGGCTCAAAAACCCCAGGACCATTAAGTGTGTCTTGGGAATTTACATTAACAACTATACTAGGATTATCAGCTTGCCGAGGATCGAATGAGACAACTCGTTCGATCGTTGTCGATTGATAGGTGTAGTATTGATTGTTATTTTTTAGCCATGCAACGGGTCCATTAACTTTGTTGAGATCATTCCATAAGGGGCCAGCTGCCACTGATTCGGAGGCAGCTGACGATTCATAGGGTGGTGCAAAAACCCTCGATCGCACTCCCCACCATTCCTCGATAACTGCCCGCGCAGTTTGTTCCGTGATCTGTTCCTGCGGCACAACCCTAACCTGGCTAGACGTCGACAAACTGCCAGTATTTTGACTCATCGCTGAGTAAATGATTGCCAGGCCGGCCAGACCAAGTGGGTAGCCCAGAGCGATCAAAGTTAGCGCTGTTTGATTTGAGAATCCTCGTCTATTCGGATTTTCGCGTACTCGGTTCATGTGTGATTTCGCGTTCATTGTTTGAATCTGGTCTGAATTTTAAGTTAGAAGGGCTAGTCGTTATGCTCTATACTATTTTCGTTTTCACTATCAACAGAGCCTTCTTTTTTCAAGAGATGGTTTGTGCCATCGCATTCTGCTTTGTAATTAACAAATCCACTGAACCTACCATCTGGATAGTCTTGCTTCACCCATCCACCACTTGATCGGACCTCTGGTATGGAGCTTACAACTTTAAAGCCTTTTGATGTATATTCTGCAATATTGCTATAATGTTGTCCTCTACACCAGTTGCCTGCGAGGGTATCGGCTTCGCCACTCTCGTTCTCATATTGCCAATTGTATCGATAGGTGCCATTGAATTCCCATAAGGGGAATTCGTTAGAGTTTGCCTTGATTAGCTCTTCCCGTGCCGCCTTCATGACTAGGCTTTCATTACCTGTAAGGGCATTTACTGGCAGGCCTGCTAAAAGTTGATATACGCTATAAGTTGAATTCTTCTTGGACTTTATTGCATTGTATAGAGCTAGATTGAAATCCTTCTGGCCTATACTGGGGTTAAGGAACGGTAGATTGTTTTGTCTACCCAGCAAGTACTCCACTGGTACATTATTTGCTGCCGATTGAACCTTCGCAAGGTTTCCACTTGGTTTACATGTTGTTGTCCAAGCTTTGGCTCCCTTGGTTCCAAAGTTAACATTCAGTTTTAGTGATTCGCTATTGAACTCAACGCTTTTAATGTATGGCTTAGGTTCGGACGCATTGAGTTCAAAGCCTTGGTTGCCAACTATCTTAATTGGAATGCCTAGAAATAGCCAGTTTTTGGGTATTGAGCGCGTTTCCTTACTCACAAGAAAGCTGTTACGCCCCCACTCATTGCTTGGATTCACAATCAAGTACTCTGGCCCTGATCTTACGATGTACTCAATATTTTTGTCAGTACTACAGCTGTAAACTTCAATTTTTCTCTTGCTGCCAAGACCTAGGATCAATCCCGCAGCGATAGCCCCGGCGGTGATAGACCCTGCTGCGACGACCGCAACGAGCTGTGGTTTGAGCTTTTTCATATGACACGAGGACTGTGCGCTATCTTTCCAGACGCCATCCATTATACATTTTGCTCACCAATCATTGCTACTCATGTAGCTTTTTGACCAGTTCCATGACTTCCACGTATCTCTAGGAATTGGATTTTGTCTTTGGCTTAAGGGCACCTCGAAAATTAAGGTATCCGCCAGCCTCCGCTCTGCTTAAAAAATGCCTGTCGGCATGATGAAAGCAGCTTATAAGTGCGCCAGTAATGCAATTTGGTCGTCCGATGGATACGTATTGGATACTGCTCAGGCAATAGCCAGGGCGTTATTTGAGCGCTGGAGATATCGCATGAAATTGAATGTCAGATTTTTTAGACCCCACCAGGCCTTATTTCTTTCAAGCCCAATCTTTCGTGTCAACTTACTACCTAT
>Ga0214921_10007474_pt1 | contig 14563 bp, 10 predicted proteins | sample LL1505_MetaG_FD_177992 | JGI IMG/M metagenome (GOLD analysis project Ga0214921, IMG submission 177992) | Freshwater microbial communities from Lake Lanier, Atlanta, Georgia, United States - LL-1505 | ecosystem: Environmental > Aquatic > Freshwater > Lake | place: USA: Georgia | collected... | reverse complement strand
CTCGACCCCAAAACACACGACGGCCTTGTGTGGTGACGTTGGAGTCGTGGAACTTTTCAACCCATTGCACAGGAAAGCTGAAAGCAACATTTTCTTCAGCAGGTGTGTTGGGTAAGCCTTCCAAAATGTCCAATAAGTGTGGACCCGTGTATCCACACCAACCTTGCTCCGCATCGTCCACTACGTTGTAGCCTTTCAACGCGGAGATAGGAATCATGGCGGTAATAGTTATCTGCGCTTGCTCTGCAAATTGACGAAGTGCATTGGAGATATTGAGAAATGCCAAACTTGGATCGTCAACCGCGTCGAGTTTGTTGATGGCAAACACAATGGATGGAACGCGCAAGAGATTGACCAGCAATGCGTGGCGACGGGTTTGGGGAAGCAACTCGAGTGCTGGGTTTTTCCAATCGAGTTTGATCGCGTCAACCAAGACAACGGCAGCGTCTGCGCTAGAAGCTGCGGTAACCATATTGCGGGTGTATTGCTCATGGCCAGGCGCATCGCCAATGATGAACTTGCGTGCTTCGGTACTGAAATAGCGGTAAGCCACGTCAATGGTGATGCCTTGTTCGCGCTCTGCGCTCAATCCGTCGGTGAGCAGCGCCAAATCGGTGACACCAGCGCGTTGCACGCCAGCCAAGTGGTCTTGCAACACAGCTTTGGTGTCAACGAGTAGGCGCCCAATCAATGTACTTTTGCCATCATCCACGGAGCCGCAGGTGATGAAGCGCAAGGTGTTGCTGGTATTTGTGAGTGTTGAGGCGTTCATTAGAAATAACCGTCTTTCTTGCGTTTTTCCATCGATGCGTCAGATGTTTTGTCGTCCATGCGCGAGGCGCCACGCTCGCTGACATCGGCTGCCAAGGTTTCTAAAACGATGTCCTGGGGTGTGGCCGCTAGGCTTTCTACGGGGCAGGTGCAAGTGATATCGCCGACGGTGCGAAAACGCACATTTCGCACTTGTACTTTTTCATCGCCTTTGGGCGGAGAGAGTTCTGTAACAGGCACTAACAAACCACGACGGGCTACGACTTCACGTTTATGCGTGTAATAAATCGAAGGCAAGGCGATATTTTCTCTGGCGATGTATTGCCAGACGTCCAGTTCTGTCCAATTAGAAATAGGGAACACGCGAAAGTGTTCGCCAGGCTGTAAGCGTGTGTTGAAAAGCGCCCACAACTCTGGGCGTTGTGATTTGGGTTGCCATTGTCCAAAGCTGTCGCGGTGGCTGAAGATGCGTTCTTTGGCGCGGGCTTTTTCTTCGTCACGGCGGGCACCACCTATCAAGGCATCGAAGCGAAATTCTTCAATCGCTTCAAGCAAAGTGACGGATTGGTGCACATTGCGGCTTTCACCTTCATGGGCAAGACGCACGGTGCCTCGCTTCATCGAGTCTTCGACATTGCGCACAATCAATTCGACGCCCAATTCTTTAGCACGCAAGTCGCGGAAATCCGTGACTTCTGGAAAGTTGTGACCCGTGTCGATCATCAACAGTGGGTATGGCAAACGCCCAATACCAAAAGCTTTCTCTGCACATTTGAGCATGACCAAAGAATCTTTGCCGCCAGAGAACAACAGTGCAGGGCGCTCGAACACAGCAGCGACTTCGCGCAAGATGAAGATGGTTTCTTCTTCGAGTGCGTCCAAGTGGGAATTACTGAGCGCGTGTATTTCAGGTTTTGTCAGTGCATTCATGGTTTAGCTTTCTTTCACATGCAGACCGCATTCTTTGGCTGTCTCTTCTTCCCACCACCAACGTCCGGCGCGGAAGTCCTCACCCAGCGAAATAGCGCGGGTGCAGGGCGCACAGCCTATGCTTGGGAAAAACGCGTCATGTAATGGGTTGTAGTCCACCTGGTTAATCGCGATGTAGTGCCACACATCGCCCCAAGTCCAATTGGCGAGTGGATTGAATTTGATGAGCCCGCGACTAGGTGAACTGTTGTGGACCTCAATGCCTTTGGATTCCTCGGAGGTGTCGATTAATGGCACATCGGCTCGGGCTTGGGATTGCTCTTTGCGTAAACCCGTGATCCATGCGCGTTGCCCTCTGAGCGCGCGTGACAAAGGTTCCATCTTGCGAATATGGCAGCAGGCTTTGCGCTGCGCCATGCTTTTGAAAATGGCGTCTTGGCCTTCGTTGCGAATGAAATGCAATACGCTGGTGTGCTCAGGGCGATAGACGTGGATATCGCTTTGCGAGTGCGCTTGAGTGCGTTCTAGTAACGCCAAAGTTTCGTGGTGTAGAGCACCAGTTTCTAAAACGAAAACAGGAATACGCAATTGCAAGCTGTTGATCAAGTGTGTGATGACCACATCTTCTGCTCCAAGGCTGGATGCTTGGGTGACGGGCGTGAATTCTTTTGCTGCGCGTTGCAACAAAGCTTGTGTCTCTGCCAATTTCTCAGCAAAGTTAATGCTTGCGCGTGCGTTGAGTTCAATCGCGCTCATGCCGCTTCCTTTGCAAAATGCGGTTGCGGGTGAATCGCATCGCCTTGGTAGAACGATTTGTAATGCGACAGCAATTTTTTGCCGTGTTCGACATTCTGGTCATCACGTAACACCACGCTAGAAAACCCGCTGCGCTGCATCTGTACCAATTGGTCGATCAACACATCGCCGTGCGCTCGGATATCACCTGTAAAGCCACGACGGCGCAAGATGAATGCTTGGCTGAAAGCACGGCCATCGGTGAACTTAGGAAAGTGCAGGTCGATACGCTGCACATTGTCGAAAGCTACCGCTAGCGCGTCTGCGTCATTCGCTAGTGCCAAGCCATCTGGGGCATTGCTGTGCTCGGTAGATGAAATAAATTGCAAAGACATATCTAAAACCTTTTCAAGCTGCAACCCGTGCCGTGGTGTGACGTACCGCATTGGCCGCTGTTTTGAAAGTATCAAACCCCACACGATCTAGTGTGCGTGCAAAGTGTTCGCCACTGATGCGTTTTTCGGTGTACACATCTAAAACCGCTTCGATGACATCCACAACTTCATTCGCTGCAAATGAGGGGCCGACAACTTTGCCTGCTTTGGCATCGCCATTTAAAGATGAGCCATCTGAGCCGCCCAAAGTCACTTGGTACCACTCTTGACCATCTTTATCGACACCCAAAATACCAATATGTCCACTGTGGTGGTGTCCGCAAGAGTTGATACACCCACTGATGTGCAGATCGATCTCGCCCAAGTCAAACAATTCGTCTAGATCTTGGTAGCGCTCAGTGATAGCGGCTGCAATCGGTAAAGAACGTGCATTGGCCAAAGCGCAATAGTCGCCGCCTGGGCATGCAATCATGTCGGTGAGCAAATGCACATTGGGCGAGGCGTAACCCGCAGCGCGAGCAGCTTTCCAAAGATCAGCGAGTTGGTCTACGCGAACCCAAGGCAACACCAAGTTTTGATCGTGGTTGACGCGCACTTCGCTAGAACTGAATTTCTCTGCTAATGCTGCTGCGGTATCTAGTTGGTCAGCAGTTGCGTCGCCAGGGGCTTGGCCTATGCGTTTGAATGACAAGGTGACGACGCGCAATCCAGGGTTTTGGTGGCTGGTGACGTTTTGTTGCAGCCAACGCGCAAATGCTTTGTCATTGCGCGCTTGGGTGAGTAGGGCTTGTTCTGCTTCACGCTGCGCTGATTCGCTAACAACATCGACGGGTGGCGCTACAAAGCAGGCGCGCACGCGGTCGAGCTCAAAGTCTGGAATGGTGTGGTGGGCGCCGTCGTTCAATATGCGCTGGTATTCAGCTTCTACTTCGTCGAAATAAACCTGTCCTTGTGCTTTGACCAAAATCTTGATGCGCGCTTTGTAGATGTTGTCGCGACGGCCCCATGCGTTATAGACGCGAACGACAGCTTCTAGGTAGTTGATGATTTGGTTCCATGGCAGGAACTCACGAATCACGGAACCAATGGTGGGTGTGCGACCCATGCCACCGCCCACTAAAACTTTGAATCCAACTTCGCCCTGTTCGTTGTGTACAACACGCAAACCCACGTCGTGCCATGCGATCGCAGCGCGGTCTTCTACAGAGCCGGTGATCGCAATTTTGAATTTGCGTGGCAGATAAGCAAACTCAGGATGCAAAGTGCTCCATTGGCGCAAGATTTCGGCATAAGGGCGGGGGTCAACGGCTTCGTCTACTGCGATGCCTGCGCGTTCATCGCTAGTGATGTTACGAATGCAATTGCCGCTGGTTTGAATGCCGTGCAGATTGACCGTTGCTAGTAAGTCCATCACGTCCGCGCTTTTGTCTAGCGGAATCCAATTGAACTGCACGTTTTGGCGCGTGGTGAAGTGGCCGTAGTTGGTGGTCAATAGTGGCGCATAGATGCCGCCAATTTTGTCTTGCTCGCTTTGTGCGTGCGCGATGAGTTCAGCCGAAGGTGTGTCGTAGTCGCGGGCGATTTTGGCAAGAACGCGCAGTTGTTGGCTATTGAGTTCGCCGTAGGGCACTGCCACGCGCAACATGGGTGCGTAGCGTTGGATATACCAACCGTTTTGCAAGCGCAAAGGGCGGAACTCTTCATCGCCCAACTCGCCGGCCAAGTTACGGGTTAATTGGTCGCGGTATTGCGCTGCGCGGGTTTGGACAAACTGTTTGTCAAATTCGGTGTATTGGTACATAAGGGTTTAAGCGAAAACGAGTTTGCTGCCAGCCCACGCCAGCAACACAGAGAGAACAGAACGGATGAATCGCTCTGGTGCTTTGTGCACCAAGCGGCAACCGATCCAAATGCCGGGAAGAGAACCTGCCAGCAACATGGACAGCAATGACCAGTCGACCGAGCCCATAGACGCATGGCCTAAACCGGCTACCAAGGTGAGCGGCACGGCGAAGGCGATATCACTGGCAACAATGCGTGCAAGGGGTAACTGGGGATACAAAATCATCAACACGGTGACGCCGATGGCGCCGGCGCCAACAGAAGTCAATGTGACCAGCACGCCGATGATGGCGCCAAACAGCACGGACAACGCCCAATGGCGTGCACGGGTGGCGTTTTCAATAGCTTCTTCTGGCAGGGATTGCGGGGTTTTTTTACCGCGAATGGCTTTGTAGAGCATGGCCATGGCGGTCAGCAGCAAGGCGACGCCAAGGGTCGATTTCATAACTTGTTGCACAGCGGGTTCAGCGGGGCCTACTTCATGCAACAACCACAGCGTGAGAGCGGATGCTGGCAAGCTACCCGCGCACAGCGTGAAAACCACGCGCCAAGGAACCAGGCGTTGCTGGGCCAGACTCAAAGTGCCAGCGCCTTTGGTGAAAGCTGCAAACAGTAAATCTGTACCCACAGCCAAATAAGGCTTGATACCAAAGAAGAAAATCAAGATGGGGGTCATCAAAGACCCGCCGCCAACGCCAGTGAGACCGACTACGAGGCCGACAACAAAGCCGGCAAAAATAAAGCCAAATTCATGCATAAGGGGGCGATCATAGGGCTCCTTATGCAAAAACCAAGGACTTTTTGGTTGTACTTATATGCTTTTAGAGAATAAGGGAAAACGCCAGGCCGACCAGGGCGCAAGCTGCGATCACATGCATCACATTGCGTTTGAACTTAAACAATGCAATTGCAGCGCCCAACGCAATCAAGGCGCTGACCCAATCAAATGCGCCGGAAAAGCCTTGGGGCCACAATAAGTGGTAGCCAAAAAACAGCGCCAAATTAAGGATGACTCCGACCACCGCGGCTGTGATGGCACTCAACGGGGCAGTGAATTTCAAATCGTTGTGGGTGCTCTCGACAAACGGACCGCCTGCCAAGATCAAGATGAATGAGGGCAAAAAGGTGAACCACGCCACTAAGCAAGCTGCCAAAGCGCCAGCTAAAAACAGACTCTCTGGCCCCAATAAAGCTTTCACATAGCCGCCAACAAAAGCCACAAAGGCCACCACCATGATCAGCGGCCCGGGGGTGGTCTCGCCCAAGGCAAGCCCGTCCATCATTTGGGTGGGCGTCACCCAAGCAAAGTCGGTGATCGCACCTTGGTAGACATAGGGCAATACCGCGTAGGCGCCACCAAAGGTGAGCCACGCAGCTTTGGTGAAGAACCAAGCCATTTGTGTGAAGGTGTGTTCCCAACCGAATGCGGCGTTAAGAAGGGCGATAGGAATGGCCCACAACATGGCGCCGACCACCAGCACTTGTAACAAGCCTTTCGTGTGGAACTTGGCGTGTTCAGGCGTTGGCGTGTGGTCGTCAATCAAAGCGGGTCCATAAGAAGCTTTTTTACTGCCATGACCGCCGCCAACTCTGAACGTTTCAGGAGACAACTTACCCCCGACAAACCCCACCAAGGCCGCTATACCAACGATCAAAGGAAACGGCGCGTCCAAGGCAAAGATGGCTACAAAAGACGCTCCCGCGATGCCCCACAACACCTTATTTTGAAGAGCGCGCGAGCCAATGCGATGTGCCGCTTGCACCACGATGGCGGTGACAGCAGGCTTGATGCCGTAAAACAATCCAGCGATCACGGGTACATCGCCATAAGCGATGTAGACCCAAGACAAGGCTATCAACAAAATTAAAGAGGGCAATACAAACAAAGCGCCCGCCACGATGCCACCCCAGCGTTTGTGCATCAACCAACCGATATAGGTGACCAACTGTTGCGCTTCGGGTCCGGGCAACACCATGCAGTAATTCAAGGCATGCAAAAAGCGTTTTTCAGAAATCCACCGACGCTGTTCCACCAACTCTTGGTGCATGATGGAAATTTGGCCGGCCGGACCGCCAAAACTGATAAAACCTAGTTTGAGCCAAAACCAAAAGGCTTGGGTAAAAGAGACGGGGGCTGGCACTTCAAGCGAAACATCTGGGGGCATGTTCCCCTCGAAGTCGAGTGGAGGGCTTTTGTCTCTATCGGCGGATGAAGCTGTGCGTGGATTCATGAGCGTTGCATCTTAGCCCGCGCCTTTTCAGCAAACCGATGCGAGGAAATTGCGCGCACCAAGTGATCATCGACTGGGGATGGGTGGCCAGTCATTTGCGCCACCAAAATCTCACTGCACAAAAGGCCTAAGGTCAGCCCGCGTGAGCCCATGGCTGAATTGATCCACAAACCTGCTGGTGCATCAGCGACTGACCCTACCAAGGGTAACCGGTCGTGCAAGGTGCAACGCACGCCAACCCAACCCTTCACATCTTGATCGAAAACAGGCTTGAGTGCATCGGCTGCGTCTGGGAAAAGTTCAGCAAGCCGATTCAGGTTGAAATCATGGTCTTCTTCAGTGACACCGTCATGGGGATGGAAGCGGTCGTAGGTGGACCCCAAAAACCAAGCCGCGCCTTCCGGCGTTGGAACATGCGGAACAAAACTGCCGCGACCATTGATGGGTTTGGGCGGCAACGCAGCGTTGGGGGTTTGCGCCATCAGACCCCAGGAGACTTGGCCTCGTATGGCATCAAAAGGAGGCGTAGCAACGTTTACGTATTGCCGCATAACTCCAAAGCAAAGATCCGTGCATCCCGGTCCTGCCGCCAGCACCACATGTTCTGCGTGCGCAAGGCGAACACCAGAACTCATCACTTGCCAAGACTTGGTGTTGCTTTCGAAATGCAGTGCATCCACAACCTTATCGCGCACAACTTGTACGTTGGGGTGATCAAGCAAGGCACGCGTCAACGCAGAGGGCTTTATCCAAGCCGCATCAGGATGCCAAGTTGTATCCGCATCTGAAACAGGTCCAGTCCGCGGATAAGTCATCACACCACTAAGTGACCAATCAACGCCCTCTATTAAATAGGTGCGCATACCCACATGCATGCGCTCCATTCCAATACGCGAGAGTCGCGACAGGGCGCCGTCGTCTTTAGAGGTGTGGGGCGATATCAGCCCCAGCGGCAAGGAGGAGGCGCCAAAGTGGCCGGAGTCAATAACAGTAACTTGCCAGCCTTGCTCAGCCAGTGCGCGTGCAGTGCTAGAGCCAGAAATCCCAGCCCCGATGACACAGGCGACTTGCGTTGATGGCAGATTAGGCGCTTGGCGGCGGAACATAGCCCTGCACCGCATCCGCACCATCGCCAAAGAAGTGTTTTTCCATCTGGCGTTTCAGATATTCGCGGGCGCGCTGATCAGCCAAGTTCAAGCGGTTTTCATTGACCAACATGGTTTGTTGTGTCATCCATTCCGCCCATGCTTTTTTGCTGACGCTTTCCCATAACTTCTTACCCAATTCGCCAGGGTAGGGAGGAAAGTCGAGGCCCTCTGCTTCGGTGCCGAGTTTGATGCATTGAACTGTGCGTGCCATAGGGGTAATTCTTGAAGAAAGTGAAAAACAAAGACGCACTGTAGCAAGGTTTGCTTTTGTCTTGCCGTGTGCAGGGTCTGTTAAGGGCTAGGTGCCCTTTAACTAAATGACCCGGAAATGGTGCGTGCCGTCGCGCCCCAGTTGTTCGACCAAGCCGAACTCCCAATCTAGATAGGCTTGCATCGCAGGGGCAGCATTATCGGTGCCCTCATAGGGACGGCGATAGCGGTCTACGCGCTCAACGGCCATTTGCCGATCGCCGGTTTGCAATGTGTTGCCAGCAGCCGCCCAAGCGGTGTTTCCGCCTTCTAGCCAAACCACTTCTACACCTGCTTTGGACATGGCTTGAACATCTGCGACAGCAAAGCGGGAGGCGTTTCCGTTGTGGCAAGTCAACACGTAACGGTGCCCTTTGTGGGCGGCGATGAGGCTTTGTTTGAGCTCGCTGCGCAACACCCACCAGGCGTTTTGAATATGGCCTTTGACAAACTGGGCGCTGGTGCTGAAGTCGAGCACCACGGTGTGGCTGTTGCGGTCTGCTAGCCAAGCTTTGACCTGCGCAGGCGTAACTTTGGTAAGTGGGCCTGGGCCTTGTGAGTCTGGAATGGCTGGCGTTGCGGTGTCATTGCTGGCAAAGTCTTGCGTCTGCAAGCCTTCCAACACAAGCACCTCCCACCCCATTTGCGCCAACCAAGAGGCCGACATATTGGCCCGCACGCCTTCGGTGTCGCACAACACAATGCGCGCACCGCGCACAGGGGCGTAGTGGTCAGTCTCTTGCACGAGTTGACCGCCAGGGGCGCTTTGCGCACCCATGACGTGCCCCGCAGCAAACTCTTCGGGGGTGCGTACATCAAAGAAATAGGTGGTGCGTGTTGTCTCAGCGAGCCAAGTGAGTAATTCGTCCATGCGGGCACGACCCACGCCAGCGCGGTAGGCCACTGCTTTGGCGGATGCAGCGGCTTGTTTTTGGGTAGCTTCATCTACTTCAGGAAAACGTTGGGCAGCGCCTTGCACCAAAGATTGCCCTGCCAAAGTCCATCCGATGGTCCCGTTGCGTAGCGCACTGACAGGGTTGGGAATGCCAGCATTGATCAGCGACTGCGTACCGATAATGCTGCGTGTGCGGCCGGCGCAATTGACGATGATGCGCGTTGTCGCCTTTGGCGCCAAAGTTCGCGCGCGCAAAACCAATTCCGCCCCAGGCACGCTGACGCCCTTGGGAATGCTCATGGTCTGGTACTCATCAAAACGGCGGCTATCGAGCACCACCACGTCGGCGTTGGCATCTATCAGCGCTTTGACTTCTTGCGCAGAGAGCGAGGGTGTATGGCGCACCGACTCCACCAATTCACCAAACGATTTACTGGGTACATTGACATCGCGAAACAATTCACCGCCACCATCTTTCCAGCCCGGCAAGCCACCCGCGAGCACCGTGACTTGGGTATAGCCTAGGCGTTTGAAAATGCGTGCGGCGGGCAGGCTTAAGTCCTCTCCCGCGAGATTGCTACCGTAGACCACGACGGGGGTATCGCGCCTAGGAATGCGCTTCCAAGCTTCTTGTTCGATGCGCCCTAAAGGCATATTGGCGGCAAACAAGGGATGCGATTGTGCATAAGGATCTTCTTCGCGCACATCGACCAAAGCGATTTCGCGTTTTTGCAAAAGTGCGTTGCGCACTTCTAAAAACGTGGTGACGTCGAAGCCGCCAGGCAGGTCTTTCAACGGGTTGCTATAGCCAGAAATGAATTCTTTGACCGTGCCGTCTTCGTGGAAAACGTGGCGGCGCACCTTGCCGATATTGGCGCCATACACATGGATGCTGATGGTGGTGTCGTTGTCCAAAGCGTTCCAAACGCGGTGCACATCGCCGATATGGGGGGAGACGGGCTCGACTTCGCCCATTTCAAGGCGTTTCTGGGCGTTGCTGGCCAGCCAATGTCCTTGTGCGTCTTTCACAAAGGGCTGGCATAACTCGGCTCCACGTAACACACCCACCAAACCCCAGACCGTGTGGTCGTGGATGGGGGTCGACTGGCCAGGCCCCCAAACAAAACTCACAACCGAGAAGCGGTCGTCGGGGTCGGCATAGAGCAAATACTGTTGGTAGCGCTCGGGGCTGGGTTTCGCAAAAGTGTCTGGTAACCAATCGTCTTGTTGGATCAACTGCTTCAGCAAAACCGTGGCAAGCTGCAAGATGTCTGCTTCGACTTGGGTGCGTTTGAGCACATCGTCCAGCTGTGCAACAAAGTGTTGTAGTCGGGGCGTTTGCGTCAAATCGGGCAGTTGCAGGGTCATATAAAGGTATCGGCTCTCAAGCCAGATGCTTGACCAACACAAGGCTCTTGCGGTCCCAGTTGTATTTACGCTTGCGCGCTTCGGGCAACCAATCGGCATCAACTTGCACAAAGCCACGCTTCAAGAACCAATGGGTGGTGCGCGTGGTCAGCACAAAAATGCTGGTCAAACCTTTGTTGCGCGCGCGTTGTTCGATACGCTTGAGCACCTTCTCGCCATCGCCTTGGCCTTGCGATTGGGGGGAGACCGTCAAAGCGGCCATTTCACCAGTGTGTTGGTCTAAATACGGATACAAAGCCGCGCAGGCAAAGATCACGCCGTCATGCTCGATCACGGTGTATTGGCCGATGTCACGTTCGATCTCGTTGCGATCGCGTTTGACCAAGGTGCCGTCATTCTCTAGCGGTTCAATCAGTTGCAAGATACCGCCGACGTCTTCGTGGGTGGCTTCGCGCAGGCTCTCGAGTTTTTCGTCGACCACCATGGTGCCGATACCGTCGTGGGTGTAGACCTCCAGCAACAAAGCGCCGTCGACTGCAAAGGGCAAGATGTGGCTGCGTTCCACGCCACCTTTACAAGCTTTGACGCAGTGCTGGAGGTAAAAAGCCAAGTCGGATGGATCGGTCGTGGCGGGCAGGGTGGAGAGCAGCTTTTCAGCAGCGTCTAAAGGCAACTCGGTATCGATAGGGTTGTCTTCGCTTGCAGGCTCGGTGGGACGCACGCGCAGGCCAGGTGTTTCCGTGACAAAAATCAGTTTGTCAGCTTGCAAGGCAGTTGCGACTGAGGTAGCCACTTCTTCCATCGTCAAATTAAACGCCTCGCCAGTCGGTGAAAAACCAAAGGGTGACAACAACACCATCGAACCCGCGGCTAATGTTTGGGTGATGCCAGCCACATCCACTTTACGCACCAAGCCTGAGCTTTGGAAATCGATACCGTCCAAGATGCCCACGGGGCGCGCCGTGATGAAGTTGCCAGAGATGACCCGCACCGTGGCGCCCGCCATAGGCGTATTGGGCAAGCCTTGGCTAAAAGCCGCCTCAATCTCATAACGCAATTGGCCGGCAGCTTCTTGCGCGCAGTCTAAGGCGACGCTGTCTGTGATGCGCATGCCGTGAGAGTATTTGGGAACGTGGCCTTTGGCGGCGAGCTGTTCATTGACCTGCGGGCGAAACCCGTGCACTAAAACCACGCGCACACCCATGCTTTGGATCAGCGCCAAGTCTTGCGCTAGGTTGGGTAATTTGCCAGCGGCAATCGCTTCGCCGGCGATGCCCACCACAAAGGTTTTGCCGCGGTGCATGTGGATATAGGGTGCCACCGAGCGAAACCAAGGCACAAAAGTGAAGTTAAAGACTGCGGACATGGGAGGTGTGTGTCTGTGTGGGCGGGATAATTGCGGATTGTCACCCAAAGTTCGCCCGCTTTTGTCCAACACAGACCCAATGTCTTCAGCTTTGAAGATTACCTTTCCGCCAGACTTGCCCGTGAGCGAGCGCCGTGACGACATCATGGCCGCCATGCAGTCGCACCAAGTCATCATCGTGTGCGGTGAAACGGGGTCTGGCAAAACCACCCAACTGCCCAAAATGGCCTTGCTGCTGGGGCGCGGTCAAAACCGCCAGATGATTGGCCACACCCAGCCTAGGCGCATCGCAGCGAGTTCTGTCGCCAAGCGCATTGCAGAAGAACTCAAAACGCCTTTGGGCGAGGTGGTGGGTTTTAAGGTGCGCTTTCAAGACCGCTTGAGCAAGACGGCCAGCGTCAAACTGATGACCGACGGCATTTTGTTGGCCGAGACGCAAAACGATCCGTTGCTCAAAGCCTATGACACTTTGATCATTGACGAAGCGCATGAGCGCAGTTTGAATATTGATTTTTTGCTGGGCTACTTGCGTGAAATCTTGCCGCGCAGACCGGATCTCAAAATCATCGTCACATCTGCCACGATTGACGCTGACCGATTTGCCCAACACTTTGCCAGCGCCAAAGGGCCAGCGCCTGTGTTGATGGTGTCGGGGCGCATGTTCCCCGTCGAGGTGCGTTACCGCCCTTATGAGGAAAGCCGCGACTACGACGCGAACCAAGCGATTGCCGATGCCGTCGACGAGTTGTGGCAACAGCCTTCGCAACAAGGCGGCATTTTGGTGTTCTTGCCCGGCGAGCGCGAGATTCGCGAAGCGGCAGAGCATTTGCGGGGGCATTTGAGTCATTCGCCTGTTTTGCGTGGCACGGAAGTGTTGCCCCTTTTTGCGCGGCTCTCGAGCGCCGAACAAGACCGCGTGTTTGACAACACCTCCGGCCGGCGCATCGTCTTAGCCACCAATGTGGCCGAGACCTCGCTCACCGTGCCCGGCATTCGCTATGTGATCGACGTGGGAAGCGCGCGTGTTAAGCGTTACAGCTGGCGCAGCAAGGTCGAGCAATTGATGGTCGAGCCCATCAGCCAAGCGGCCGCCAACCAACGCGCGGGTCGGTGCGGACGTGTGGCCGATGGCATTTGTATTCGTTTGTACGACGAGCAAGACTTTCTGGGTCGTGCACGGTTTACCGATCCGGAGATCTTGCGCAGCTCGCTTGCGGGTGTGATCTTGCGGATGAAAGCCTTGCATCTGGGCGATGTGGAAAGATTCCCTTTTTTAGAAGCGCCTCGTCCGAAAGCGATTTCAGATGGTTACCAACTGCTCAACGAACTCGGTGCGGTGGACGACGCGAAAGAACTCACTCCCATCGGCGTGGAGCTCTCCAAACTGCCGCTAGACCCCCGCATAGGTCGCATGATTTTGGAAGCGCGTGAGCGCAACGCTTTGGAAGAGGTTTTGGTCATCGCATCGGCCTTGAGCGGACAAGACGTGCGTGACCGACCGATGGAGGCACAAGCCGCCGCGGACCAAGCGCATGCCAAGTTTGACGACGACCGTAGCGAATTCAGTGGGTATCTGACGCTGTGGAAGTGGCTGGAGCAGGGGCGCATAGGCGGCGAGCAAGAACACAAACTCTCCAACCGTAAATACGAAGCCCTGTTACGACAAAACTTTGTCAACGTGCGGCGCGTACGCGAATGGCGAGACACGCATACGCAATTGCTGACTGTTGTGCGTGAACACAAATGGCGTCTAAACACCCAGCCCGCGAGTTACGAAGAGCTGCATAGGGCGATGTTGGCGGGGTTATTGGGCAATATTGGTTTTAAAGCAGAGCCCGTAGCTAACAATGCAGCGGCTGTCGGCACGCGTAACAGCAACGCGCATGAGTATTTGGGCGCGCGCGGCATCAAGTTTTATCCGCACCCTGGTGCACACTTGCGCAAAAAGCCAGGGCGTTGGATTGTGGCTAGTGAGTTGGTTGAGACCACGCGTTTGTTTGGTCGCGGTATTGCCAACATTGAACCCCAGTGGCTGGAGCATGTGGGTGGCCATTTGCTCAAAAAACAATTGCTAGATCCGCATTGGGAGAAAAAAGCTGGCGAAGTCAAAGCGCTGGAGCGCGCAACGCTTTATGGCTTGGTGGTTTACAACGGCCGACGGGTGAGCTACAGCAAGATTGACGCAGCGGGCGCGCGCGATATCTTTATTCGACAAGCTTTGGTCGAAGGCGAGTTGGACACCAAATTACGCTTTTTGGCAGCTAACCAGCGTTTGATTGAAGAGGTGCAAGAACTCGAACATAAATCGCGCCGTCAAGACGTATTGGTCGATGACGCTTTGATCTATGCCTTTTATGACCAGCAGTTGCCAGCCAATGTGTGCAGCTTGGTGAGGCTGGAGCGTTGGTACCGCGAAGAAGTTAAACGGCAACCGAATTTACTGCTGCTCAACAAAGAAGAGCTGATGCGCCACCAAGCGGCGGGCATTACCACGCAAGCCTTTCCCGCCACGGTGCGCTTGGGTGGTGTGGATTGCATGGTCGAGTATTTGCATGAACCGGGTGACGCCAAAGACGGCATGACCGTGACTGTGCCTTTGTATGTGCTCAACCAAGTCAGCGAAGAGCGGGCCG
>Ga0214921_10007473_pt1 | contig 14563 bp, 32 predicted proteins | sample LL1505_MetaG_FD_177992 | JGI IMG/M metagenome (GOLD analysis project Ga0214921, IMG submission 177992) | Freshwater microbial communities from Lake Lanier, Atlanta, Georgia, United States - LL-1505 | ecosystem: Environmental > Aquatic > Freshwater > Lake | place: USA: Georgia | collected... | reverse complement strand
CACCCATTAACAAATCCTTTGGATTCGTATTTCCAGTCATGTACAAAGCAATTGCTGCTGAAAGAAATGCTCGTGCATATGTTCCTAGCGCTGCTAAAATTTCCTCTGTCATTGTAACCTTTCCGTCTTTGTTTAGATCTCTGTTCATTTGATCATCTCCAATTTTGGGCGTTGTGCCCAGAATTTTGAGGGTATATCCCCCAATACTATTATTCTACCATTAAGCTGAAATATCTACAATCTCGCAGTTTCCGTCAGAAGTACAGGCTAGCGTTTGTGTTCCGCTGGTCCCGTCCTCTGTCTCGTAGAAAGATAAATCTTCCCAACGAATACTCTTAGGCATTTTTGCCAATAACTCTTGGTATTCTTCTTTTGTTACTTCTTGATAGGGTGCCTGCTTATATGAATGATCTGAATGCGGCAAGAATGAAATACCAGAAACTTCGTCAAAGTGCTTATATACCCAAGCACCAACTTCCATCCATTCATCTTCTTTTACAGATACAGTAATTGATGGTTTGTGTTCACACCATGCACGTTGATATACAAGCCATGTATTTAAATGATCCAATGCTGTTAAATCATTTCTTACAATTGCACCTTCTGGTGCTTTAACTGGAAATGAAAATACATATGTATCGTTTGGCTTCATCACATCATCTTCTACAGGAATTCCGACTTCCTTTAGGAATGTTGAAATAGGATCTTTCTTGTCCCCACGAACTGTTCTAATATAATAATCAGAATGCCATGGATGCATTCCTGAAGATACTCCAACAAGCTGAGATACAGTTCCAGAAGGTTTTACACATGTAATTGCAGCAGATTCTTGAATACCAATATTTGCTGCTTCTTCTGAATTAGTTGTTCTTGCATATTCACGAAGACCAACTAAAACATCTTCCAACTTCTTAAGATTTTCTTTACCAGAAAAGAATTTGTGTCCAAATTGTCCTGTTAGTGAAACTCCTAATAAACGTTCTTCTTCTGTATTGTCTTTCCAGATTTTACGTAGGTATTTAAAATCTGTTAATGTTGATTGCCATGTGCCAAGAATAGTTGCCAAGCGGACTTTATTTGCAACATCTTCAACTGTGTCTTTTTCACGTAATACGACTTCTGAAAGATTACAAAACTGATAAGGACGTAAAATAATCTCGGAACATGGGTTTGTTCCGTAATGTATTTCTGGATCTCTGCGTCCATACTTTGCCGCTTGCTTTTGCGCTGCTGCCACATTATAAATTCCACGTTCGCCTGACTTTGAGTCATATAAAGATTTCCATTCTGCAATAAATTGCTCCATCTCTGGCTTGCGTGAATAGGCAACAGAGTTATTTGACAGGGCACGCTGTGAGTTATTTTCCCACCAGTTACCTGACTTGGCTTGAGCCATTTCAATGTCATTAATGTTTGAAAGAGAAATCATTGCTGAGCGTCTAACCCCACCAACAACAACTATCTCACCAATTTTGCACATCATGTCATGAGCTTCAATTGGCTTAAACTGTCTACCTGCTGCAGACTTAAACTTTGCAATTGTAAAATCAAATAAGTTAATCAGTGGCTGTGGTCCAGATGATCTACCACCCATTGTCTTAAGTCTTGCGCCTGCAGGACGCAACTTGCTAACGTCAATTGCTGGAACTTGTCCAGACCATAGCAATGCAAGAAGTTCACGATATGCTTTTGCCCAACCTTGCTTTGAATCTTCTACAGTAATAACAGTTGTAGACTTTTCAAATGTTTCGGGGACGGAAGGAAGTTTATTCACATACTTATACTCAACAGAAAATCCTACTCCAGTTCCGCACATAAGAATATACATAGTCTCGTCAAATGATCTTGGTGAATCAACTGGAACAAATGAACAGTTGTATCCTGCAACATGATCTCTATCTAATGCAGCTCCTGCAGTCATTACTGATCGCATTGATGGCATAACATCTCTATTAAATACAGCTGTCTTAAGTTCTTCAACTATCTTTTTGTTTGGAGAATATTTATGTTCTTTCTCAAGGTGTGCGAGCATAAAATCAAAATATCGATCTACTGTTTCTCCCCATGTTTCTCTGCGATTTTCTTCAGGCATCCATCTTGCATAGCGAGATAAAGCAATAAAGTTTTCATATGGGTTTTCAATAGTTTTTGACATTTTTTAGTGACACCTTTTCTTCCGCCTAACGGATTAATAATTTTGAATGATGTCTAAGTGTATCAAACTTTGTTTTAGCGGGGAAGAGTTTATGAAAACTTTTTAAAGATGTGTTCAAAAGCTTTATTAGTCAACCGATCCCAATTATATTCTTCATGTATCTTAGTCGACTGAGCAAAGTAATAGCCTGCATAAGCATTAAAGTTAATTGAAACGTCTCTTATAAGTTCAAGTAGATGTTTATACTCTGGTTCAAAAACTTTACCATTATGAAATGGCCATGGAGAATCTATCATTTCAGATTTTAATCTTAATGGACCTAAAAATTTATCATAATGTGCCCAACTTTCTGTACAAATGACGGGCATGCCAGTAGCTAAAGCTTGTAATGGAATAAATCCAAATCCTTCTCCATAACTAGGATAAATTAAAACGTCATGATCATGATATATCTTTACTAATTCTTCATCTGACATTGATTCTGTAATTACTGTAATATTATTATAAAGTTCATTTGGAATACCAATAATATTTTTCTCTATGTAGTTATTATATATACGTGTAGTACTAGGTCCATATGATTTTATTGTTAAAGAATAAAAAGGATTGTTTCCAAACATTGATGTGAATGCATCTACTACCATCTGCCCGCCTTTTCTAGGCGCTGGTTCTCCTACATGTAAAAATTTTATTGGTCTTCCATGTTCTAAATTTCTTTTTTTGGGTCTCCATATTGGATCTATTCCATGAGGAAAAACTTTAACATCTTTAAATCCATTATTTTCAAATACGTCTTTACACCAATCTGAAGTTGTCCATATCTCATCACATGCTTCTAAATACTCAAACCAATCTTTGGGGATAACGGTAGATTCCCATGGAGTATAACTAATCTGATATTGATTTCTATGCAGCTTATAATAAACAGGCTGAGAAAAATTTAATTGTACTTTAGCTCGTGCATCTTGAAAAGGAACATTATGTCCTAATCTTTTTAATGAATCTATAATTTTTGAAGATGCATGACCATAACCATTAGAGGTTTTTAAATTAATAATGGGTGTTGAAAATGAAATATCCATAATAACTTTCTGGTCAACTGACTTGACAGTAACTTACTGACAATGTTAAGATTATAGTTCGTTATCTCTAAAGGAGGAAATGCCAATGGAGAATATAAAACAAAAGTTGAGCGATTTTGCTCATAGTACGACTGTAATAGTAATGATAACATTGTTTCTATTTACAAACAATACTGTGGTTCCCGCTCAAGCTTTAAAAGTACAACCAAAGACAGAAGTACAACTTAAGCAAGAAACCTTAGAGAAGTACAGCAATACTGTTTACAAGCCTTCGGAAAAGCTTTCAGACATTGAATTGAAAGAACTACTGGCAGCAGTAGGTTTTGAAGGAAAAGCCCTTAGAACGGCTTGGGCCATTGCAAAGAGGGAGTCCAGTGGACGACCACTAGCTTATAATGGTAACAGGAAAACTGGAGACAGTTCCTATGGAATTTTTCAGATCAATATGTTGGGTGACCTAGGTATTGCTCGTAAAGAAAAATTTGACCTGAGATCAAATATTCTATTATTTGACCCAGTAATAAACGCAGAGATAACGTATCATATGACCAAGGGCGGAACTAATTGGTCGGCTTGGAAGGGTTTAACCCAAAGAGCTAAGGAATTTTATTTAAAGTTCCCAACTACTCAGAAGTAGGAGAAAATGCGTAGGATACAGCAAGTATCTCAATACATAGCACTTTCTGAAGAAGGCCTTGTTCCTAGACTGGTTTGCCCACTAGATCAAGGCTTTCTTCTTCCTAACCAATCAATAGATGATGAAGTATACTTATACTGCCTATCCTGTGAATATAAAAAGTTTATAGGGTTTGGTTTTTATGACGATATTATAAAGACTATGGAAAAGGTTAAAAAATGACATGTGACAAAGATTGCCAGTGTGAAAGTACCCCTATCATTCCTATTGATAGTATGGGGCGGGAAAAATTTTGGGAAGACTTAGGTAGACCAGATGACAAATGAACCAACATCTTCAGATTTAGAAGATAACTTACCAATGGTTAATTATATTATGCTACACCGTATATATGACCTTTTAACAATTATTGCAAACAAACTAGTTGGACCAGAAGATACATCCAAGATGGTTTCATATCATGAGGATGGATACCTTCTTGGGCCTGCCCCTTCATATTCTGCTGTAGATGAAGATGGACAGCAAACTTTATTTTAAAAACAGTTGACTTAGAATAAAAGCTATTTTACAATTAAACTGTACGTAGTTGTAGCATCCCACATGTTCCTGCGTACATATATCGCAAGATATAAAGAACCCAATCGGATCCGCCTCTGATTGGGTTTCTTGTTATATATGCAATATAGTACATATCGGTCATATAGTGCAATTAGTGCGAAAAAAGTGCTTCGGCGAGAAGAGACCCCATTTTCAACATCTTAGCTATTTGCTGTAATACCCCATAAAAATACCCTGAGAGGGTTTTAAGGCCCTAACAGGGTTATTTGCTACCTTCGGTAGCCATTCACCCTTAAAAGGGCGGGAATCAAAAGATATGCAATAAATAAAAAGTTATCCCTTTTTGCCATTATATAAAGCAACACTATCCATTAGAGTAATTTGTCTATCTGTAACATAGCCACCAGATTTTTCTAATTGTTCCAAAGCTGTTGGTTCATCCTTTGCAAGGACTTGAATTAACATCTCAACTTTATATGTGTAGCAAGTAGTGTTTTCTACTTCTTTTCCCGCTTTTTTTGTCATTATTTATATTCCAGTCAACTAGTTTTCAAGTCTTTAATTATTCTTGAAATTCTTGCACAATCATCATGTTTCCAATCAATGGAACATTTACCATCTACTACATTATCGCATTTATCTAAGTCTTTAGCAAGATAATCTATGATCCATTGTAATGCCGCCGTCGCTTGATCAATATCTGAATTAAAATATGTTTTCGTAGAATACTTATAATCTGTGATCCGCCTGGCTATTTGATCTATATAAAGCTTTTTCATTATATCCCCCTATATATTCTAGTTGACTAAGATATTACTTTCTATATAATGTTAATAAAATATTTTTTTTAATGTTTCATCTGGAAATTAGATTTTTAGCAAACCCCCCCTACCCCCCTTTTTTTAACTTAAAGGAAAGTAGAGAAAGTTCACAAAGATCATATGCGCTACATCTGGCATATTGAGTTCTTAGTGTAACCCCCGAAACCTTTCCAATTGTAACATGGAAGATTTTTATAGGTCAATAGCTTTCACATTTTAAGAAATGTTAATAGGATTTTAATTTGTATGATACACACTATAGAAATGTCCGTTTTGTCTGTATAGTGCCCCCAGATGTGACCTATCTCACCTACTTTTTTTCGATTTCTTTTGTAAATGTCCGAATTGTACCGAATGGGGGTAGCTATTTGTCAGTGCCCCCCTGTAGAGTAAAGGTATAGAAAGTAAGAAACACTTACTAAAGAAAGGAGTTCTAAATGAACTCAATACATGAAAACAGAAACTCTCTAGAAAGTAGAGAGCAACTACTAGCACGACTAGGAGACGCTATCTGCTCAGAGTGTGGATGGTTATCTATACACAAAGATGTGTGTTCTAAATCACACTCTAACTAACAGCGTGTCGCTACTATTTGTCACACCTATCGGCTACAATTCCTACTATAACTACTAACGAAAGAAGAACAGACAATGACTATCACTTACTCAATCTGGCAAGGCTCTAAACTAATCTCTATTGACAATGTCGCTCATGAGGCTAAGGCTATTGACCACTTAATCAACTCTCTTAATGCTAGCGAATTAGGCAAGGTTAAGAAATTCACCGCTAATGTACAAAACATAAAGGTAGGGGCTAACTAATGACTAAATGGGATACTATACAGGCAGATGTTGCAGACCAATACGCACACCTAGATGAAGAAGAGGCACTTATGGAATGGGTAGGAGAAGAGGACGACATGTTCGGCTTTACTAAGGCTATTGAGATTGACCATTTAACAGATGAACAACTAGATGAAGTGTTTAACATGTTTGGAGATAAGTAATGAGTATCAACGGGATACAACTACAACTAAATGACTATGGTTTAGAGTTTGATAGTTTCTTAGGGGCTATCTATTTACCTTGGCACACTATTGCTACCGCCGTTTTTATTACTGTTGCTTATAAGATCTATAAGGTAAGGAGAGACAAATGGTAGTCATACTATGCGCCATGGTAGGTTTCGGCTTAGCCTACTTACTTGCTAACTAACGGCGTGTCGGCTTGACAATAGTCAAGCTGGCCCCCAAAGGAGAGGGGGCTGTGGATAACTTACGTGTAAATGTGGAAAACCCCTGAAAAAATGTGGATAACCTGTGTACGACACGCCCGAGATCTTGTGAGATTTATCACATGGCTTGAGCGTCTCAAAGTATGGAATTACTGGCTAGTAATTAGTTTATGTCAGTCCGTTCGTGTATAATTCCATTATAACCAAACGAAAGGCGGACACCATGTCAGCAAATGTCTACACAATCGAAAACCTACTTGTAGGAAAAACCTATCGCTCAAAAACTCTAACAGGCGAGATCATCTCAGCAGAAAAACACCCTGCACCAGTATGGTACGAAAACGCAGAGGCGTATTTAGTCGAAGTGCGTAATCATAACGGTGGCTATGCTCACCGTACTGTTGCCGTTAATAACTAAATAAACAATCGAAACAGGGGCAGTTTAGAGGGAGTCCTCGCCCAATGTCGTAAGTAAGAACCCTCACACAATTTGTCAGTGCTAACTGATACAATAACTTAAACAAACTAACGAAAGGTCAAAAAATGACACTTGATGAATACAAAGAAATGGTACTTGCTCAGCGTGAAGCGAGCAAAGCCGAAGCCCTAACAATTCTAACACGAAAGGAAAACTAATAATGGGAAACATTCTTGATGAATTAAACGACATCCTTGCAGTAGATTGTGATGAATGTGGCGGTGCTGGATTTTTATTTTTCGGAAACGAAAATAATTATGATGTAGAGCCTTGCGATTGCGTAACAGATGAGGAGTTAATTTAATGTATAGAGTTACTTGTGCCTATGATGGTTTTGCACCACATTTTGCAGTTGAATTTGATAATGCGTTAGATGCTGTTAATTCTTACCGCAGTTTTATAGATTGGGGATTTGCCAATGAATACTCAACTGTAAATTTGTCAGAGCCTAGCGGTAAAATGCACACCAAAACACTATACAGAACAGGAATGGTATCAGTTAAATGATGACAAGAAAAGACTATGTAGCAGTAGCAGAAATTCTAAAGTATGCTAGCGATAAATCTCATCCCGCTTTATTTTCTAAAATTGTAAATGATTTTGCTGTGATGTTTGCACAAGATAATCCACGATTTGATGTAAATCGTTTTCATGAAGCCAGTGGATACAATGTTCCAAAATTCACTACGAGATAAAGTAAAACGCATACAGGAATTGCGTCGCAGTAATGCGGCGCAACCTGTACGCAATAAAAAAAAATACACACGTAAAATAAAACATAAAAATAAAAATGCAGAGTAATGCATAGCTATGCAGCCCCCAAATATGTGGGGGCAAAATGTGACTTAAGACACACTGTGATTTTTCCCACAAAGTTTGAGCGGGATTTTGTCAGTGACCTATGATAGTATTCTCTTAAATCAAACGAAAGGTAATAACTGTGGGTAATTTAATCGAAGAACTTTGTGCAGTCTGCACAGCCACCACTAATTTTTATTCTATAACTCCTTCATTGCTATGTGATGAACATTTCTTTGAATGGCAAGAAGAGAAAATGTTTTGGGAACTTGACCGCTCTACAGAAGGGTTGTACCTATAATGAATGATATTAACTCATGCAATTGCTTCGGTGCTAACATGTGTGCCGATTGTTCTAATATTGTTAAGTGGGATCCAGAAGAAGATTTTTATTCTCTTCGTGATCCCGTCGTTGATTACATGGAAACACGTATGGCCGACGCAGAAATGGGGGACCTGTAATGGTTAATTTAATTGCAACAATTATTTCTGTGATTGGATTTGCAATACTGCTTGCTCCATTTTACATTGCATTCAAGATCTTTAAAGGTTGACAAAAGCTGCTAGATGCCCCCATATCCGTGGGGGCAAGACACGCCTTACGGCAAGTACCAAAACACCCTGGAAATTGTGAGGTTTATCACAAAAGTTATGCGGGAATGAATTAGGTTATGTCAGTGGCCTATGCTAAAATACTCTTATCCAACCAACGAAAGGTAAAAAATGCTAGTAGAACACAACCTAAAGTTTGTAACAGAGTTTGCAGACAATCACCCAGTAACAGCACAAATACTTAACATGGACGAGAGTACTCGTATCTTTATGCTAGAGTCAATGCTAAAAGATTTAATTGCACCACGCTTGCAACCAATTCTTGATGAGATTAACCTTAACGGGTCCTATGCAATTCTAAAGGTGGCAGAATAAATGGGATACTCAACAGCACAAGCACTTGTAGATGATTTATCACTAGAGGCAGGAATTGCTTATCACTTACAAGGTAATCATTACCCACCCGTTCCCGTCTCAATGGTGCAACCTTGCATAGATGCTATAGATGCGTTCTATGATGAGGAGTATAGTAGAGAAATTAATCTGCCTGAAGGTATCACTTGGAGAGGCCAGACTTCATGCCCAGCGTCTGCAATAGTAGATGCTCACCATTTAGATGCTTGGCTAGTACAGGAGGACTATGATGAGTAATCTTTATTCTATCTTATCTGAGTGGTATCCTGATGGAAATTACAGCGAAGCTGAATTGTGGGACGCCGTTGCTGAGTCTGAAGGCGTAGATGTCTATTCAATTATGGACGGCGATCTAACAGAATACTTGTGAGGCAACTCACACCCCAGGGGCTTGATAAATGTCAGACCCTAATGCTACAATAAACCCCTAACAAGAAAGGAAGCAAAATGACAGTAAATGGATACACTTACAAGGTCGGTGATTTATTCACCACTCTAAAGTCAAAGAAAACAGGAGTAATCAAGGAGATTATTCCTAACGCATCTGGCTCGGTGCGTGTTCTACTGGAAATGCCAACAAAGGAAACTCGTTGGACAACAGTTAGCAACGCAAACCTAGTATAAGGAAGTGGAGGGGTCGCATAAATGTCAGACCCCTCCGCTATAATACAACTAACCAAACCAACTAACGAAAGAGGAAACAAATGGCTAGAGGAAAAGCAATCAGCGTTAAAATCGCAACACCAAAGGTAATCAAGGCACTAGAAACTGCGCTTGATAAACTAAATAAAGACTATGCTTCACAAGAAGCAAACGAAGCGAAGTATGATAAGTTACGCAAGGCTTGGCAGAAAGAGATTAGCGACTATGCGGTTGCTAACATCAAGAAGGCAGAAAACTTCCGTACAAACTATCGTTCATGGAATAATACTCTTAACATTGACTATGACTTAACAGTTTCAGAGAAAGACTTGCCTAAAGAACCTGAGAAGGACTTTGTCACAATGCACCAAAGCACCTATCGTGAGCAGAAAGAGGAAATGGAAAATGCAATCCGTATCCTAAAAATGACAGATGAGGAAACAGTTTCCACATCAACTTATCAAGCGGTAGCACGCTATCTATAATTACCAATAGGTAAATGTCCTGAGCATGACAACTAAAACTGCTCACACCTTCGGGTGTCCCTACTAACAAAGGTAATAAAATGCGTAATCGTTTTAGAATTGAAATCTATGACGCTAACAAACTAAATGATTTAACTATCTACTCTGAGCAGGGTGTCGATAAGGAATACTTAACTGAATTAGTATTCTCTAATCTCCGCCGCTTTAATGGTAAAGTAAATGCCTACGTAGTTGATACGTTAAAGGAAAAGAAAACAACTGCAATGTTTATTAACGAAGACATTGTAAATAAAGTAAATAGTAAAACAAAAGTTACCACTGCTAAAGAGTTACACTTAGCATAGCATATTGGGGCGGGATCTCTTCCCGCCCCAGCTGCTGCCCCCATAGTTGCGGGGTTATCCACAGCCTTACGGCAGTTATCCACAATGCCCTGAAAATTTGTGAGATTGACCACATAACAAATTGTCGACTTATGACTATCTAATCTTGTTAATGTCAGTCCACTATGTTATACTCAGTTTAACAACCAATCGAAAGGAAATAAAAATGGCTCATAATCTAGAAATGGAAAACGGCGAAGTTGCATTTGCGCTACGTGGAAAACCAGCATGGCACAATCTAGCAAATCGCATCTTTACACAAGATGAGGAAGTTACAACGGCAACAATGCTTCAAGAAGCAAAATTGTCTAATTGGAATGTTCGCTTATCTCCAATCACAAATCACATTGACGAATCATGGAATGATGTTTCAAATGCATCTTTGGTTATTCGTGACAACCCATTCAATAAGGGGACAGATGTTCTTGCTACTGTTGGCAAGCGATACAAGCCTGTGCAGAATGAGGAATTGTTTGCATTTGCAGATGCAATTCATGATGCTAATGCAGACTGTCGCTGGGAATCTGCTGGCTCATTGCGTAGCGGTAAAGTTGTATTTGGCACAGTGGACATTCCCCGCACAATGGTGCTTGACCCACAAGGTGCAAATGACGAAACCAAATTGTATTTGATCGTTTGGACTTCACACGACGGCTCAGTTGCTGTTCAGGCAGCCGTTACTCCTGTCCGTGTTGTTTGCCAAAACACATTGAACCTTGCAATGAAAAATGCAAAGCAATCTTTCAAGATTCGCCATACACAATCTGTTGAAGGTCGAATTCAGGTTGCTCGTGAAACTCTTGGACTTGCTCTAGGATACTTTGATGAATTTGAAAAAGAGGCACAGGCTCTTTATTCTCAGTCAATTACTGATGCAGAATTTTCACAGTTAATTCGCACAATTTATCCTAAGCCTGAAAAAGATTCTAAGGGTGCATTGAAAAAGTGGGAAAACAAAGTTGTGTTGCTTGACGACTTGTATCATAACTCACCAACCAATGCTACAATCAAGGGCACAAAGTGGGGTGCGTTTAATGCGCTTACTGAGCGTTTGGATTACTACCGCACAGCCCGTGGCAATTCTGAATCACTAATGGCGGGTGCATCAGGATTTGACCCTGTTCTAACTGCTGAGAAAAACAAAATCAAGAAATTGGTTTCTGCTTTCTAATAAATAAAATCCTGAGCATGATTTAAAACTGCTCACGCTACGGCGTTTTGATTTGACAAAGCTGCAGAGATGCCCCCAATTTTGAAGGCGGCAGGATCATGTTACGGACAATATAAAAAAAGCCCTGAAAAACTGTTGACATTTGTCAGTGGCATACCCTATAATAATAGCATCAACCAACGAAAGGAACAATATGCCAAACTGGGTATATAACGGATTAACTGTAGAAGGTAATCCAGATTCTGTAAAGAAAATGATGGCTCAATTAAATAAGCCATTTACACAAACACATGACTCATGGGATGTAAGCACTAATACATTCATGAAGAAGAATACTCTATATGCAGAGCCTATCTTTGCATTTCACAATATCTATAACTATGTAGATGCAGGTATTAGTGAGGATGTATATCTTTCTCAGCCCGACCATTCCATCCCAATTCAAGAAGCAATGAAGTGTCTTACTAATGATTGGTATAACTTTAATTGCCGTGAATGGGGAACAAAGTGGGATGTTGCCGTATCTGTAGGTGATAAGTATCCTGATACTACAGTTGAAGATACTGCTAATGGCGATAACCATGTTGTGCATTACAACTTTAATACTGCTTGGTCTCGTCCAATGGGTGCATTAACTAAACTGTCTGCACAATACCCTGACTTACTATTTACTTTATCATATGAGGAAGAAACAGGTTGGGGTGGGGAACTAGAAATTCTTCGTGGTGTAGTTATCTCAGAATCAGAATATGACAATATGTGTCGTGAGTGTGATGGCACAGATTGTGTTGAATATAATGATGAGAAGGGCGTAGACATATGCCAGAAATGTGGGTATGAATCATGACAGATTTAGTCTCATCTAAATATACATTTGTTTGTGACCCAAATGAATGTGATTGTTTAATCGAAGTAACATCATCAGATGGATTTGGATTCCCATCTGGTGTGACGGAGCTCACATGTCCATGTGGTCGTAAGACCACATTATTGTCAGTGGAGCATGCTACAATACAACCAACAAACCAAACGAAAGAGGAAAAAATGGAAACAACAATGATGCCAGATGTAGATGTACTACAGTTACGTATTAAAGGATTAGAAGAACATATTCAACGTGTCACACAACGTGATTTTGCAACCATGGCAGAATTAAATAAGATGCGTGACAACATGAAAGAATTTACATTAGAAGGATTAGATGATGATTCTATTTCAGAAAGCCAAGCAGAAGAGATTGCAAGCATCTGTGGCTTTGAATTAACAAATGAGTTTGAACTAGAAGTTACAGTTCAGTATTCAATTACAGTTAATGCCCGTAATGAAGAAGAAGCACATAACATTATCCACGATATTGATTTTGATTCAGTATCAGAACCAGAAGGTGTTGCTTATCTATCATCATCTGTAGATAGAATTGAGGGCTAATGTATTTTGAACTTCGTGCACCAGACCAGTTGGCCATGGAAATGGCTTACTGGGATGCACAGATTACTGGCCTGGATCCTGAAGCAATGGATTCATTGACATTCAACATTGGAACTGGTAGTATTGAGAAAGTAACACGCATTCGTGAAAAACATAACTTAGAATTAATTCATGAAAGTGATTCAGAACCAACGGGATATAGGAGAGATTAAAATGGGCGACACATACCAAGATGGCTTTACAGATGGAGCACGATGGGCTCGTGAGGAAATCACAGAGAAGTTGCGTGAAATTGATGTAATGGACATCGATTCTTGGTTACTAGATAAATTAGCAGACATGATTGAAGGTGGGCACCTATGACTGAAGATCTAAATCGATGGATTGCTTGCGATAAATGCGGCATTTCTGTACAAGCTATGTGGTTAATTAAACTAGTTGAAGGCGAACTATATTTCTGTGGACATCACAAGAACAAGTTCGAAGGGGCCCTAGACAAAGTGGCCTATGAGATGATAGAATTAAATAAGACCGAAGAAGTACCTACATTAGAAGAGGCGGAACTATAATGGGAGACAGAGCAAACTTTGCATTCAAGCAATCAAACGGTGAAACGATTGTGTTGTACGGACATTGGGCTGGACATAACATGCTAGCAAATCTAGCAAATGCTGTGGACAAAGCACGGGCACGTTGGGCGGATGAATCATATGCAACACGTATTTGTATTTCACAATTGATTGGCGATGACTGGAATTCTGAAACAGGTTGGGGCCTGCAGATAAATTCAATTAGCGATAACGAACACAAGATTCCATTAATTGATTGGTCCACACAAACGTTTAGCCTGCATGAGGAAGCGCCTTGGTCCGAAGAGTCCAAGGTCCGTGGGATGTTAGACACGCCAATCTTTAATATGTCTTTAGATAGTTTTGTAAAGAAATATTCACCAGCATTAGTTTAAATAAGTAAAGGTGCCTCTATCAGTTGATTTATTAGCCAGGGGTTAAATAAAGCAGAGTTTTTACTTTCGTTGGTTACCTCTAGCAGCCTTAGTAAGAACCCCTGGATCTAATCATCCAGGGTTTTTTATTGCCCGCAAAGACGGAGGGTAGCATAATCTTCTTACGAGATCAATATAAAATCCCCTGAAATTTTGTGAGATGCGCCACAATGTGGCGGGAATCACACAGCTTTTCTATTCCATTTGTCAGTCCTCTAATATATAATAATCACATACAAACGAAAGGAATAAAATGGAAGCATTTACAGATACAGTCGGAGAACATATTCTTGGAGCAATTCAAGTAGATATTGAACAAGCATTATTTGAGGATTGGAATAATGCTAACTTAGATGAAGGAACAGAGTTTGCTGAATATAAGTTCATGCAATTTGCTCCTAGCAACTTAAAACAATCATACAATGAATACTATGGATATACAGAAAAGGATGAGTTCTATTTATGCTAGGATATGAGATGTCTGATGTAGATGAGATGATTAACGCTATTCAGTCTATTATTACCACCGTCAATTCTGATGATGACCCATGGCTATATAACAATCTTTGGAAAGCTCAGGAATTTCTCCAGGGGCTTTGGGCAGAAGGGTATTTTGACTAATGAATGCTATGCAACTAATTATGTTGAGAGCTCAAATAAAAGAAGCAGTTTCAACTACCGCCATGGAAAACGGGTGGGATGATGAAAAGCGTGATAAATATT
>Ga0214921_10007472_pt1 | contig 14565 bp, 18 predicted proteins | sample LL1505_MetaG_FD_177992 | JGI IMG/M metagenome (GOLD analysis project Ga0214921, IMG submission 177992) | Freshwater microbial communities from Lake Lanier, Atlanta, Georgia, United States - LL-1505 | ecosystem: Environmental > Aquatic > Freshwater > Lake | place: USA: Georgia | collected... | reverse complement strand
AACGCGTAGCTCTCCCTTGGATAATCAATACGCGCCAGGTTGCCGGCCAGCATGCGTCCGATGACGCTGGACTCGTCCCACGCCGGGATGATGATCGCGATCTTGCGTGGCGGCATTTCCTTCAAGGCACGAAGGCGCTCGTCACAGATCTTGCGAGGACCGAGGCGCCGCAACACCGCGTTCAGGTCAATGAAAATGTCATCAAGGCCAGACAAGACAAAAACCGCGATGACCATCAAGCATATGGTTGTCACCAGGTCCCCCCGAAACTCAGAACAACTTGCGGAGATTTCGTCGCAGGAGACGCCTTGGCGGCGAGGCCAGCCAACATGGCCCCCGCGGGATTCCACCGGATCTCCGTGATGGCCTGCGGTGTTCGCGTCAAAACGTCGCCCGCGCGATACAGGTGTCCACCAATTCCAGCACTGCCGGTGACGCCATGCGCACGGAAGCCATCAATCATGGCCTGGACCTGCGCGGATGCTCCCGTGGCGGTCATGTCGCCGGCGGCATTGAAGCGCAGGAATCCTGAGTGGCGCGACTCAGCAGCCCCGCTCACCATCCAGCAAGGGTCGCTGGCCTGCCGCAACCTGCACTCAATCCTTGCCGCCGCGTACAAGTTGGGATGATCTGGCATCCACGGGGTTGATACATGAATGCCAGTCGACACGAACGGTCCGGACACGGAGGATATTCCCGCGGAGACCAGGGGACTTGCCGGCAACACGGACAAGGTCGCGCGCACGGGAGCCCGCGCCGTCGCCATGACCATCATGTTTTGATCCCCCATGTGGTGATCCCCCATGTGGTAATCCATGATGGCGACAGCCTCGCCATAAAATTCCTTGATCAACAAGGGACCGGATTCCCCGGCACGGGCAGAGCCAGTGCCGAGGACACAAAGACAACTGAAAATGGAAGTGACACGTTTCAACATGCGCGAACATAAGCAGAAGCCGTGCCAAACCCTGCCGTTGCGCGAAGATCAAATATTGACGCGGCAAATCGGCATATCGAGGCCGTTGGCGATGCGCAGGCGCGCGATCTCGTACAATGCTTCTTCTTCACGAAGCCGTAGTTCGAGGTCCTTGAGCCGGGCCCTGGCAATGCCAAGCCACGCCGCACGCTCGTCGTAATCTTCCTTTGACGCGGCCCCTGAACCAACAAGTTTGGCGACACGCCGGAAATTCGCGTCGGCCAGGTCCACCTGGAAATGCTGCTTCTCGATCTCGACTTTCACGATCTCGACCCGCCTGGCGTACAGGATCACATAAGGGCTTGTTTCCTTCGAATCCTGCGCTTTCGCGTCAGAACTGGCCACGACTGGTGTCGCGAGCAAGGCGCAACATGCCGCCAGCGCGCGCATCGCGCGACGCCTGGTGAGAACTGCTGGTATCATCGACCCTCTCCATCTTGAGTTCACGCGCATTGCCGATGCCACCAACGACATACGACGCGTGAAAGTATTTTCCGCCTTGGGTAAACCATCCTCGCAACTGCGCGAACATGCCGCTGCCGAGTTCCGTCGTGTTCAGGAACAGGAGCTTTCTTTTGGTGTCGTAAAATCCATACGGCAATTGCAAAGTCAGGTAACGGTCATCAATCATCAGGTTGCCGCTGATGAAGGGGCTCAAGTTCACCATGTCGAGCGCGCAGACGGTATCTTCACTGACGCACCGGTACGTCCCTGCCGGCTCGGCCACGACTTCCGCGTCGGGTCCCGGTGCCGCCGGGACCTCCACCCTTACCCCCTCGAAGTTGGACCATGTCCCGCCCCCGGTGCTGACGCGCCCGGAGATCACGGACTTGCCCCCGGCCGAACGCAGGGAAAACTGGACCAGCGTATTGGACGAACCGCCAAACGTGAAAAGACTTCCGCGCGGGGTCCGGTAGGCCCCTTCGAATGTCTTCCGTGCCTTGTTGAAAGAGATGGAGAATATCGAGAAAGAGATGATCCGCGCGCCGGTCGATCCCGCGGGTTCGGCGTCGTGACGCACTTCGGCCGCGTCTACATTGAACGCCAGCATCAATTCCCCGTTCCCGCTCTCGAGCAAAGTCAACTTTCCGGCCTGCGATCCAACCCTCGCGTCGTATGTGCCCTCGAACGCCGCCGGACTGAACACCAGAAGAGGGGTCAGCTGGGCAATCGCCGGCGCCAGGGCAGCCGCCTCTTGCCTGAGGCCAAGGGCCTCGCACCGCGTGATCAACCCGTTAACCAGGTCAAAGAAAAACGCGGCCTGGGGCTCCTGGATCAACGCGAACTTCAACCCGGCAATTCGCCCGGCCACCGTCGCCGCCTGGATGGCGCCGAGGGCATCCGGTATCCGTCGCGCGAAGGTCAGGTCCGGGACAAGACCCATCGACGCGATCCGGACCAGGATTTCCGCGCAGAAATTCGCCGCCGGTCCCGAGATCGCGTCCGCGACGACCCTGTTGCCGCCTGCGTTCAGGACACCAGCCTGCTTGTTCAGCCCAACGGTGATCTCGAGCAACCGGTTGATCTCCACGTCGGTCTTCGCCGCGGCCAGAATGGTCGCGATCTTGCCAATCAACTCCTCCACGGCGGACCTCGAATCCAGGTTCGCGATCAGTTCCTCCACCTGCGCGGCGCTGAGTGTCATCATCTGGCCGAAAACCTGCGCAACGACGACGCCCTGGATGCGCTCGTAGGATTCCGTCACATAGACTTGCGTCTTCATGCCGCGCAGGGTGATCAATGCCGCACGCGCCTTCTTGTTCCACGTGAGGAGCTTCGCGACATCTTTCTCGACGATGACGTGGGCGGTCTGTTCCTCGCCAACGCTGTAACGTGTCTGGTCGTTGCCAAACCGCAGGAAAACATCAATGACTTCCTGGTTGTCCGCCAGAAGGTTGATCCATTTTGCCGCGGCGCGGGTCAGCCGCGCGGCCAGCGGATCGACCGGACTGGTGCCGAATGAGTTGAAATCATAACGTTCCGCGAGCCTGCGAAGTTCGGGCAGGGTCAGAAGGTAGCCATAAAGGGTATTTTTATCCGGGATTTCAGCGATCGCGGGCTCAAGGCTGGAAATCACACGGATCATCTCCGCAGGCCCCCCGGCGGAGTGCTCTAGTACCTCTGCCGGCGAGGGCGGCGATGGTCCGACATCCAGGGCAACCCCGACTTGGGCCAGGGAGAAAAATAAAACACCCCCCACGACCAGCGGGAACGCGCGCAGGAGCAGCATGCCGCGCGGATTTTCAGCGCATGGTCGCGATGTATCGTTCGGATACTTCATGGTCGATTCCTGAATGGGTTTCAATCCAGTCGCTGAGGTTGACGAATTCATAGCCCATGGCCTTGATCTCGCGGACGAGCCGGCGAATTTCTGACGAGTCGCCCGAAAATCTTCCGGTGCCGGAGTCACCTCGCGCGAGAATCATCAAGGGATGGATGAAAAACGAGGCCCACGCGTCGCGAAGGACCAGGTTCCGCCGCGCCGACGCCAGGATCTGATCGACAGTCCGCGACTTCAGGACCTGATGGTTCAAATATGGTTGCAGGTTGCCGAGGTTTTCCGGAATGATCCGCTGCCCATACACGTCCCGGTAAATCTCGTACGGAAAAAACTGCCCGTTCGGCAACATGCCTGGAGCGACCTCTATGGCGGCTTCGAGCGCGTGCTCAAGCCGTTCACCTCGCGAGACATCACTGCCCACAAGATTGGCGACGTCCATCCTCAGAGCCTCTGGAATGGCGGGCGGACGAATGACCCTCGAGGGGAAATAAATGACGCGACCAATATTCCATCGAAAAAGTTGCCCGAACAAAACGTAGTCCAGGGGCGACGCCTGATAATGCGGAGTCAACCACGCGACCGGACGCAAACCAGAATCCCGCAGCACTTTCAATCCAGTCTCCAGCCGGTTGATCACGAAGGCGGCGCTGTCCGCCTGTAAGGGCTGGTTGCGCGTCCTGTCCCAGAACTCAAAATCATCGCCCGAACATCCACTGAAGGGATTGCGCTCCCGCCCCGACTGGTGGGTCACGCCGTGAAATATGATGCTCGCGCCATTTTTGACCTTGTCGCGGAGCAATGCCGACATCACCGGCCTCGCCGTCATTGGCACGAAGGAATCCTCGGCCAATACCGATACAGCCGACAATGGATCCGTGAACACTGGCACCGTCGATATCGCGTAGTGAACGTTCTCCTCATCCAGCGCGCGCGTGAGTTCCCTGACCAGCCAGGGCTCCATGGCCGGTGTGACATCCTCGATCCTGATCAGGGCAGGCTTTTTCCCGCCCGGCCGTCGCGGCAACTCGCCCAGCATGTCGAACAGCAAATCCGCCATGATCAGGTAACGGTCATCTTCCTCCATGAAGGCAAAGGGACTCTCCGCGAGGAACCACCGTCGTCCTCCCGCGCGAATCGCCCACGGGCGCGAATGATTCTGCGGCGAGAAATCCGTCGAGTGCTCGGCCGTCGCAACAACTTCCGCGATATCAGGATTCACGACCTTGAAAAGATTCAACTCCCATGCGGCCAGAAGGTGTTTTGAATCCGCCGGGTTCCGCCCGCCGAATTTCGTGAAGACTTCTCCCCGGTACCGGTTGTTCCGGTAGAACCCGGGGAACCCGCCCGCGTCCTTGTGATCAGGATCCAACCCGGACAAGCCCTCAAACGATATCCCGGCGCCTGACCTCAAATACCCGGCGCCAAGTTGCCAGGAGTTGTAGCCCATCCACACCAGGGTCGATCGCGTCTTGCGCGCGTCTTCCAGGAAGTCACGCGGAATCTTGTTGTCGTAAAACGTCCCGAAATAAAAATTCACCGGACATTCATCAAGATTCCCGGCCCGGTATTCCTCGACGGGCAGGGACCGGGGCGTCCACGCGGGAAAGTGTCCGATGAGGTTCTGCAACAACAGGGCGTGTATCTGGCCGACGACATGTCGCTTTTCCGCGACAGTCGGATGATCGTAATACAGCCCCGCGCAACGCGGTGCAGCCCATGGCGACGCGCCTTCCGCGCGCGCCAGCGCGAGGATCAACAGGAACGGCATGACTATGATGTTTTTGAAAGCGGACTTGACCATGGCGTCCCGGCCTGAGCAGGAAGCGTGCCATGATCAGTTGCCGGTCGTCCTGCAAACGTTGGCCAGGATCTGGGCCCACTGGGGGTTGTACATACCGACAGGGACGCGGGCGTTGTCTCCGCATCCGGGCGCGGGGTTGAAAATCACGTCGAGCCTGGAACCGGCCTTGAAAGGCATTTGATAAGTCGGCTGCTGGCTGGCCCGGAACTGCCTGGACCACGAGTACGAACCAGGGCCAACGATACTGATCGTCATGTCGGCGTCACACGCGGACCGTTTGGTGACGACACCAGTAATGGTTTGGTCCTCGAGGGCAACAACTGATGCCGCGGACACCGCGACTTTGCCGACAAAACAAAGCACCGCGTCGTTGAAATCCTTGTCACCGTTGAACGGATGATCCTCGAAGTTGACTCCGACGCGCTGCGCGGCGACGCCACCCGCGACTTGCAAACTCGCCGTTGCTGACTTCCCGTCGAGTGTGACTTCAATGCCCGTACTACCCACGCGGACGCCCTTGAAAACCCCGTTGCCCTGGGACGCGCCGATCGTCGGAACCGCGGCCCTCCAACTCCCCTGCGCCGTCACTTCCTTGCGGCCGGAAATGCTGTATGTCGCGAACGCCTTGAACGCATGGGTCGCATTGACGGTCACGATGGCAGACGCCGGCGTGATTTCAAGTGACTGGATCCTATCACCCGGGGCGGGCGGAATTGGCGGAGGTGGGGGCAGCGCGCTCGGCGTCGGGGTAACAACAATCGCATTGCCACCGCTTGGCTTGACCTTCGACGAGCCGGAAAAGTCACTTTTGCCGCAAGCCCCGAAAGTCGAGGCTGCGATGCCAACGGCGAACAGGAGCCGTGCTCCCTTGCGTGCCGTTAAAGCGGCTGAGATGTGACCCGTGGTTTTCATACAAGTGTTATCGGAAAACCTGCGCGGGAATATAAATGTTTTAATTTATACCAATAAATACAGATAGTTATATGAACGTTTCTGACAGCAGGTTCAATCCCGCCTCGAGGACCTGTTCCACTGCGATGTCTTTCATGCACCGGAAATGCCCCTGGGGGCAGACTTGCGGGCCGTGGTCGCTGCACGGCCGACAATCCAGGCGCCCGGCCTCGACGACGCGATGGCGCGAGGCCAGCGGCCCGAATCCGAACGCGGGAATCGTCGCGCCGAAAATCTCGACCGTCGGGACATTGACCGCCGCCGCGTAATGCGCCGGACTGCTGTCATTGGTGATGACGAGATCGAACGTGGAAAAAAGCGCCGGCAGGTCTTTCAACGCGGTCTTGCCGGCCAGATTTTCCACGCGCGCGCGATCACCGATCTTGCGTTCGATCGCCTCGCACAACGGGGCCTCATCCGGGCTGCCCGTCAAGACGATCCTGGCGCCGGGAACCCGCACCAGCAATTCGACGCCAAGGCGCGCGAATCGTTCCGGCAACCAGCGTTTCGTCCCCCAGACACTGCCGGGCGCGATGGCGATCCGCGTGCCCGTCGCGCGACTCTCCGGGGCAAGACTGCCCGTGGTAGATGACAGCCCGCCCGGCGCGACCAGTCGCGGGCGCGCGGCCACGATCTTCGCACGCGCCACGCCAAGGGGTTCCAGCAGCATCCCGATACGCGCGGTTTCATGGAACGGCATGACGCGGTCGACCAGGGTCACTTCGCGTTTGCCGAAGAAAGGAATCCGCGCCGTCTCGCGGTATGTGACGACAGGCAACCCCGTCATGCGCGACACGAGAGACGACCGGAAACTCTTGTGCGCCTGCAAGATCACGGCATGACTGCCGGCCGGCAGGCGATCGCGCCAGGCGCGGACGGCGCCAGCGGTCGATTGCAAGGCCGCCCACACCGATCCTTTTCTTTTCGCGAACAGAAACGTCCGGTCGATGAAAGGTTGATCGTGGTAAATCGTCACGCCCGCCGGCGTCGTGATGACCGACTGGCGGACTGCGGGCCATTCATGACGCGCCAGTTCCATCGCTGCCGTGTTGAGGATCATGTCGCCGATGAAACTCGTCTGCAACCAGACAAGATCTGTCACCGGTCGCCCGTTCAACGCCGGCCATTCAGAATTTGACTTTGCGTTTGAAGACAAGGGCGTCCTCTCCGTCTGAATAATACCCTTTACGCACAGAAACGCGCGTCATGCCAAAGGATTCGTACAGGGCGATCGCCGGTTGGTTGGACAGCCGGACCTCGAGGAACAGTTCCTCTTTCGGGGCGCCTCCCGGTTGGTCACCGGGGTTGCGCGCCAGCCAGTCGAAGAGATGCTCCATCATGACGCGCCCCAGGCCGGCGCGTCTCATTTCGGGACGCACGTAAATATAGAGGAGATCGGCAGAATAGGGCCCGACGTCGATCAGGACCACCGCCTTCCAGGGATCATGACTTGCCGTGGGCGCGCCCGGGGCAACGCGCGCGACGAGGTAAAAAAGTCTCACCGATGGCCGCTGCAGGGCCTCGATCACCTGGTCGAAGGACCAGAATCCACCGGGCTCCTTGCGCCAAAGCCCCGAAATCTCTCGCAACCCGGCAACCTGCGCCGGGGTCTTTCGATAGATCTCGAAAGTCATGGATCGCCCGGAATCACTCACGGCTTCTGACCCTTGAAATTGAGAGGCGCCCAGGAATCGCCGTTTTCATAGACCCGGACGACCGCCCGTGATTTCAATTCAGTGAGCCAGGTCGACGAGGGGTTTGTCGCGTCCCGGGCCGGCGCGCTCATTGGTCGCTCGCGGCTCTTGCGAAATCCCTCCACCTGTAAAATCGTCGCGACGAAACGGGAAATTTCCTCATCGCCCACCGCGAGGGCCGCGATCCCGGCGGCTAGTTGCGCGTCGGTTGCCCTGCGCGCGCTGACCCTCTCGCCCGCCTTCATGATCGCCTTGGGCGATGGCTGAAAACTGCCGAGGCGCGCTGCCTCCTGCCGGATCACCATGTCTTCGCTGAACTTCTGCAGCACGTCCTTCCAGGATGACGAAACCTCGTCAATGAAAGACGCGCGCGGCAATTTTTCTTTCTGCGCCGAGGGTTCCTGCAACAACTCGCGCACCAGAAACCACCCCGCGACGTGGCGTTGCGAATACGAGGAACCACTGACAGAGACCACAAGACGGTCCGAGACGTCTGGCCCGGCGACCACGCCCAGAGCGGGTTTCAAGGGGACCAAACATGGCGCGAAAACAGTCAGGAGGATGGCCACACCGAAATTGATTGTTCTTTGCAAGCATTTTTTCACGGCGATTCCCTACAAATAACTGTCCATGCTCCAGAGTACGGGAAAAAACAAAACCCCTGAATCACAAAGGCTTGACAAGATTCGGGCCCCCTGCAAGTCTCTTTTCAATCAAGTGTGAACACAAGAGTCACAAGATTAAGACACAAGCTTCTTGGAGGGGTCCATGAACAAGGCAGATCTGATCGAACAAATTTCCAAGATGACGAACGCTACGAAAGCTGACACCGAGCGTCTTCTCGATGCATTCGTTGACGTCGTCTCGAAAAACATCAAGAAGAAGGACGGCGTGAAGCTGGTCGGCTTCGGCACGTTCGCGGTTTCCAACCGCAAGGCTCGCGTTGGCCGCAACCCGCAGACCGGTGAAGAAATCCAGATCCCGGCTCGCAAGGTTCCGGTTTTCCGTCCGGGCAAGGAACTGAAAGACGCAGTTCGCTAATTTGGCGAACGGCAGTGCGCCGTGAAATAGAAACCCCCCGCAAGTCTCGCGCTTGCGGGGGGTTTTCTTTTTCCACCATTCAGCTCTGGTATTCGTCGGCTTCCTCAAGGAAATCGACCAACCGGTATTTCACGATATCCTCGGCACGAACGATGCGAAGTTCACCGTCGCTGTCACCATCGTCTTCACGCGACATCAGGTAACTTCCAGACGCGCCGCCGCCCTGGTAATTCAGGACAATCCACATTTCCTTGTTCTCACGGTCAAACACACGAAAAGGCACCATCACGCGTTCCTCCCTTTGGGCAGCTGTTTGCGATTTTTCCTCAGCTCCGCGCGCCGGACGGTCATGCGGTTCCGCATCCGCAATTTCCCGGCACGCAACAAGTCCCGGGCCTGCCGCGCCAGATGCATCTGGACGGCATAAACCTGGGAGCGGGGCATTTTCGGCTGGGCCGCGGCAAAGTCAAGGAACTCTTTGCGACGATCGTCCCGCAGCAACCCCAAGACGCGCGCCTTGAGGGGTTCTTCCATCAGTTTCCAGGCGACGGCCCAGTCCTTGTCACCGAACCGGTGGAATGCCTCGAACAAACTTGGGTCGTCCAGCAACGTGAAATCCGGAAACAAAAACTCGCAATTCTCGGCCAACCGGGCCAGATGCGGCATCTTCTGGTGCAGTTCCGCCATGATTCCCCGACGCGTGACCGGATCCATCTCGCGCAAGACCGCGATGGCCAGGGCCAGGCCATAAAACCGCCGCGGCGGACGCAATCCCGGATCGACTTTCCTGATGGTCATTCGGATGATCCCCTCGAGGATCCTGACGAACCTCCCGGTGATGACGTTCCGGTCTGGATGATCGTCGCGCCCAACTGGTCACCCGGGTCGTTCTCATCCAGAAACGAACCGATGACCCGGCATGTTTTTTCCGCGACCGTCACCGGATTGTCGAACTGGACGAGCAAAGAACATGTCAACCAGTTTGACGTGCTGTCGGACGGGGCCAGGGTTATCTTGCACGCCTTGTTGACCTGGTTCGAGGCCGATCGCGCCCCGGCGAAGAACTGGTCCTGGCAAAGGCGCGGATGATCCGCGGGCTTCGCCTTGATGCTGCGCGACGTGAACGTCAGTTTTCCCTGCGACCCCGCGGGCAGCGCCAAAACAGCCTGCCCTCCCTGCGTCGTCTCGTTGAATCCTTCCGCGCCCAGGCGCCGCGCGGGGGCCGGCGCTCCGTCCGCGTCATCGTTCACATCGCGCGGCAAATCCGCGTAATGAAACACAACGGCGCCGCGCTGCGCGCCCGACACCAGCCGGGACAACCGCAGCCCGTCCGCCAGGCTCACCGGGTAACGGTCGACCGCGCGCCCGCTGATGTCGGCAGTCCCAACCGAAAGGGTGTAAGCCTCGGGCCACGACCGCCCCGGTTTCTTCAATTTCACGTAGACATCCAGGATTCCGCCGCGCGCGCCAGCCCTCTCTTGCAGGAAGAACTGCGACGCGAACACCACGGGGACCGGGGGATCGAGGACCGGATGCCAGTCCGCGTAAAACACGTCGGTCGTGTTGGCGCCATCGGCGCCCACCAGTTTGAAGATCTGGCCATTCGGCGCCGGCTGGGGCAACCGGTCCAGAAAAATACCGGTCGTGGTCGCGGGGGTCGCGAGGCGGATTTCGCCCCACCCCCAGACCACTCCATTTTCCTCGTAGGCCGCGATGCGGGCCTGTGAATTGTTCCGGTCCCGGCATGCCGAAATCGCGAACATGCCTAAAATTCCGGCAGCCCAAGCCACGATGAATCCAATCCGACGCATCCGGACTCCCTGACTTGATTCCGTTTCAAAATGATCCGGTTTAGTGGAATTATATCAGAACGACAGAAAGGACGGTCAACGTGCAGGCACCAGGCAATCCCGACGAGACGATTTTTGACAAAATTCTGGCCGGCCAGATTCCTGCCGCGATCGTTCACGAGGACGACCACGTCCTCGCCTTCAAGGACATCCAGCCCCAGGCCAAAGTCCACGTCCTCGTCATCCCCAAACTCCGCGCGACCAGCCTGCACGACCTCAAGGACCGTCCCGTCGCGCAGATCGGCGCATTCATGGCCGGCGTGGCGCGGGTCGCCGAGAAACTTGGGCTCGCCCAGGGCGGATACCGCGTGGTTTTGAACACCGGCCCCGACGCGGGGCAGACGGTTTTTTACGTCCACGCGCACATCCTTGGCGGGGAACCACTGGGGAGATTCGGCGCATGAACCCGGATCCCGCCGACCTGCGCCAGCCGCTGTTGCTGGCGCCAGACAATTTCACGCCACGTTCGCGCACGCCATGGGCGGGGACCGAAATCCACGCGCGCTACAAAAAACTGGTCTCGAAAGAAGAGTGGATCGGCGAGTCCTGGGAGATCTCGTGTGACCCCGCGTTCCCGTCGCGCGTCGCGGAAGGCAGCCCTTTTTTGGGCCAGACCCTGCAACAAGTCATCTCGGAGCACCCTGCCCGGGCGATTTCGCCGGAACTCGCGAAAAAATACGGCGCCGACGCCAGCTGTCCCATCCTGATCAAACTGGTCAACGCCGCCGCGCCACTGTCCCTGCAAGTGCATCCGGCCGATGACGACCCGATGTTGGCGCCAGATGAGTGCGGCAAACCGGAGTCGTGGCTGATCCTGCACGCGGAACCCGGGGCCGGGATCTACCTGGGCCTGAAGCGCGCCATGACGCGCGAGTCCATGCGCGAATCCCTGCGGGCGGGCAAGTTCTCCGGGGATGACCTGCATTTCGTCCCGGTCAGGGAAAACGATTACTTCGAGGTATCCCCGGGCGTCGTCCACGCGATCGGACCGGGCATTACGATGCTGGAACCCCAGAGGATCCGGTCCGGCAGGAGCGGCAAGACCTACCGCGTGTGGGACTGGAACCGCAAATACGACACCCTAGGCCACGAGGACCCGGTCGCCGGCAAGCCGCGCGAACTTCATGTCGAGCAAGCCCTGCGCCTGTTTGATCCCACGGTCCAGCACGGTCCCGGGTTCGCGGCGTCGGTCATGCGTCACGGCACGCGCACCCATCCGGCGCACGGCACCAGCGTCCTCACGTTCCCGGCGAACGAAAACTACCAGGTACACCGGGTCCAGATGCTGACGGGGGCGGCGTGCCGCCTTGAAGTCGCCGGAGGCCAGGGATTTGCCACCCTGACGGTCCTTGATGGCGCGATCACGGCAGGCGGGATCAGGATCCCCGCCGGCCACTCGGCCTTTGTCCCGTGGGCCGCGCTGCCGCTCAATTTGGATGCGTCCACGGACGCGCCGATGGGCGCGGATTTCGCGCTGGTGTCCCACGCGGCTTTGAACCTGCGCTTCGTGTTGAGTCGCCGCGCCGGGCCGTGTTAAGTTGCGGATTCCTGAGAGACGTTCCCCTTTCCCGGCAAGAGGCTGCCATGGCGTACAAGAAGCTGCTCGTTGACAACCCGGTGTGCTCCCGTCGTTTCCACATCACCTTTGATGACGAGGCGGGCACGGTCGCCAAGACAGAAGTCCGTTGCAGTTACTGCAACGTGGTCGTTTTCTCCGAGGAAAACCACGCACCCGTGAAACTGGCGCGCGAGGAAAACCTGACCAAGTCCACGGCCCTGTCACACCGCCTCGCGACGCAGTGCGATTTCGAGGACCCGTTCCGCAATACGCGCACCGGCAAGGCGACGACTCCGATCGATTCGACCGAGGTCAAGTTGACGTGACGACAACGCGCGAACTCGTCGTCATCGACCCGGCGGCGCATACCCCCGAGACCGACAGTTTCAACCACATCGCGGAAATCGCCCGCCTCAAGTGCAGTTATCATCTACCTGGGATTTGCGGCCTCGCGACACTCCACCAGATCAACCAGCGCGCGGCCTCCGGACGGATCCAGGTAGCCGCCATCATCGTCCTTGGCAGCGCGACCAGCGTTCATGACAATTTCCCGTGGCAGCAGGAACTCAAATCATGGCTGCGCCCGTGGATCGATCGCGGGACTCCCTATTTTGGATTTTGTTTCGGTCATCAGTTGCTGGCGAACATGTTTGGCGCGCCAGTCGGATTTGTCCGCGCGGACCAGGAAAAATTGAAGGGCTTTCACGCGGTGGAAATGAAATCCTCGCGCCTCTCTGGAGCCGGGACCGTGTCGCTCCTGCGATCGCACCGCGAGATGGTGACGGACGTCCCCGCGGGGTTCAGACTCCTGGCGACCAGCCCCGAGGTCGCGATCGATGGCCTCGAGCACGCGACCCTGCCGGTTTGGAGCCTGCAAACCCACCCGGAAGCCACGCCGATTTTCCTGACCAACCAGGAGATTGACGCAGGCCTCGACCGCGTCGCGGGCGATACCGCCAACCCCGCGGCCCATCCGACCTTGCGCGATGGCTGGCTCCTGATCCAGAAGTTCCTGGAGCAGGCTCACGTTCATTGAAACGCAAGGCTGACGGTGATATCATTGCTTACGGAGCAATGATATCATGCCCAAGAGTTCAATATCTTTAGGAAAATTTATCCTGCGGGTTCCCCCGGAACTTCACGAGCGCCTGAAAGACGGCGCCCGCCGGGCGGGGTATTCCTTGAACGCGCACTGCGCGCGCATCCTGACGTCTGGTTGCGCGGAACCGGACAGCCGCCCGACTGGGGCTGACGCAGCCTTCGTCCGGGAGCTCGTGACGCGCGCAAAAAACGTCCTCGGCGATACACTGACCGGCGTCGTGATCCACGGGTCGTGGGCCCGCGGCGAGGCGGGTGATGCCTCCGACATTGATGTCATGCTCATCGTGGATACCGGTGTCGCCGTCACAAGAAGCATGCTGGCCCGTTGGGACGGACAACCCATGACCCACGAACATCGCCCGGTGGAGGCGCACATCGTTTCTTTGCCCGGTCCCGCCCAGCCAGTCTCCGGGATCTGGGCGGAGTTGTCGATCGACGGAATTGTGGTTTTCGAGAGGGACTTCCGCGTGTCGAGGGTTCTGGCGCACGCGCGATCCGAAATTGCAGAGGGACGCTTGCAGCGTCGCCACAGCCACGGGCAGAATTACTGGATCCATACCAAAGACGAGGTCGCGTGATGCAAAACAGGGATTTGGCGAAAGACTATCTGCGCCGTTCTGACGCGCGCTTGAAAGCGCTCGATGTCCTGTTTGCGGAGCAGTCGTGGGCCGATGTTGTTCGCGAGGCCCAGGAGATCGTCGAACTGGCCCTGAAAGCCGTGCTTCGTTCCCACGGCATCGAGGCCCCGCGCGTTCATGACGTTTCCGAAGTGTTGATCGCCCAATCGTCACGCCTGCCCGCAGCGATTCACGAGCGCATTCCAACCCTGGCGCAGATTTCCAAAAACCTGCGCCGCGACCGCGAGCTGGCGTTTTACGGCAGCGAAGACCTGACACCGCTGTCGTTTTATTCACGCGACGATGCAAGCAAGGCGCGCGATGACGCGCGGCTGACGGTGGACACCATTCGACCACACATCAAGTAAAAACTGCCCCCAACCGCTGTTGATCGGAGCTCAGCAAGCTCCCGCAATTCTTCGTTTTTCGCAGTAATTTGCGCAAACCCGCGCGCCAAATCGCAGATGTCACTTCATGACATGCGGCCCTGAGACGTAGTTTCGCCGCCATGAGCTGGCGCGTTCCATGTCCATTTTGTCGACCCGAGGTTGCCTCAAGAGGCGCCTTCTCTCAAGTCGTCCGCCAGGGATGGTACCGCCGGCAACACGATGGACGCCGGATCCAGCGCTTCTTGTGCAGGCTCTGCAAAAAATCATTTTCCTCGCTGACTCATAAACCCGTCTGGCGACAGCAAA
>Ga0214921_10007471_pt1 | contig 14565 bp, 12 predicted proteins | sample LL1505_MetaG_FD_177992 | JGI IMG/M metagenome (GOLD analysis project Ga0214921, IMG submission 177992) | Freshwater microbial communities from Lake Lanier, Atlanta, Georgia, United States - LL-1505 | ecosystem: Environmental > Aquatic > Freshwater > Lake | place: USA: Georgia | collected... | reverse complement strand
GATGCAGCCGCGTGTAACGGCCGCTCGCCACGTTGTGCAGCGATTCGAGTCCCGGCGTCGCCGAACCGAGGATGATCGGTATGCCGAGTGCCTGGGCGCGGACCACCGCCAGATCGCGAGCCGAATAGCGGAAGCCGCCTTCCTGCTGCTTGAAGGACGCGTCGTGTTCTTCGTCGACGATCATCAGGCCGAGGTCCGGCACCGGTGCGAACACCGCCGAGCGCGTGCCGAGCACGAGACGCGCGCTGCCGTCCGAGGTTGCGCGCCAGGCCGAAAGGCGCTCGGTGTCGGTGAGGCCCGAGTGCATCACGGTGTAGGGAACATCCGGAAAGCGACGCGCGAAGCGGCCGACGAGTTGCGGTGTCAAGCCGATTTCGGGCACCAGCACCAGCACACGCCGTCCGCGAGCCAGCGCCGCGGCGGCCAGGCGCAGATAGACCTCGGTCTTGCCGCTGCCGGTGATGCCGTGCAGCAGCCAGGCATGGAAGGCATTCGGATCGCGCAAGCCGACGGCCTCGACGGCGGCGGCTTGTTCCGCCGACAGCGCCGGAGGCTGCACGGCCGCGGGCTCGCCGCCCGCGAGCTGCGCAGCGCTCGGCACCGCCCGCTCGCCGACGTGGATCCAGTCCTTGGCCTGCAGGGCGCGTGCTGCCTCGCGCCAGCCGGTGAGCTCGGCGAGGGCGGTGGCGGGCACGCCCGCGCCGTCGTCGTGATCGCGCAACCATTCGAGTACGCGTCGCTGTTTCGCGGCACGGCGCGGCTCGCCCGCCGCGAGCGCCTCTCGGCCGCTCGCCGTCAGGCCGAAGCATTCGACCCGCGCGCCGAGTCTCGCGCCCTCGCGGGCGAGCTTCGGCAGGGCGGTGGCGACGACTTCGCCCAGCGGGTGGTGGTAGTAATCCGACGCCCAGCGCAGCAGCGCGAGCAGGGGTTCATCGAAGATCGGGGCGTCGTCGATTACCTGGTGAATTCGTTTCAATTTCGACGCCGGGACGTCTGATTGACTCTCTATTGAGATAATTACGCCGATCAGCGCGCGATTGCCGAAGGGCACGCGTACGCGACATCCAGGCGCCGGCAGAGCCCCCTCTGCTGCCGGCAGATAATCGAACGATCGTCGCAACGGGGTGTCGACGACCACGCGCAAGAGGGGCTGGTTCACGGTATTTCGGTTGTCCACAGAGGGTGTGGATAACGCTGTGGACAGCGGCCGCGCGCGGGCGAAAAACCGCGTGATTTGCGCAGTTTCTCGTTCGACTGGTCAAAGATTAACCAGTTTGAAAAAAATCGATATGAATCAGACAGTTGCATATCCGCAAGGGCCCCGCAGGGGCAGTTTATGACGCAAAAATGACATGCTTTCTTCGCCAGTGTGCGTAAGTGTCTGATTTACCGAGAAGGCCGCGGTGCGAAAGCGCACCGACACCGGCATCCGAGCCTGCTGCGGTGCGCCGCTTACCGTAGCGCGTCGAAGCCCTGCGGGTGCCGCGCGGCGAACAGTGCCCGCCAAGTGGCGGGCAATTCCTCGAAGGTGGCGACTTTCGAGCCGGTGCAGCGCGAGATGCTCGAGCCGGGACGATCGCCCATCTCGAAGCGCGGCGACCAGTCGTTGAAGTCGTTGAAGGCGGCGAGTGCAGGCGTGAAGGCGAGCGGCGCAGCGAGGTCCGCGGCGGCGACCGAATAGGTGTACATGTCGTGCACCTTCATCGGTGGCGTGCTGCCGCGATCGACGCGGATGTAACTCGCCTCGTCGAGCCACACGCGCCCGGCATCCGCGCGCGCCGGGCCGACGAAGTGTTTGCGTTCGGAGCGGGCGCCCGGCGCCTCGGGCTCGGCGAGCACCCCGTCGCGCAGCGAGTAGCTCGCGAGCGTCACGCGCGGCGCCGGGTAATCGAACTTCACCTCCGCGCCCGTGACGGGATTCGGCCAGCGTTCGAGCAGCGTGGTCGCGCCCGTGGCGGTGTAATAGATCGCCGAGGCGGAGCTGATCTCGTAGCGATCGGCGTCGAGGTCGCGCCGGCGGTGGATCGAGGCGACGTGCATGTCGAAGAACGGCGTGAGGACGTTGTCGACCAGACCGTAGCGCGTGCCGTGCAGCCACCAGTACACGGCGGCACCGTCCGCGCCGAAGCGGATGCGTCGATAGAGCTTGTGCAACGACGCCGCGGCGAGCGGCTCGCGCAACGGCGCCTCGGGCTGCGCCGCGGCTGCGGTCTTGCCGCGTGTCGCGGCTATGGCGGCATCGGTGCTCGCGACGCCGAGCGCGCCGAGCGCGAGCGAGTTCTGCAAAAGGCGGCGGCGTGTGGTCATGCGCGATCCTCGCGTGCTTGATCGGGCGTCGATGCTGCGCCAGTTTGTCCGTAGAGCGCAACGTACAACCCGGCGGCGACCACCAGCGTCGCACCGGCGAACACGTTGGAGGCCGGCGTCGCTTGCCAGACGACCCAGTCGATCCCGGCGCCCCACAGCAAAGCGGTGTATTCGATGGGTGCGACGGTGGCGGCCGGCGCGTCGCGAAATGCGGTGGTGATGTAGTGCTGGCCGATGGCGCCGGTTACGCCGACACAGGCGAGCGCGAGCCAATCCTCCGCCTGGATGGGTGTCCAGCTGCCGAGTGACAGCAGTGTTGCGCCGACGGCGACGACCACCAGAAACGACAACACGATGGCGGCCGAATGCTCGCTGCGGGTCAGCACGCGCGCGGTGATCGCGGCCGCGGCGTAGCACAGCGCGGAGATCACCGTGCCGAGACCTGCGACCAGCGGCAGACCGTCGCTGCGCGGCTGCAGGATCACCAGCACGCCGATGAAACCGATGCCGATCGCGATCCATTGGCGCACGCCGACGCGCTCGCCCAGCAAAAATGCCGCCATCGCGGCGATCAAAAGTGGCGCGCCCATGTACACCGAATAGACCGACGCGAGCGACGCTTCGCGCAGCGCGAACACGAAGGTGCCGAGCATCGCGATGCCGAGCACGCCGCGCAGCAGATGCAATTCCCAGCGCACCGGCTGCAATTCCCGCAGCCGGCCCTGCCACCACAAGGGCAGCAATATGAACGGTATCGAGGCGAGTGCGCGCAAGGCGCTCACCTGCAACGGCGGATAGTGCGTAGAGAACGATTTGAGCAGCGCGTCCATGAACGAGAACGCCGCCACCGCGATGAACATCGCGAGGACGCCGCGTGCCGTCCGCGCCCGCGCGTTCGAGAGACTCACGGATATCGTCTCAAGGGTCGACGACTTCGTAGCCGCGCGCCGCGAATTTCGCGAGCAGACCTTTCGGGCCGAAGAACTGCGAGATCGATGCCACGGCCACGCTCGATTTGTTCTGCTCGAGCGCCATGACGGCCGCATCGAACCAGGTGCTCTCGAACTGGCGGACCAGTTCGGCGAGTTTCGGCCCGTTCACGATCGCGAGACACGCCTCTTCGGCCGGCTGATCGAGCAGCCGCTGTTTGCGCAAGGCATCGACATCGCCGCTCGCCCAGGCATCGGCTTGCGCGCGCATCACGCCGAGATCGCCCTCGAGCCGATCGACCATCACGCGTACGCACGACACCTCGGCTTCCGGCGGGAACTGCATGATTTCACGCATCACGCCGAGCGGATCGTCCAATTTTATTTTCGGTTCGATGACCTTCAAACCGCGCGCTTTGGCGAGTTTGGCAACCGTGCGTCGCACATCGATGGCGCCGGTGAGGCCGCTGGCGGAAATCGCCGCGCTCAACAATCCGGTGCCCGCGAACATCGGACGCTGGGTCAGCAAATCGGTCTTCTCCGGTGCGTACTTGCGGCGCAGCGTCTCGAAACGCTCGAAGAGTTCCGGCGGCAAAGATTTCCCGAGCGTCGCGTTTTGCGGATCTTTGAACATCTTGGGCGCGTTCCACATGATCCGTGCCCAGGTGATCGGATTGAAACCCACGCTCGCGCGGGCGTTGCTGACGAACACCTGCGAACTCTCGAGTGCACGCTCGACGTCGCGCGACCGCCAGACCATTTTTTTAGGCAGCGGCGAGATCGTGCCGAAGAGATAGAGCGTGTGATCGCCCTTGCGGATCTTCCACAGCCCGGGGCCCGCGCGCTCGCCCGAGATGGTGACTTCCTCGATGGCCTCGTGCGCCGCATGCGCTTCGGGCGGCAACGCCTCCTGCGCCACCGCGCGCGGCAGCAGCGCGGTCATCGTGAATGCGAGCGCGATGAGCGCGCGCATCACGACACTCAGCCTACGGCCTTGACCGCACCGATCAGATCGATGGCGGCGCGTTGTCCGTCGGCGTACAGCATGCGCGTGTTGTCGAGGTAGAAGAGGGCGTTCTCGATGCCCGAGAAACCCGCGCCCTTGCCACGCTTCACGACGATCACGTTCTTCGATTTGTCGGCGTTCAGGATCGGCATGCCGTAGATCGGGCTCGATTTGTCGGTGCGCGCGACCGGATTCACCACGTCGTTCGCACCGATGATGAGCGCGACGTCGCAGGTCTCGAATTCGGCGTTGATCTCGTCGAGATCCGCGATGATGTCGTAGGGCACGCCGGCTTCGGCGAGCAGCACGTTCATGTGACCGGGCATGCGGCCGGCGACCGGATGGATCGCGAACTTCACCGTCACGCCGCGCTCGATCAAAAGTTGGCACAACTCCCACACTTTGTGCTGCGCTTGCGCCACCGCCATGCCGTAACCCGGCACCACGATCACTTTTTGCGCGAACGCCATCATCACCCCGACGTCGGACGCTTCGATCGGCTTCATGGCGCCCGTGACCGTGCCCTGCGCTTCGCCGCCCGTGTCACCGAAGCCCGAGAACAGCACGTTGCCGAGCGAGCGGTTCATCGCCTTGGCCATCAACTGCGTGAGCAGCGTGCCCGCGGCGCCGACCACCATGCCGGCGATGATCATCGCCGAGTTGCCGAGCACGAAACCTTCGAAGCTGACCGCGAGACCCGTGAGCGCGTTGTAGAGCGAAATCACGACCGGCATGTCGGCGCCGCCGATCGGCAGCGTCATGGTGAGGCCGAGCACGAGCGCGATCGCGAAGAACGTGGTGATCGTCGCCGCCGATTGGTCGATGCCGAAGGCGATCATCGCGCCGAGCACGACGGCCGCCGCGAGCAACAGCAGGTTGACGATCTGCTGACCGCCGAAGCGCAAACTTTTGTTGATCAGCCCTTGCAGCTTCGCGAACGCGATCAGGCTGCCGCTGAAGGACACGGCGCCGATCAGACCGCCGATCACGGCGAGCGCGAGCACCGCGGTGTCGTGCGTGGCACCCGCATGCGCGGGATCGCCGAGTTTGTAGAGTTCGACCGCGGCGATCGCGGCGGCCGCACCGCCGCCCATGCCGTTGTAGAGCGCGATCATCTGCGGCATGTCGGTCATCGCGACGCGCTTGCCGCTCCAGGCCGCGATCACCGAGCCGAGCAGGATGGCGAGCGCGATGAGGCCGAAATTGCCCATGCCCGGGGTCAGGAACGTGACCGCGGTGGCGACCACCATGCCGGCGCCCGCCCAAAGAATTCCGCTGCGCGCCGTCACCGGCGAGCTCATGCGCTTCAAGCCCATGATGAAGAGGATCGCGGTGATCCAGTAGCTGAACTGGATCAGTTGTTCTGCGGTGAAGAGGTTCGACATCTCAGTGCATCCCCTTCTTGCCGCCGCCGCCGCCGGTGGACTTGAACATTTCGAGCATGCGTTCGGTGACGACGTAGCCGCCGACGGCATTGCCGGCCGCGAGCAGCACGCCCGCGAAGCCGATCACCTGTTCGAGCGTCGTGGTCGCGTTGCCGAGCGCCACCATCGCGCCGACGAGCACGATGCCGTGCACGAAGTTGGAGCCCGACATGAGCGGCGTGTGCAGAATCACCGGCACGCGCGCGATGACTTCGTAGCCGACGAAGGCTGCGAGCATGAAGATGTAAAGCGCGATCATTCCTTCCACGTTCAGCCCTCCATAGCTTTGCGCGTCGCTTCGTGACGGATGCTGCCGTCGTGCGTGAGGCACGAACCGGCGAACACTTCGTCGTTCCAGTCGATCGCGAGTTCGCCCGCGTTGATCGCGGGCTTCAGGAAGTTCAAAAGATTGCGGGCGTACATTTCGCTGGCGTTGTAGGCGAGCTGGCCCGGCAGATTCACGGGGCCGACGATCTTCACGCCGTGATGCACGACGGTTTCGCCGACGCGGGTGAGTTCGCAGTTGCCGCCCTGTTCGGCCGCGATGTCGATGATCACCGCACCCTGTTTCATGCGTTCGACGGCCGCGCGGCTGATGATCACCGGGGCTTTGCGTCCCGGCACCGAAGCGGTCGTGATCACCGCATCCATCGCCGCGATGCGCGCATCGAGCACTTCCTGCTGGCGCGCTTTTTCTTCGGCGGTGAGCTCGCGGGCATAGCCGCCCTGGCCTTCGGCGGTGACGCCGACGTCGACGAACTTCGCGCCGAGCGACTTCACCTGTTCTTTGGTGGCGCTGCGCACGTCGTAGGCTTCGACCACCGCGCCGAGACGGCGCGCGGTGGCGATCGCCTGCAGCCCCGCGACCCCCGCGCCGATCACGAGCACGCTCGACGGCCGTATGGTGCCGGCGGCGGTCGTGAGCATGGGCAGGAATTTGTCGAGCGAGTTCGCCGCGAGCAGCACGGCCTTGTAGCCGGCGATGGCCGCTTGCGAGGAGAGGGCGTCCATGGACTGCGCACGCGAGATGCGCGGAATGAACTCGACCGCGAAGCTCGTGATGCGACGCTCGCACAGCGCCTGCACCTCGGCCTGCTTCTCGTGCGCCTGCATGTAGCCGGCGACCACGGCACCCGGTTTGAGTTGCGCGATCTGCGCGAGGCTCGGCGGACGCACCGTCAACAGCACGTCCGCCTGGGACAGCACGGTCGCCGCATCGGCCCATTCGACCTTCTTGTAGAGCGCGTCGCCGAACTGCGCCGCATCGCCCGCGCCGCGCTCGATGAGCACCCGCGCGCCGGCGTCGGCGAACTTGGCGGCCACCTCCGGCACCAGGGCGACGCGTGTTTCGTGGGGCGTGATCTCGCGCAGCGCGCCGATCGTGATGGGCATTGACGAACTCCCGTGCGGAAGGGCTCAAAAGCGTTGAATGTTGTCACAAAGCGGCGGTATCTTACATGACCGATGGCCTCACTCGACGGCGAATCCAGACCGCAGTCCTCCGATGACGATTTCGCGATCGTCGCGCGTCCCGCGGGCGGGGTTTCCCTGCAGCATCACGTGCTGCGCACCGACGTCTCGGGCATGCCGCTCGAATGGATCGACTACCGCGAAGCGGCGCGGCTCTATCACCAGGATCAGATCGCCTACACCTGCGGCACGCCGATCTTCCGACTCTATGGCGGCATCAACGCGCGCAGCGGCCGACGCACCGTGCTCGAGGTCAATTCGATCGTCGCGACGCTCGGTCAAGCCGGCAATCCCGGTCATTTGCGTCAGGACTACGTGCCGCCTCTCAACAACCAGACCTTGTTCCGCCGCGACGCGTATTTGTGTCTTTATTGCGGACAGCGGTTTTTGACGCGCGAGTTGTCGCGCGATCACGTGCGGCCGTTCAGTCAGGGCGGACGCGACGGCTGGAACAACGTCGTGACGGCCTGCCGACGTTGCAACAACTTCAAGGCATGGCGCACGCCCGAGCAGGCGCGCATGCAGCTATTGGCCGTGCCGTTCACGCCGACCTACGCGGAATACATTTTCCTCAAAGGTCGGCGCGTGCTGTTCGATCAGATGGAATATCTGCTCGCCCATTTTCCGCGCTCGAGCCCTCTGCATCGGCGCGTCCGCGATTTGATGGCGTGATTGCGGCCTCAGTTGGCCGCGACCCAACGCATCGCCCGAACTTCCGCGCCCTGTTGCCAGGCCACGTGCACGCTGCCGTCGGCGCGTCCCGCGATGGCCGGCAGTTGCGTCGCGCCCGGTGGCGCGGGCAGTTCGCTCACCGCACCGAACGTGGCGCCGAGATCGCGCGAGCTGCGCGTGTACACGCGCCGCACGCCGTCGGTCGTCTTCGCGTGCCAGAACAGGTGCACGACGTCGCCTGCGAGTGCGAGCACCGGCGCATCCGAAGTCACCGCGCCCGGGTGCGCGAGCATGGGCGTCGACCAATTCACGCCGCCGTCGGTCGAATGCACGACATACGCACCGCCCGGATTTTCCGCACCCGTGTAATAGGCGGCGACGACGTGTTTGCCGCGCGCGACGATGCTGGTGGGCTTGAGCGGGCAGCCCTCGATTTCCCAGCGCGTGCCGACCACGCGGCGTCGCGGCGAAAAGCTGCGACCACCGTCGGCGGAGACCATCACCGTGCTGTCGCGATATTTGTGATCGACCTGGCGCGAGCCGACGTAGAGTTTGCCGGCGTCGTCGAGGTATGCGGTGAGTTGGCAGCACGGGCAGACGTCGGCGGGCAGGATTTCTTTGTCCGGACCAAAAGTCTTGCCGTCGTCGCGCGACACCGCCATGAATACTTTGCCCGCGTCGGAGGCTTTGGCCATGTCGCGCGTGTCGATCCACAATGCGTACACCGCGCCTTTGCCGTCGGCGACTATCGTGCCGAACACGTGCGCATGCGTGAGGCCGCCATGCACGAGCTCGCTCGCGTCGGTGGTCGCCATCGTGTTCAGTCGCTGCGGCTTCGAGAACGTTTTGCCGCCGTCGGTCGAGCGCGTGTAGAGCGCGACCGCTTCGGGCTTGCCGTTGCCGGGGTTCACGTCGTTGCCGGGATAGAAGACGTGCACCGTGCCGTTGCGACCGAGGACCACGCGCGGCTTGCTCACCGAAAAACCCCAGACGTCGCCGTCTTTCGCGTTCAGTTGCAGCGGCGCGGAGTACGTCGTGCCGCCGTCGGTCGAGCGCGCATAGAAGAGGTTGGTGGCGGCGACGTGCGAATGGCCGTGCTCGGCGTGTTCTTTGGGCGCGGTGTTTTCGTCGATCCACACCAGGTGCACGCTGCCGTCGGGGCCGAGCGAGATCTCGGGGCTCTGGCCCTTGTGGCTCGCTTCGTTGACGAGGACGGCGGTGTTCGCGACGGCCGTGTCGGCCGCATGGGCGAGCAGCGGCGCCAGGGCGATGAGCAAAGCGGTGGCGAGTCGTGACAGTGCGAGCATGGCGATCCCCCGTTGCAGGATTTCGTCCGACTATACCGCGCCGGGTGGCCGACAATCGCTACAATCGGCGCCGTGGTTTACCTGATAGACGCCTCGGTTTACGTGTTCCGCGCGTATCACTCCATGCCGCCGGACATGACCGACCGCGACGGCAACCCCGTGCACGCGCTGTTCGGCTTCGCGCGATTTCTTTGTGACCTGATCGAGCGCGCCCAGCCACGCCTGATCGCGGTCGCCTTCGACGAGAGCCTCGAAACCTCGTTCCGCAACCGCATCGACCCGCAGTACAAGGCCAATCGCGAGCCGGCACCCGCCGACCTCAAGTTGCAGTTCCAGCGTTGCCGCGAGTTCTGCGAGTTGCTCGGCGTGCCGCATTTCGCGAGCGGCGAATACGAAGCCGACGACATCATCGGCACCTTGCACGCGCGCCTGCGGGCCGAGGGCGTGCCGGCCACCGTCGTCACCCGCGACAAAGATCTCGCGCAGCTGATCCGCGAAGGCGACATCTACTGGAATTACACCGAAAATCTGCGGCTGCGCCACCATGAGATCGGCGCGCACTTCGGCGTTCCGCCCGAACGCTATGCCGACTATCTGGCGCTCACCGGTGATGCGGTCGACAACGTGCGCGGCGTGCCGGGCGTCGGCCCCAAAACCGCGGGCGTGTTGCTGAACGAATACGCGTCGCTCGAGGAGCTCTACGACAATCTCGATGCGGTTGCCGCATTGCCGATCCGCGGCGCGTCGAAGTTGCCGGCGAAATTGCTCGAACACCGCGACGCGGCATTTTTCGCGCGGCGTCTGACCGAGATCGTGCGCGACATGCCGCTCGCGGCCACGCGTGAAGACCTCAAACCGCGCGCGCCGGATCTCGCCGCGCTCGGTGAATTCTTCGATCGGCAGAATTTCGGTCCGACCTTGCGTCGCCAGGGCGAGCGTCTCGCCAAGCTCGTGGCCGACGCACCGGTTGCACGGTCGTCATGAGTCGAGTGCGCGCCCGATTTCTTTGGCCGAAGTACTGGCCGACGTGGGCCGCGCTCTGGCTGCTCAAAGTCGTCGCGCGCTGGTCGTTTGCGAGACAGCTTGCCTTCGGTGCCGCACTCGGCGCGCTGGCGCGACGCTTGCCGTTGCCGCAGCGGCGCGTCGTGCGGCGCAATCTCGAGCTTTGTTTCCCGGAGAAAACCGCCGCCGAGCGCGAGGCGATCTTGCGCACCCACTTCGAAGACGCCGGGATCACCTTGCCCGAGACCGCGCTCGTCTGGTTCGCGAGCGGAGAGCGTCTGCGCGCGCTCGTGCAGTTCGAAGGGCTCGAGGAACTCGATCGCGTCACGGCGTCGGGGCGCGGCGCGATTCTGCTGGCGGCGCATTTCACGACGCTCGAAATCGGTGCGCGCTTTGCGACCGCGACGCGTGCGGTGCATGCGGTCTACAAGCCGTCGAAGAATGCGCTGCTGAGCGAGTTTTTCGTGCGCTACCGCAGCGCGATTTCCGCCGGCACGATCGCGAGCGACGACATAAAACGCATGGTGCGCGTGCTGCGCGCGGGGGGCGTCGTCTGGTATGCGCCGGATCAAGCCTATCGCGGCAAAGGCGCGGTGATGGCGCCGTTTTTCGGCATCGACGCCGCCTCCAATCCGGCGACTTCGCGACTCGCGGCGCTCACCGGTGCCGCCGTGCTGCCGTATTTCGTCGAGCGCTTGCCCGGCACCGCGGGCTATCGGGCGCGCATCGGCGCGCCGCTCGAAAATTTTCCGAGTGGCGACCCGCTCGCCGATCTGCGTCGATTCCATGCCTTGATCGAGCGCGAGGCACGACGCAACCCCGGCCAATATCTTTGGCTGCACAAACGTTTCAAAGGTTTGGATTCACGATATCCGGAGGTTTACCGATGAACGCAGAGATCGAACGGTATCTCGCAGAAGTGCGCACCGCCTTGCCCGCGCTCGATCTGCGTGCGGTGAAAGTGCGCACCTTCGGCGGCAGCAAGGCGATGGCCGACGTGATCGTGCCGCTGATCGCGAGCGGCGAAAAAACCGGCACCTTCGCGCTCGAGTGGGAGTTCGCGGACGATCCCGCGCGCGCCCCGAAGCAGGACGAGTTGTACGTCGTCACCGACTTCGAAGGGCACCCGGTGCTGCTGTATCGCATCAGCCACGTCGAAACCGTGGCTTTCGAGGAGATCGGTCCGCGGCACGTGGCGGTCGAGGGCCCGAACGCCCGCGACGTCGGTGTGTGGCGCAACATCCATTGGCCCTACTGGGGTGGCATGCTGAAGGCGCGCGGCGAGGAGCCCTCGATGCGCATGCCGGTGATCTTCCAGCAGTTCACGGTCCTGCATCGGCGCGCGGCCGGTTGAACGCCCATTTGTTGCAAAAAAAACACAACGTATTGCCTTCAGCACGACTTCACTGAAATTGCCCTACAATAGCGGGCAGAATGAGTGCCAATCCGACGCCCGTCGACCTTCGTTGACGAGTCGTCGCAACATCGGGGAGCCATCTTTATATGTCTATCAAACACAAATCTCTGGCGGCCTTGCTCGCCATGGGTGCGACCAGCCTTTCGGGGCCGGTGGCGTTCGCGCAGGGCACGGCCTCGGCCGGACCGACGCTGGAAGAAATCGTCGTCACGGCGCGTAAGCGCGAAGAGTCGTTGCAGGACATCCCGGTCTCCGTGACCGCGATCTCCTCCGCCGAAATCGCCAACCGCCAGGTCAACTCGCTCGACGACCTCGCGAAGTTCGCGCCCGGTCTCGTGTTCTCCAAATCGTTCGGCCGCTCGAACGAGCGTCCGGTCATGCGCGGTTTGGCGAGCGTGCTCGCCGGCACCAACGCCACCGTGGAAACGGGCGTCGCCTACTTCGTCGACGGCGTGTACTACCCGGGCGACATCCAGACCCTCGACATGGCCGAAGTGGCGCGCGTCGAAGTGATCCGTGGTCCGCAGAGTGCGCTCTACGGTCGCAACACCTACTCGGGCGCGATCAACTTCATCATGAAGAAGCCGACCGACGCGCTCTCGGGTGGCGCGAACATGGCCGTCGACGCCGATGAGCGTCTGGTGACCGGTCGTCTCTCCGGCAGCTTCTCCGACAAGGTCGCCGGCAGCCTTTCGGTGCGCTACAACAAATTCGACGGTCAATGGAAAAACCAGCTGACCGGCAAAACGATCGGTGACGAAGAGAGCCGCTCCTTCGGCGGGTCCTTGCGCATCACGCCGACCGAGAACACCGAGCTGAATCTGCGCTTTTCGCACAATCGCGATCGCGACGGAACGCGTCCGTTGTTCTTCCAGGGCGCAGGCGACAACAACTGCGCACCGGGTACGCGTTCGTTCGCCTCGTACTCGACCACCAACATCGCCAACCCGAACCAGTACTTCTGCGGCGAGATCAAGGCGCGTCCGATTTATTTGAACGACGCACCGGTCACGCAGCCGATCGTGCAGCTCGCGGGCATCCCGTCGACCTTCGTCGGCGGCGTCACCGCGACCGGCGGCGTGTACGACACGCGTCAGGGCGTGGCGTTCTCGGGCGTCAACCGTGACCTCGACCTGCTGCTCGCCTCGTATCGTTGGGACGTGATGGGCTCGGGTTATGCGGTGTCGCTCAACGGCGGCAAGCGCAAGGACGACCGCAAGACCGGTTCCGACAGCGATCACTCGGCCGTCAACATCATCGGTCCGAACGTGAACGGCGTGCAGGACGTCGCCACGGGCGCCTCCTCGGGCGTCGACAAATATCGCGACTGGTCGTTCGAAGCCAAACTCGAATCGCCGCGCGAGCGTGCGGTGCGCTGGATGGTTGGCGCATACCACTTCGAGTGGGAGCAGCGCGGCTACCGCATCGACTTCGTGAGTCTCGACGGCCAGGATCGTCCCGAGAACGTCTACGACATCAACAACAGCGCGTTGTTCGGTGCCCTCGAAGCCGACTTCACGGACCGTTTCTCCGGCTCGCTCGAACTGCGCAAAGCCAAAGAGCGCAAAGGCCAGATCAACCTGGCGTCGGTGAAGAATCTGCAGATCGGTCCGTCGGTCACCACGTACGACTCGCGTCTGCGTGGCAAAGATCGCTGGACGTCGACCACGCCGCGCGCGACCTTGAACTACAAAGTCTCGCCGGATCTCACGCTGTACACGAACTACGCCAAGGGCTACAAGCCGGGCGGGTTCAACGGCGCCGTGGCGATCAGCAACGGTCGTCCGCAGGACGAGTCGTTCCTCGAAGAAGAGTCGGTGAACTACGAAATCGGCGCGAAGTCGGTGTTGTTCGATCGCCGTCTCTCGTTGAACGTCGCGCTCTTCAAGACCGACGTCACCAACATGCAGTTGACGACGCCGATCCAGAACAGCTCGACGGGTGCGGTCACTTCGATCTCCACCAACCAGGGTGACGGCGAAGTGAAGGGCGTGGAAGTCGAAGCGCGTTTTGCCGCGACCGACAATCTCACGCTCGCGATCAACTACGCGCTGGCGGACACGAAGTTCACCAAAGGTTGCGACGACTTCCAGTTCCAGCTGACGAGCGGTGGCGGCATCTTCAACCCGAACGATCCGACCAACGCCGCGCGCAACTTGAACGGCAAGGGCGACTGCTCGATCGTGGGCAAGGCGTTCCCGCTCGCCGCCAAGAACTCCGGTTCGTTCACGGCCGACTTCAACCGCCCGCTCTCGGACGGTTACCGCTTGTACGTCAACTCGGACCTCTCCTACACGGACAAGAAGTACGTGCAGGTGCACAATCTCGCGTGGAGCGGTTCGGCCGTGTTGCTCGGTGCGCGCATCGGCGTCGAGACCGATCAATGGAAGGTCGGTCTCTATGGCCGCAACCTCACCAACGAAGACTCGTCACCGGGCGTGACCCGCTGGTTGCACAGCTACATGCTCGGCATCCCGGGTGTCACCTTGAAGACGGGGCTGCCGTCGACGGCGGTCGCATCGTACTCGTTGCCGCGCGGCTTCTTCGGCGTGGCACGTCGCGAGCGCCAAGTCGGCCTCGAGGCGAGCTACAAGTTCTGACCCCGAGGCGCGGCGCGGCAGCGCCGTGCGCATGACACGGGCCCGGTGGAGCGATCCACCGGGCCTTTTTCTTTGGGTGACGGAACGAGCGTCAGCGCCCGAGTGCGGCGAGCGCTGTATCGGGGAAATCGCTGAACACCGCATCGACGCCGAGCGCCGCGTAGGCCGCATATTCGGCGCGCGGGTCGCCCTGGTAGTCGGCGGCGAGATACTGCGGTTCGTTGCGGAACGTCCAGGGGTGCACCGCGAGCCCGGCGGCATGCGCGAGCTCGACGAACCGCGTCGGTGCGGTCACGCGTCGCGTGCGTTCGCTCGCGTCGCGCGGATCGGTTTCGCGCGAGCCGATCAAATGCCGCTTCCACGGCCCCACTGCATCCGCGTAGCTCGCGATGATCGCGAAGCTGCGCGGATCGGTGAAATCTTCGGGCAGC
>Ga0214921_10007470_pt1 | contig 14566 bp, 12 predicted proteins | sample LL1505_MetaG_FD_177992 | JGI IMG/M metagenome (GOLD analysis project Ga0214921, IMG submission 177992) | Freshwater microbial communities from Lake Lanier, Atlanta, Georgia, United States - LL-1505 | ecosystem: Environmental > Aquatic > Freshwater > Lake | place: USA: Georgia | collected... | reverse complement strand
TTTTGAATAGGTTGTAGTCCAGGTTTCCATAAGCGATTCGTATTGTCAATGGTTTTAGAATTCCACCATGCAATCATTAAATATATATAAAAATCAATATTTTATATGTTTTCAAATTTTTATAAAAGTGACATATATTTTTTGAAATTATTTAAATATATAGACTTTAGAAAACTTTATGAAAAAATAACATTAAATTATCTAACAGTTGAAACCTTTTTTAACTAATATTCCATCACCTTTAGTCTCAGTTTTATATACAACGTTACTAACAGTAGTACCAGGCATATTTTTATATATTATATAAAGATAATTTATTATACTCTAATTAAATATGTTAATTATTGGTTTTGATATAGGTATTAAAAATTTTGCCTATTGTATTCTAGAAATAAGCGATGCCACACATCCTAAAATTATCGCCTTAGAAAACATCAATTTACAGTGTCGTAAAAATGAAACTCAAAAGATTATTGATCGAACCATTGATCTTCTAGATGATATATTAACAGAATTGCCAACAACTTCCGAAAAAATTCAAGTCCTTATTGAAAGTCAAATGACTTCAGCGATGAAGAGCATTCAGACTGTGATTAATACTTTTTTTAAAATGCAAAAAAAATATCAGAGTCTAGATATAGAAACTAAATATATATCTGCAAAACATAAATTAAATTTAATCGAAAAATATAGTAACTCCCAAACGCACACGCAAGCGCACACGCAAGCGCACACGCAAGCGCACACGCAAGCGCACACGCAAACGCAAACATACATCCCACACACAACTTTAGCCACCACATCCTATCGTCAAAATAAAATAGATTCTGTTCATTTTGCAAAATGGCTTCTAGGAAATAAAGAAAATAAATATTACAATGAGGAAATATTAAATAAACTTAAAAAAGAGAAAAAACAGGATGATTTAGCGGATGCATTATTAATGTCGATTTATTTTGCTGAATTATAGTTCGTTTCAAACTATATAAAGTTTATATATATTGAATTTAATATAGAGTTATGGAATTCGACAATGATCTAGGACTCGAATTATTAATGAATTCTAAGAAGAAACTCCCTTCAGATAGTATTTCTATTAGTTCTCGCAGTTCTTTTGCTGCTTCTGGTCCATCTGGGCCAAAAGTAGAGAAGGTCGATGTTTTACAGCATCTCGTGCCTCCTAAGTATAATCGAGGAAATTTCGATGCTGGCGCAGAAGATGATGATGATGACAATGCAGGCGATTATGAAGATGGCGACGACGAAGATGAAGAGGAAGAGGAAGAATTCAGCGATTCACAAGAGAATACATTTCAACAGCCAAGGCATCAACAACCACAACAGCAAAGATTTCACCAATTTCAGCAACAAGCACCTCGCCCAAGTGATGAAGATATTATTAATGAGAAGAAAGAGTTACTTTATCAATTTGAACGTCTTGAGAAAAAAGGAGTACGCTTACCTCGTAAATTCACATTAGCATCTAATCTCGAGGAAATGCGTATGGAATATGATCGTATTAAGCGTGATCGAGAAATTGATATGAGTGTTAAATTTCAGAAACGTATGATGATGACAGCAGTAAGTGGTATTGAATTTGCTGCAGATAAATTTCCATTTCTAGGTGCTAAACTTTCAGGATGGTCTAATAATGTCAATGACGAATTAGATGAATATGAAGATATTTTTACAGAATTACATGATAAATATAAAGGCAAAGCTAAGATGTCACCAGAATTACGTCTATTAGGAGGATTAGCCGGCAGTGCTTTTATGTATCATCTTACTCATAAGTTCAGCAACTCTCTCCCTGGACTTGATGCAGTACTTAAACAAAATCCAGAATTAGCCGCTAAACTTGCTGAAGCTACACGAAATCAAATGAATCAACAACAAGATACTGCAGGCAGCTTCTTTGGAAACCTAGGAGGTATGTTTGGTAATATTTTCTCAGGTGGTGGACAAGCTCCACCACCACCTATGCCACCTGATATGGCACCTAACTTTAGCTCTCAACAGCAACAATCCGCTCAACAAGGTCAAGCCAGACCATCTAATGTTCGCATGCGTGGGCCCAGCAATGTGGATGATATTTTAAGTGAATTAAATTCTATGGAAATTAATGAGAATCGAGTGGAAATGATGAGTAATATATCTGAGAATGAATTATTGGATGAGCTTCCAGATGATGTATCTGGTATCAATGGATTATTTGTGGATAAGAATACTTTAAATCTTTAAATTATGCTGCACTAAGCTGCGCTAAGCTGCGCTAAGCTGCACTAAAGCATAAAATATATTTTTTGTTTTGATATAATTCTGCTCTTGCAAAAATAGCAATTATTTGATTTATTAATGCATCGCATACATAATGCATGCCCGCATGGTTGACAATATGTATCAACTTGATCAGTCATACATATTGGACATGTATATGAAATATTAGTATTATGAATAATATTATATGTTTTAGATAGAGATTTCAATGTATTTTTGCTTTTTTTTATAGTATCTTCATGAACTTTTCTCTTTGTATTAAATGATTCTATCATATTTTCTCTCAGACTTAGTAATAAATAGTTAATTTGATCAATAATATTATCCACACCATGTTCAATATCTAAATCTTTATCGACACACATTTTCCTTATATGTTCTAATTTATGATCAATTGAAAAGAAAGTTTCGCTAGTATCAATCATAGATTCATTTATTTTTAAAATATTAGAAGTGCCAAAATTATAGATATCTAAATTCTCTAATAATAATTTTTTACCAGAGCTAACTACTTTATTTATATTTTGTAATTCTGGGTCTATATCTGAACTATCTTCATTATTACTTATATTTAAATCATTTTGCAGTTCATAAAATAAATCTTTATTTTCATAAAGTAATTTTCTTGTTAGAAATTCTTGTTCCACTGATATATTTATAATATTATTCATTTAAATTGTAATTCCACTATAATTTATTCTATTGAACGCTAACTCTTATCTTAATTACCTAGTTCCAAACATATAGCTATAACATCCAGATAATTGTAATAAGATATGTAAGATCATAAGTTTTAATAAAACGGTAAAAAACCATACGATAGTTTCATTGGGTGATAATTTTCGGGTAATTGAAAATACAAATACCATTAATAAAGCTGGTAAAAAACTTACAGCAAGTAGTTCAATAAAAAAACCTCCAGGATTCTGTATAATAAAGTCATAATCCTGAACATAGAAACTAAACATTCCCAAAACTAATATTGTTAAAAATAATCCACCATACAATACATAATCTAACATTATTTCTATATAAAAAGAAAATTAAAAAAATTAACTACTGCAAAGTAGACATACTCCATCTTCATTTGGTACACAATCTGCGCGCTGCGGCTTATCTACCGGCTTAAAATTATTAACAGGCTCGATCGTAAACTGTTGTACTTTCGCTTTAGGCTTGGATCGCAAATAATAGCATCCAGTTTTTAATTTTTTATCATATGCGTAAAAGGACATAGATGTTAACTTCTTGAAATCAGGATCTTCCATAAATAGATTCATACTCTGTGATTGACATATATATGGACCTCTATCTGCTGCTTGATCTATAATAACTTTTTGACTAATTTCCCATACAGTTTTATAAAGATTGCGGATATGAATGGGTATTTCAGGAATATGTTGAATGCTTCCTTCCCCTACTAGAATCTTATTTTTAATATCTTTATTCCATAGATTTTCTCTAAGTAGATCTTTAATCAGATATTTATTGACTAACACAAATTCTCCAGCTAATGTTTTACGCTTATAAATATTACTTGTGATACACTCTGTACCTTCATTGAATCCCATAATCTGTGAAGTGGATGCAGTAGGCATAGGTGCAACAAGCAAACTATTTCGAATACCATATATAGCAATCTGGCTCTTAAGTGCAGTCCAATCGTACCTGTTATTTCCAGGATTGAAGTTCCATAGGTCAAATTGCAAATTGCCCTTTTGCGTAGGAGATCCCATAAAACTAGAATAAGAACCAGGATATTTCATCTCATCCAGATTTTCATATTCATTACTATTTAAATACTTCTTTATTTCAGCCGCACGAGTAGATCCGCTGCCGCTCTTCAGTTCAGTATATAATTCATGTCTCTTTTTAGCAATTAGCATAGATGATTCTACAGCACCATGGTAAATAGTTTCAAATATCTTACGATTCAAATCTGCTGCTTCAGGGCTATCAAATGGATATCCCATCATAATATAAGTATCTGCTAGTCCTTGAACACCAATACCAATGGGGCGATGTCTTAAATTTGAACGTCTAGCTTTTTCAATCGGATAAAAGTTTATATCAATGATCTTATTTAAATTTTTAGTACCTAACATGGCTATTTCATGTAGTTTTTCGAAATCATATAATTTCTTGGTAGGATTCTCAGGATCAGGATTATCTATGATAAATGTTGGAAGACATATAGATAGCAGATTACATACGGCAGTTTCATCAGGTGAAGAGTATTCGATAATTTCGGTACATAAATTACTGGATTTAATAGTTCCTAAATTCTGTTGATTACTCTTCATATTTGCAGCATCTTTATACAGTATATAAGGCGTGCCTGTTTCGATTTGCGCTTCCATAATTTTAAACCATAATTCTTGAGCAGACATCTGCTTGCGATATTTCCCTTCTTCTTCATAACGGGTATATAAACGTTCAAATTCTGCACCATATACATCACTTAATCCAGGGCTTTGATCTGGACACATAAGACTCCATACACCACCAGATCGAACACGTTCCATAAATAGATTAGGTATCCACAGAGCATAGAATAGATCTCTAGCTCTATCTTCTTCATTTCCGTGTGGTTTCTTTAGGTCTAAAAAACTTTCAATATCAGCATGCCAAGGTTCCAAATAGATAGCAATACTTCCATTTCTTTTGCCGCTATTATGAACAAGTCCAAGATTTACGACAGTATAATTATGATTATCTTCCATATTGAAATCATATACATCACCTTCATACATAACTTCATTAATTCCCGTAATTTTAAACCAACATATATTATCTTTTTCAGGATAACCCATAAAATGACCAATTTGCAATTCACTTGCACTTATAAATCCAGGAACAGCATCTTCATTCATGCGGACATAGAGTTGATGCTCTTTAGTGACGCGAACAGAATCAGTGCCAATTGCAGTTGTAATATCCAAAATATTTGTATTAATCTGATTAATTGCCACTCCTAAAACTGGTTTAAAACTAGAAACATTATTTTCAATATCATAAGTCAATAATTGATTTCCTTCTACAATATCTTTCATTTTAATAATTCCTTTATTGGTAAATACCAAAGTATCAGGTACGAAACATTGATTGATATATCTTCCAACATGATTAAATACTTTTAACATAGGCACAATGCCATCACTGATTCCATTAGTACTACGAATGCGGCTGCCCTTAGCACGAATATCATGAATATGCATGCCAATTCCACCAGCATGTTTAGATATGCGTGCACATTCTTTTACACCATCAAAAATTCCATCAATAGAGTCTTCAATGGTATTTAAAAAGCAAGAACTGAGTTGAGGAGTTACAGTTCCAGAGTTAAATAAAGTAGGAGTAGCATGTGTAAAATATTTCTTAGACATATAATCATAAGTTTGTAGAGCTTCTTTAAGATCATCACTATGAATTCCAAGAGCAACTCTCATAAACATATGTTGAGGTCTTTCAATAGCTTTAGAGCCAACTTTGAGTAAATAAGAACGTTCTAATGTTTTAAATCCGAAATAATCGAAATAGTAATCTCTTTCATAATTGATGTATGAATTAAGTTTCTCTTTGTTTTTCATGGTAATTTCATAAAGTGTATCATTAATCAGAGGAGATTGTTCATTATTAATTTTATTTTTGTATAACATAACGATAGTTTCTGAAAAACTAGGACTGGTATTCTTATGGTGATTCGAAATAATTATACGAGATGCTAAAATTCCATAATCTGGATTTTCTATAACTAATGAACTGCATATATGGGCAGCAAGTTCATCCAATTCATGAGTATGAACTAGATCATAAATTCGACTACATACTTTTTGACTTATGTCATAAATATCCACAGTTAGACCATTTGACAATAATTTAATTCTATTTAAAACTTTATCAAAAGAGACATCTTCATACTCGCCACATCTTTTAATAACTCTCATACCCAGAATAATTTATTATATATCTAAATCCTTAAATAAGTTTCTCAAATTTTTCTGTCCGAACGTGATAGAAAAAATTTATTTTATTCTCTAAAATAAATAAACATGAAGAATACTGTAACTTATATTATTATAATTATATTATTGATAATATTGATAATTAATTCATTATTTGCACCTCAAATACGAGAACATTTTGACATTTCCAGCAATGATCAGCAAGCTCTGAAAAGTATTAATATATGTGGAAGAAATCTTGTATTTCCCTATTTTTCCAAGAATGTTTTACCAGCATCACATAGAGCATTAGTTGATAATAGTGTTGTACAGACAACACCTCATGGTTTATGTAGAATTGATGTTACAAATACAAATAATGAACTTAATGAGAGTTATTCAATTGTGCAGGAGAATTCATTATTTTATAATTTTAAAAAGGTATGTTTAGGATTTAGAATTAAGGATATATATTATGATTCAGAGTTGGATACTGTATTTGTTACATTTTTAAAGGAGAGAGATACGGATATTGATAATTTAGGTTCTTTTATTTTATTAAATCCGTTATATATTGAATTTGCAGTAGATGCAAGTCATGATACTTCTGGTTATAGAATTGCATATGAGCAATTTCATGCAAACAAGAATTTAAATACGAATGAAAGAACATGGAAATTCAGTAATTTATATACAGGTTCAAATACATTAAAAATACCATTTAAAAGTATTTCGAATAAGAATTCCGAATCCGTAGATAGACTATTTAATTATAAAGATCTATCACCGAATCAGAAATTACTATCAAATGCAGATATTAATTATTTAAAGACTATTTCATCTAGTTCAGACAGTCGAGTATTAAATATGAAGGTATATTTTATAGATAAACTAGTAAGTAGTTTTCAAAATATTGGTCGCACATTATATTTAGACTATGATAAAAGTACTAAAACCAATGGTAAAGCTATTATTTTTGATAAAACATATCAAAAGACTTATGGAACTGATCAAGCTAAATATGAATTTATGAATAATATTGCTCTTATGTATTCCAGTTATGTATATCCAATTATGACATTTGATTTTGATATAAATGTTACGAAAGAAAATTTGAATGGTAACAAGCAGATGTTATGCAAGGTTTATATGGATAATAGTCTAGGTATTTATGGAAGTTGTATGAATATTAATGATAATAGTGGTGGAGGAAATAATAATAATATATTTGCAGTATCTTTTGAACCAGACACTGCATCAGGAGGTCCTAATATTTCTAGTTATTATATGAATGTATTTATAGGTCAGGATGGAAATTGTAATAATGGGAATAGGTTATCAATTCAGCTACCTTATTTGAGAGAAAATAATAATATTCAGATAACTCTTACTGTAAGTCCGAATGAACAATTAGTTTTAGCGAGATGGAAAGATAGTCAATCTAACGATGTCCTTAAAAAATATATTTATGGAAAGAAAAATGATTGCGGTGATAATCCATCATATAACCCAGCAAATATAATTGATCCAAATACAAAACAAGAGGCAAGAGTAAATAATAATCTTTATAAATTGTTTGTACAAAATATAGGAGAATCCAGAATTCCATTAGCGAACATTGAAATGGCATATGATAAAACTTATATGAAAAATATAAAAACATGTACTTTAGGATATGTTAATTTATTGAATAATCTCAACGGCGGCTAGTCTAGTCTATAAACGCATATTTTTTAATATTAACTTGCTGTTCTCGTTCATAAACTTCGGTTTCAATAGTAATTATTTTTAATATATCTTTTACAAATGCTTCACGATTTTCACGATAATGTATTATTTGTTTCCATACATCTCCTAATTCAGCCAATACTTTATCAATAAATTCCTTATCACGTATAACTCTCTTAAGATTATATATCTTTAAAATCCAATAATGCAAATTGCCATCTGAATGATCAGCAGCAAACTTTTCTATATCTTTAATGTCTGCATCCGTACCATATAAAGTAAGAGGTCCATATATATATTCATTATTTTTTTTAACAAAAATACCTTTTGTATTCTTACTAGCTTCAAATTCCCATACGCTTTTACATAAAGTAAATTCACATTCAAAATAGTCACATTCATCTAAATCACATACATCTAATTGACCTTGAATTTGATAATAATATTGTGTAGGGACATCTGCACCTGGTGTAATTTTCCTCTTTAGAGGGCATTTAATTTCCAACATAATTCCATTTTCGGATATACCATCTGGACTAGCTCCAGCATAACTTATATGAGGATGTCTTAATAAACCAAATTCATACATCTTTACATTATGCATTTTAGCATAAATATCAGAAGCAACTTGTTCAAACATATTACCCCATTCAAAAAATGGATTATTCAATGTACCATATTCGGGTGGATCTACTTTTTTAATGATTAAATCTCGTTGTGTACCAAATTTACCTTCTCCAAGAGCCTGTGCGAAATCAGAAGCAGATATAATCTTATGTCGAGCTTCGTACCATTCAGGTGATTTCTGTTCGATCTTCGGAATTTTTAAGATATTGGTCAATTTTTCTTTATATCCTTGAATAATTTTAATTCTTTGATTTATAGTTTCTATATTATAGTCTTTAAATAAACTGTCTTTCATAATTTTATCAATATTAAAAGAATTTTTATGAAGAAGTTTATCAAGTTGATCTACTTGCATTTTCGATCTATTTCTATCTAAATATATATATGTAAAATGTCCTTATATGGTTTGCTATCATAACTTAATAGATACATCTGACGTATAAATTCGCGGATGGTTTACCGAATCCCCATGGGCTACTTGTAGCTGCAATAGTATTTTCAAGAGTAGGATACCATATTACAAAGTCATCTTCATTTTGTTTAATATTTTCATTTATATTTTCGTGTTCAATTCGTTCTTTTATATTATCAAAATATTTAGCAGAAGCAATTACATATATTCCAATATTTTCAATATTTACACAATAAGCCTTGCCTTTAGATATCATATATTCAATTTGATCGATACACATATCTTTTACTATTTAAAATAAAATATTATATCAAATTTTTACATAAAGCATATAAAGAAATATCGCATAGTATATATAGACAAGATCGAAATCAAACTAGATGAATCTTAATACAAAGATAGCAGACTTGTTTAAGGCTAAAGATGCGAGTGAAAAGCTAAGAGATACGAATAGTACAATGGAGTTAAAAACGATAGAACATCAGTTAAATCTGCATTTAAAGAATCGACAGGGATTAAAGTTTAAAAAGGTATCGATTGCATATGATAAAGCATATGATGAAACTAAATTCAGTGATGTGATTAATGATGAAATTGAGAATAAAACAGCGAATAAGAAATGGAAGTCATTGCCAATATATTTAAAGTGGAAATATATCGAAAATTATTTAATTGAGGAAAACAATACTGATTTAAATTATGCAGCAGAGTTAAAAAAGAAGCTATTAAATAATACATTAGATGTAAAATATGAAGATAAAAAAGTTATACAGATACTTTAAGTTAAACTTTTATTTTTTCGTATGAACTATCTTGTACACATTTGTTTTTATATAGTTGATTCAGTTCATCATATTCTTTTGTAACTCTATCAAGATCATTTTTTTTATTAGGCATATCGTTATTAATATTCATAATGCTAAAATTAAGTTCACCCATCTTTGATTTATTATACATTAATTCATCATCAACTGTTTTTTTATCTTCTTGACATTTTACTTGTTCTTGTTGTATATCAATAATGCTTTTTTTGATAGCACCTTCTATATTATCGTTATACATTTTTTGTGAAGTTCTAAGTTTATCTTCATTATCTTTTATTTTTTTATTAGCTTTAGGGATTAAATTAGTTTGTAAATCATTGATTTCTTTATTTAATTGATTTGTATTATCATTTAGAGTTTTAATTTTTTCTAAAATATTTTGGTTTCTGTCATCTATAGAGTCAGATTCATAATCTGCATAAAAATATTCATATGTAGAAGACTTTAATAATATTAGCAGAGTAAATAAAATTATTAAGGTAAATAGAACAATTATAGTTATAAGGATTCTATTCATTATATTGTAATATTTATGTAGAGAATTATTTAATTACATGTAATCATTTTTAATTTAAGAGAATCTATATTTTTCTTTGTATCTTCAATCTTATTTATAATGCCTTGATATTCATCATTTGTTTTAGTATATATTTTATTTACATCATTAAAATCTTTTTTAGATTTTTTATATTCATTAATGCTACGATTAGCAATATCTTTACATTGTTGTATTTTATCTTGTTCACGTTGCATTGCAATTTTATCAGATTCTGTTAGAGCTGCATCAATACTAGAAGGTGATGGATCACCTTGATTTTTACTAATTTTTTCTTGATCTATTTCAAGTTGTTTTTGAAGGTTATCTAGAGTATATTTAAGTGCATCTCGCATACTTAATGCATTGTTATATAAATCAGTTGCATTAGTGAAATCTTTTGTATTTTTTTCGATTTCTTCTGATGTAATAAAATAGAAATTTTCTATTGATTTATACCTAAATATAGAAAGAAATGCAGATATTAAAATAATACCGATAAGCAATATTTTAAGAACCATTTACATTATTTTCTAGTTAGATATTAAAATGTCATTTGATTCGGCATGTTTAAGAAAAACGGCGAATTGGTCATCATTAACACCTAAACATAAATTTGAAAAGCCTACATTTGATACTCGTCAAGTTTTAGAAGATTTGCCAAAAATGTCTCCTAAATTAAAAACTTTATTGGATAATATTGAAGAGTTAGATTCTAAAGATATGTTAGAACATGGTAAATATTTTAAACATTTTATATTTTCTGAAGTTAAACAAGGAGGTTATGGTGTTAAAATTATAACAAGTGTTATGATTGCATCTGGTTATAATTTAGCATATGATAGGAAATTAAAACTTTATATAGATGAAGATCTATTAAAAACTAAGAATCATAATTTTATGTTATTATGTTCAACTGATGTATATGGAAATCTATTATCAGCTCGTAAAAAAAAAGAATTATTAGATAAATATAATCAGAGACCAGATAATTCACAGGGTGAATTAGTCAGATTTATTTTATTGGATAGTGGGTTTAAAGAAGGTATTGATTTATTTGATGTAAAATATGTGCATATTTTTGAGCCACAGACATCTAAAGCTGATTTAAAGCAAGCAATTGGTAGAGCTACTAGGCTATGTGGTCAAAAAGGTTTAGATTTTCATCCTACAAGAGGCTGGCCTTTGCGTGTATTTTTATATGATGTTTCTATACCTAAGGAAATTAATTATGATAGTGATACATTATATAAGTTATATTTAAAGTACAATGGTATTGATTTAAAATTAATGGATTTTGTAGATGAATTAGAGAAATATAGTATTATTGGTGCATTAGATTATGAGTTAAATAAGAATGTTCATAATTTTGAATTAGAGGATGATGAGTATACTGTTCCTTTATATAAGTTATTACAGGATGGTGGAGAAGTATTTTGCAAGAGGAAGTGTGGGCTTTTGCGAAGGACTAAAAATGTTCCTGTGAGTATTCCTCTATTTTTAACGGTTATGGCTGCACAGAACAGACAACCTAAAGTATTAGAGCAAAACCAAAGGTTACGTGGACAATTTTGTGAATTATTAAGAAAAGATAAGAATTTCTGTGAAGGAGTTCAGGAGGCATGGGCAGATCCAGCACAGTATATTATTAAAAATCAAAAAGCGATTAAAGAATCTATAAATCAAGGATATTATAACAATATTCCTACTTTTAATAGAAATGCATTTAAAAATCTGATTAAAAAATCATTACCAGATAATAGTAAACCTGATCCAAAAGTTATTGTCGAGAGTTTAAAACAAGTGCAGGCACAGGTAGAAAAAAAAGAAGAACAGAATGCTAAAAACGCTACACCAAATGAAAAAATAGAACAACAACAAGCTCAGGTTCAAGGACAAGCTCAAGCCAAATCTAAAGAACCTCAAGCACTTAAAGAACCTCAAGCTTCGAAAGAACCTCAAGCATTTAAAGAACCTCAAGCACTTAAAGAACCTCAAGCACTTAAAGAATCTCAAGCTTCAAAAGAACCTCAAGCTTCGAAAGAACCTCAAGCTTCGAAGGAACCTCAAGCACTTAAAGAACCTCAAGCACTTAAAGAACCTCAAGCTTCGAAGGAACCTCAAGCACTTAAAGAACCTCAAGCAGTTAAAGAACCTCAAGCTTCGAAGGAACCTCAAGCTTCGAAAGAACCTCAAGCACTTAAAGAACCTCAAGCTTCGAAGGAATCTCAAGCTTCGAAGGAATCTCAAGCTTCGAAGGAATCTCAAGCACTTAAAGAACCTCAAGCTTCGAAGGAACCTCAAGCACTTAAAGAACCTCAAGCTTCAAAGGAACCTCAAGCACTTAAGGAATCTCAAGGACAGGCTCCTAAAGAGCAAACAAAGGTGCAGCAGGTACAAGCACAATCTAAAATTCAAGAACAGGCTCCTAAAGAGCAAACAAAGGTGCAGCAGGTACAAGCACAATCTAAAATTCAAGAACAGGCTTCTAAGGAAACCAAGGAATCTCAAGCAACTCCACAGGTTAAAAAACAGAATGTGAAATATCCAGAATTGATGGTAGATAAAGAAAACGCTGTTATAAATATTCCAGAGAAAGCACCAGCTAGTGCTCCAGCTAAACCTCTTCCTAAGACGCCAAAAGCTCCTCCATCTACACCTGCATCAGCACCTGCAACAGCAACGCAGTCAGTTATACCATTTAAAAAAACTCCTAAAACGCCATCGCCGCATGTTTATCCTGTACCAAAAAGATTAATGAATTTTATTGAAATGCGTAATTTTATACGTGATAATTACATAGAGTATACATGGCCTAAAGTTACTTTAGAAAATCTATGTGGTCCTAAAGGAGGATCGATTGTTAAATTTACACCTACTCAGGATTTAATTCGAAATATATTTACACCAGAATCAGCATATAAGGGTATGTTATTATGGCATTCAGTTGGTACAGGTAAATGTCATGCTAAGAATACACCTATTTTAATGTATGATGGTTCAATTAAGCTTGTTCAAAATATAGAAGTGGGTGATATAGTGATGGGAGATGATTCAAAACCTAGAAATGTATTATCTCTAGGAAAAGGACAAGATAAAATGTATCGTATTGAGCAACAATATGGAGATAGTTATACTGTAAATTCTGAACATATATTATGTCTTAAATCTGACGATGAATCTGTTATTGAAATAGAGGTAAAGGATTATATTAAATTAAAATATTCAGAAAAAGTTAAATTGAGAGGGTATAAATCTGCGATTGAGTTTTATAATGCTCCAGAAGTATTTGATGCATATGATATTGGATATGAACTTGCTAAAAGTGCAAGTATTGGCGATGAATATAAGTTTAATAAAACGTCTGTCAGACTCGATGTTCTTGCAGGTATTATTGATAATATTGGAGGTTATGATAATTTTGAGTATGTTATTCGATCAACTTCAAAAGATATTATATTTCTAGCTAGATCTCTAGGGTTTGATGCAAAAATAAGAGAATCTATGATTATTATTACAGGAAAAGGGATTGAAAAAATACCAGTGAGAGATCCATATTTGCAGGCAGATGTATGTACCATAGATGTATTAAATTATCCAATTCATGTTTTTGAAACAGGATATGATGATTATTATGGTTTCACTTTAGATGGTAATAATCGTTATCTTCTAGGAGACTGCACAGTAACTCATAATACGTGTTGTGCTATAGCTACTGCTACATCTTCATTTGAAAAAGAAGGATATACAATTTTGTGGGTTACGCGCACAACATTAAAATCAGATATATGGAAGAATATGTTTGATCAGGTATGTAGTATTGTTATACAGGAGCGTATTAAATCAGGACAAAATATTCCAGTTGATTTTTCTAAACGTATGCGTTTATTATCTAAATCATGGAAAATTAAGCCAATTTCTTATAAACAATTTAGTAATTTAGTGAGTGGTAAAAATCAACTTTATAAAGAATTAGTAGGTATAAATGGCTCTCAGGACCCATTAAAACGGACACTATTAATTATTGATGAAGCACATAAGTTATATGGTGGCAGTGACTTATCGGCAATAGAGAGACCAAATATGCCTAAACTTCATTCAGCTATTATGAATTCATATGCTAGATCGGGTGATGAATCAGTTAAAGTGTTATTGATGACAGCAACTCCAATTACGAATGATGCAATGGAGTTATTAAAATTATTAAATTTATGTCGTG
>Ga0214921_10007469_pt1 | contig 14566 bp, 15 predicted proteins | sample LL1505_MetaG_FD_177992 | JGI IMG/M metagenome (GOLD analysis project Ga0214921, IMG submission 177992) | Freshwater microbial communities from Lake Lanier, Atlanta, Georgia, United States - LL-1505 | ecosystem: Environmental > Aquatic > Freshwater > Lake | place: USA: Georgia | collected... | reverse complement strand
GTCACGTCTTATCCTACAGCGGATCTACTCTCGGTCTGACCAAGACAGCCGGCGATTCATACGCAGAAGGTAGAAACTACAGAACAGATCCTGATGATCCAAACTATGTCGCTGCGGTAACAGACACAGCGGTAACAACTTCAAAGATTTATAGAGAATATGTCAGCGGATCAACATACCGCATTGACACAGGCGTCGGAGGTGCAGGCTATACTGGAATAGATCCGACGTTGTACAACAACAACGGTACTTTAACCGCCGTTCCGGCCGGACAATATTCAAACCAAAGGGTCTTCTGGTTCCCAAACTCTGCTGATAGAGCATTTTATGTCTATTACGGAAACGAAACTTTTAATTCACTAGACGCTGCACAAACGGGAATTGCAACGGCATTAGAAACGTTCACGGAAGGTGATAACACTAGAACTTCAGCGATATTCGTCGGTGTGGTCATAGCAAAAGCGAACGTTACAGATCTCTCAAATACTGCACAAGCAAGATTTGTTCAAGGCGGATTATTTCGTACCGGTGGCACCACCGGAGGAGGGGGTGCTGGGGGAGGGGGTACTACAACACCTGGAGGTCTTGACACTTACGTCCAGTTCAATGACGGTGGTTCTACTTTTGGAGGAGTCGCCGGTTTAACTTTTGATAAAACCAATCACATATTGAACGTCGGTAACGGCTCAGTATCTGCAAATATCACCACCAATAGCACGACCTTCTCCCTTGTCAACTCGAATGCAACCACCGTTAACTTTGGTGGCGGGGCATCAACGGCTCTAAATATCGGTAACTCCGCCGGAACAAACACCATCTTAGGAACTTCAAAGTTCTCTCAAGGATTGTCAGGTTCTCATACGAGGTTAACTGATGGAACATCATATATCATAGCCGGTGGGAACATGTCCGTCGTGTCCGGGTCCAACGGATCCGGAGCTATAACATTATCTACAATAAATTCAGGTACAATACATGGTGTCACGGCTGGAACTGGTTTAACTGGTGGCGGAACGTCTGGAACAGTAACCCTTGCAATCAACGATTCAGTTGTTGCCACAATATCAGGCTCAACATTCACCGGGGTAACTAAACATAATGCTGGTCTTTCTGGTTCTCTCACAAAACTTACCGATGGAACATCTTACCTCATAGCTTCATCACCGGTGACGATTACGACTGGTTCTAACGGGGCCGTAACGATCGGATCCACGGCCTCATCAATGGTCGGTGGAAATGGTTCAAATGATAATGTCATCACCGCAGATGGCAACGGAGGTTTAGTTGCAGAATCTAATCTCGGATTTAATGGAAGCGTTTTAAATGTAACCGGTAGCATTATTGCATCGAACCTAAGCTCTTCAGATAAAGTATTAATAACTTCAGGTAGCTCTAGAACAATATCTCAGGCTGCAAATCTAACCTGGGATAGCACGAACTCATATTTAGGAATTGCCGTTGCAACCCCAGGAAGAAATTTGAATGTTGATACCGGTGCAAGATTCGGTTCGACAAATTATGTTGAATTGGTCGGTGCGAACGCAACAACGTGGAGATGGTCAATCGGCGGATCGATTACAACAATCGAACACAATCCAAAATTTATAGTTCCGACTAACGTTGGTAATTTTATCGGGTTTCAATCTCAGAATGGATCAGATCCGGATGTTGGTTTTTCGAGACCTGCTGCAGGTATTTTAAGCGTAAGCGGTTCTGCTCCGGGAGCTATATTCAGATTTAATGCAAACTCTACACCCCTTGCTGCCGGCGATCTCGGAATGAGTACGACAACCGGTCGACCTCAAGCTTTTATAGGTGGAACAGCTGTGGCGTTAGCACACACAGGAGAAATTGCTCCTGTTGGATCGGCTTACGTCACTATAGGAAGTGATGCTACTCTCACAGGAGAAAGAGCGCTGACTTCAGGTACGGGAATATCTGTGACTGATGGAGGTGCAAACAGTACGGCTACTATTGCAATCAATAACTCTGTTGTCGCGACGATAAGCGGTTCAACATTCACTGGGGTAACTAAACACAATGCTGGTCTATCAGGATCGCTTACAAACCTTACTGACGGAACATCCTATCTTATAGCAGGAAGCGGAATATTAATTTCTACTGGTTCTTCCGGTGCAGTTACTCTTTCTCGTTCAGGTTCGATTGATGGTGATATCACTGCGGTTGTCGCAGGAACTGGATTAACGGGCGGAGGTTTAAGTGGTTCTGTTTCATTAGCCATCAACAATTCAATTGTAGCAACCGTCAGCGGAACAACGTTCACCGGTGTCACTAAACATAATTCAGGATTATCAGGTTCGCTTACAAAACTTGTTGATGGAACGTCTTACCTCATTGCAGGAAGCGGAACAACAATATCTACTGGATCTACAGGCGCGATAACAATTTCCAGTTCTGGAACGCCAGGCGGAAGCACAACTCAGATTCAATACAATAATGCCGGCGTCTTTGCCGGTTCATCGACCCTTACGTTTAATAATACAAGCAATATCTTGGCGTCGTTAAACGTTTCCGCAACTTCAGTTACTGCGTCAAATATTATTGCTGCCGCATCATCGGTCAATTTATTTAACACGACCGCCACGACGGTTAATTTTGCGGGAGCTGCAACTTCAGCGTTGAACATCGGTAATTCGTTAGGAACGAATACAATATCAGGAACAATAAAGGCGCCTCAGGGATTGAGTGGGTCTTTGACCAAGCTAACAGACGGTACGTCTTACCTAATTGCAGGAACAAACGTCACAATATCTACTGGGTCTAACGGCGCTGTAACAATATCGTCAACGGGCGGCGGAGGAGCAACGACTGATGACTTTTTTGATAGCACAACAGCTGGGTCTGTTTTCACGACAGGCTCATTTGCTTTCAGGGGTCAAGAAAGCGTTTCATCTCCTTCGAACAAAGGTTCAGACGTTTTCTTCTACGTAAGTGGAAGCACGAACGTAACAGGCTCTAATGCTAAAATATCATTATTCGGCGGTGACATTACTTCTTCTGGAAGCCTAGCAGTAGCAAATGGTGGAACCATTGTAGGAAATCTCACGGCAATAAACAATGTCGGCGTCCTCGGCTCATTGACTGTAATGTCAAATGGGTTAATCGCAGGAAACGCTACTGTTTCTGGATCAACAACAACAAACACACTTTTTGTTAACACCGGAAACGTTGTAGGTGCACCCGGATCAGGCGCGAATGTATTATCGCTTCTTTCAAGCGGCAACATCGTAATGAAGTTAGACGTTAATAATGACGCCGCTGGACATAAATTCGATGTTCAAGATTACCTAGGAATTAGTCAATTTTCAATTGGAGAAAACGGAAACGCTGAAATCTCAGGTTCACTTGTAGTAACAGGATCGCTGACTGTTTCTGGAAGCGCAACATTAGGAATCGTTTCTGAAGTAATATCCGGTAGCAATGCCATCGGCGGTACATTCGTTTTTGACACAACGCGACAATCAATATTCTATGTTAATAATGCCACAAGCAATATCACAGCAAACTTTACAAACGTTCCAACCGTTGATAATCGAATAATCTCAACAACAGTCATTCTTTCTCAGAGTACTGTTGCAAGAATCGTAAGCGCAGTTCAAATTGCAGGTGTTGCATCTACAATCAACTGGGCAAATAACGTCACACCAACTGGAAATGCAAACAAACAAGACATCTTCGGATTCAACCTCATTAGATCCGGAAGCGCATGGAAGACTCTTGGCCAAATGAGTACCTACGGATGATAACATGTTAGGCAGAATATCTTCATCAACATCTCCGATAAAATCTACAAAACCGATCGACATCGTTCGAGAAGGTTTAATCTGTTACATCGATGCATCGATAGCCTCAAGTTATCCAGGTTCAGGAACTGCAGTAACTGATCTATCTGGCGCCGGCGCGAACGGAACAATAAACGGAACCATTTCTTATGTCGGCGCAGGAATGGCTAGCTACTGGAACTTTGCAACAGCGAACCAAAGCAACTACATCTCTTCAGGCCTCACACAGAACTATCTAGACATTGCAATAGTGTTTTATCCAGATTTTAGCAGAGTAGGTGGCTCTGGAATAGCCTCTGTCCTTGCAACCAGCACTTCAGTATCAAATCAAGATAAAAGCATAAGGTTCAACGGTGTGAACGGCACCGGTCCATGGACGACAAGAAATGGTGCTGCCGCAGACACTAACGATTGGGCAACATCAACATCTCCTACGACCTATTACATCAACGGCTCTTCTTCTACCTCTGCAGCTAACTTAAGTTCAGGATGGAACATCTTGGGCGGAGGAAGAACAAATACGACGAACGGAGCATTTGCTTCTAACTGGGCATATTACGTTGGTTCAGGTGGTTACAGCGCAGAAAACAGAGGATATCAAGGAAGAATAGCCTTGATGTGTCTCTATAACAGGGTCCTGTCTTCAGCAGAACAACTACAAAACTACGGTGCCTTACGGTCTAGGTTCAGCCTCTAACGGAGAAAGAAAAAACAATGGCAGTTTTATCAAGAGTAAGTTATGGTGCTGTTGAACTTCTTCAAGTCGACTCGGACCCAAACGGAACCTCTGCACTCATAAACTCATTAGCCGTTCTGACAACAGACAACAGCGTTTATAAAAACGCTGATGGTGGAACAACATGGGTTTTATTTTCACAAAATGCAACGACAACACCAAATAAACAAATTTCTATAACCTCTGGTTCAAAAATTTTAGGAAGTGCATACGCTGAAAACGGAGAAATTGGAGGGGAAAGCGGAACAACAATAACAACGTTAACGCCCCTTGACGACACCATACCTCAATATACAGAAGGTGTAGTAATACTAACATCTCCGATTTATACTGTTAAAAGTAGCACAAGCAAAATTCATGTGCTTGCAGCAATAAATGGTTCTATAGGCACGGTCGCTTCTTTTGCAGTACACACTCATCGTTCAGATAACGGAGGAAGCTATTCAGCAAACGCAGAAGATGCGACATGGGCAGCAATCATGACAAACAGCGGGAACGTAACGAACACATTGTCATACAGCGTAGCATCTCCAGGCGTAAACACAACAATCCAATATAAGGTCGTAGTCGGAGTGAACGGCGGTACTTTGACAATTAACGGTGTCAGCGGGGCAAGATTTTTTGGTGGAAAGTATCTATCATCAATTCTTATCCAAGAAATTGAGCAATAAAGAGAATCACAAATGGCACTTTTAGCAAGGGCGTCTTACGACACAATCGAACTGTTAAACGTAGATGCAAATCCAAACGGAAGCATTTCTGCGTTGACTGGTTCTTTGGCCGTGTCAACAAACGGTGACATATACAAAAATTCAGGTGGAACTGCATGGACGTTATTTTTGACCGGGTCATCATCAGGAGTCCCAGTTCCACAAGTTGCACCAAATCCAATCTCTAACTATCCATCAAAATTGCTAGGGAGTGTCTATGCAGAGACCGGCGCTTTAGGGGGAGAATCAGGCGCGACAATTACCACTGCAGTTCCTAATGATGACACGATTCCTCAATATACAGAAGGTGTAGTCATCCTCACTTCGCCAACTTATACTGTAAAAAGTTCAACAAGCAAGATCAGGGTAATCGTCAATACTAATGGAGCCATTAACGTGGGTGGATTACTTTTTGCAATACACACTCATCGTTCAGATAACGGTGGCAGTTATTCAGCAAATGCAGAAGGTTCATCTTTCGGCTCAATACCTGGAAATAGCTTTGGCGTCAATGTTAACTTAGCTTATCAAGTGAGTTCACCTGGTGCAGGAACAACTATAACATATCAAGTCGTAGCGGGGCCATCATCTGCTACAGGTACGTTATCCGTGAATGGAGCCGTTGGAAGTAGAAGTCTTGGTGGAAAATATTTAACTACAATCTTGGTTCAAGAGATAGAAAGCTGATTTTTTGTGACAGTACTATCAAGAGCTTCTTTTGGTGATATAGAGTTATTGAGCGTAGACAACGTTCCATCTGGTGTCTCTGCTCTCACCGGATCTTTGGCTGTTTTACCCAACGGGACCGTATACAGAAATGATGGAACAATTTGGTCTCCGATCAACAAAGAAGCGAAGATCATACAATCTACGTATAAAGAAAACACCGCTCTCGGAGGAGAGTTTGATGGAACAGGATTCACGTCAGTGACTTGCCCATTTGACAATACAATTCCGCAACTATCTGAAGGGTCAGTTTGTTTAACTTCGACTCCGTTAACTACGATAAGCGGTACAAGCAAAATTAGAGTGACCTTCTACGGGGTTTTTGCTGTAAACATCATAGGAAGAGGCATAATTCATGTCCATAGAAATGATGCTTTGAATGCTGAATACGTGACAACAATCACGGCAGGAGGATCAGCAATGCCGGGCAGCGCAAGTCCTCACACAGCAAGTTCTATTCTTTTTACATATGAAACTAGCTCACCAGGTGTGGGACAGACACTGACACATAAAGTTGTTGCCGCGGCTGTGAGTACAGCTGTCACAACCGTAAACGGTCAGGCTACCAACATAAGATACGGAGCAAATAGGATCTCTATCATGGTAGACGAAGTTGAATATTGATTCATATACACAACTTCAATAAATCCTAGCATTTCGTAAACCTACAAAATGTTTTTAATATTCTGAATATGGTTTTTGTTGATTAATTAACCAGAATATTTTAAATCAAATTTGGTGATCCTGAGGGGTGTCGATCCCCTCCCTCCCTAGTGTCGGGTATTCCGAGCCGCGAAACTGCAGGATCATCCAGCGAAATTTATTTCGCCTTTATTATTCACTTCTTCGCTGGCGCAACAACGGCTGAAGCGCTTGGTGCAGCCTCGGCAGTTGCAACGACGGTCGCTGAAGCTGTTGGTGCTGCTGAAGGAGCTGCAGATGCAGAAACAACTGCTGATGCTGAACCCTCGGCTGGTACCTCTGCCTTTGATTGACAACCGGCAACGAAACATGCAACGACTGAAACTAATGCGAACTTCTTCATTTTATACTCCATTAATGTAACCAAATGTAATCTGCTTGATTACTGAACATAAATTATATTTGACCGACCACGTTGTATCTAAAAATTACAACTTGTTACAATTCAACCGGTTGCGGATTTCAGATACGTATCACCTGCAGAGACCACCCGCGGGTCGACGTCCCGAACGTCTCGTTCACGGATGAAAACAGGAAACCTGACCTTACCATCGCGAGTCAATCCATCCCCAGTCAAAGGATCAGGTTGTCCCTCCATCTCGACCACACGGCTGATCCATGAATCAGGATCCAGGTTGATCTCAGACTTCATCTTGTCCGTGAACCCACCTGCGACTCGGGTCACCACACCATTCGGCAACACAACCTCAAATCCACCCCACAACCCCTCACGTTTCGATCCCCTCCGGCCCTCGTAGTGACCCACGATAATTCCTTCATATGTTGCCACTGGTTTCATCTTCCGAATATTAGAAGACCTTTTAAAGAGGTACGGAGACCCAAGGTCCTTCAACATGACACCCTCATATCCTGCATCGGTGTCGGCAAGATACACTTCTAACAGTTCGGCTTCATTCTTCACAAGACGACCTGGAACCTGGACGACTGCAGGATTACCAACCTTTCCCACCAATTCAGACACAAGTTCTACTCGGCTCTCTAGGTCCAAGGTGGACTCTTGGTCCCTCCAATCAAAGAATGGTAGAGCGTCAAACACATGGAAGATCATGTTCGAATCGTCCTTGCCTTTCTTATGAGACATCACGACCGAAGCCGACTCATTCCAATCTGCACCAAGTGCTTCCCCATCGAGGACGAAGTCATCACAAGGGACTTTCTCAATCGCGGCCTTGATCCGAGGTAGCGTCTCAAGAACGTTTCCGCTCCGGGTGAACATGGTAACTTCTCCACCATGTTTCACTGCCACACAACGGAGACCATCTAGTTTGGGTTCAACTCTGATGGGATACGTTACCTGATCTTCAATAAGAATTCCTCTACCTTCCTCGTACCGGGTAGATAGGCTCTCTGCAAGTTGAACGGAGAATCCAACGATGGATCCCGGCCAAACCTTATTGACGGTGGTCGATTGAACACCACATCGTAGGTTCTTCAAGAGGATCCTGAGGCACCACTTTTGCTGAGAATGGGTCATTCCTCCGAAGATGTACTGAACAAAATCCTTTGCTGCGTTTCCTGTCTTCTTTCGGGTTGCAAGGTTTTCATAAATTTCATCAAGGAATTGTTCGACAACGGCGTCATCGTGGCCTTGACCCTCAGCCGGCGGCATCTTGAACTTGTTCACATAGAAGTTAAGGTACGGATCCCCAACGGTAACAAAGACTCGTTTGAGAAGTTCATTCTTCTTGTGGTGATCAAGAAGTTCTTCCTTGAATAGACGAGAATTGTTGGACTCTAGCTGCTCTAGAACATCGATGACGGATGGCATGAATATACTCTACCATGTCCTATGACCGATTTGCACTCATTCCCAATAATCTTTTTTAAACTCTTGTTTCATCTCTTCAACGATTGTTGAAATTTTTTCAATCGCATTTTTGATCACAATGCCGTCTTTTGTTGGATCTGTAAGTTTTAGAGATTCGATGGATCTTACAATATCACTCAGCGTAGACGCGTTTTCGATTGTCTTCATTGCTCTACGTCTCTTCTCTACAGTCCAAGAATCTTTCTTGTTATTAGATTGCCTTATATCAGCAGAGTGACTGGTCGCGACATCAGGCTTTTTTTGTTCGACCTCATAAACAACTACTCTCTTCATTAAACTTCCCCTTTAACTTCAGAAACAAGATGATTTTTTTTGATTCGCTTACGTTGCTTCTTTGACTGCGATTTACTAACTGTAACCATAGCTTCCTGAAGAACAATAGAAACTTCTTTCTCTCCAGACTCGTCTGTGACGGAAATCTGAGGTTGTAGATCTTCAAAGTTATCTTCAACATCAAGCTCTGGATTTCCAGTAGATTCTGCAATTACAATTGGTGGTGGAACAACCACTACACCTGCTGAAGGATTAGAAATGTAATGGTCAACACATTCAATGAAAGACCCTTGATTCGGCGTTAGAACTCCTAACCTCTTGCAAACGCTGTCAAGTCCTTCATAAGTCGTGATTCCACGATCTTTCATGAACTGATCTAAAGTTGACTTTCGACGACGTAGCAAATCTTCAAGTCGAATCTGTGACTTCTGTTGGTATTTTGTGGCTTTCATTCAGCACTTCCTGACGGCTTCAACGTCCTGTAGCAATTCAGCAATACCGCTCTGAAACATTGGAGACCTAGCAACGTTTTCCAAGCCTTCTTCGGACATATTGACTCCGTATTGATCGGTAATTGCTTCTGCGAACTTTCTCATGACTCGCAACACATAATTCCTCGCAGAGGAATGATTCATTTTATATCCGATCTCAGTCATTGTATCGGCAATATCGCGATAATTTACGCCATCATCAACTGTTGCATATCCGGTGTCAAACTTTTTTCCTTTTTTCATCATGTTTCAATCATCCTTTCTGGGGTTGTCGTTATTAATGAACTGAACGTGCCGCCGACCCATCTTGGGTGCAAAATTTGACGTCTGTAACATCCTCAATCTTCGATTAAGATCTTCTTCAACTTTCTCCAGTGTTTGAACAGGAGGAGATGAAATTGTCGAATCTTCAGTTTGTTGCAGTTCCAACATCAACTTCTTAATACGAAAATGATTTAAAAAATTACCCAATAAATTTAATGCCGATAATCCTAAAAGGATTTGCAAAATCATTTTAACCCTTGGCCGGATGCAACCATCTCTAGTTCTTGGGAGGATACGTTGTATGAATCATCTTCAAGAACATCATCCACCAATCCAAAGCGAAGTCGAAGAATTGCAGCTTCTTTAGAACTCAATTGTTCCAAGACACCGCGCGCAACTTCCATCATCTGTTGAGAAGAAATCATCTCAAGAGGATTAAGGTTTTTGTCATCAACTAATCGATCTTCCAAGGTATCAGCGCCCGCTTCGCCTGACAAAGGTTGATCTAGTGAAACGATGTGACGACCTGCAAAATGTGTTGCATTAAACACAGCATCTGAAGTGCCGGTCATCTCTTTCAATTCTTCTACGGTCGGATCTACACCCATCATCTGTCGATATTCTGCCGCCGCCGCCGACATTTTTTTCTGCGCACTTACAGCGTGTGCAGACATGCGAATAATCCGCTTCCGCTTCAGAATGTATTGACCGATTGCCTGCTTCACCCACCATGTTGCATATGTTGAAAAACGAAATCCTTTCTTCCAATCGAACTTTTCGATTGACTTCATTAGCCCGAGGTTTCCTTCTTGAATCAAGTCCTCAAGAGGAATGTTATATCCTCTATAGTTTTTAGCGATGTACACGACAAGACGAAGATTAGATTCTACAAGCTTCTTCTTCGCTTTTACTGCAGCAACGCCTCCTGACTCATATTCTTTAAAAAGCTCCACCATGTCTGGGTGAGACAGCTGAGGATATCTTTTTAATGACGTCAGATAATTCGCCATTACGCTTTTATCATCGTCGGTCATCCTAAGCCGTTTGGCCGGCCGAGCATTTGATTTCGCTAATTGCATTTCAGTTCTTCTCCAACGTCGCTGAAACATTGTTCAGCCACGCTGCATGTGCAGTTCGTCGAGATGACCGAAGCTGCATTTCTTGTTGAACATAACACAACTCGACTTCCCAAGGATACGGATTCAGGTTGAATCGAGTCACGCGGTTAATTGAATCAGACAATGATCGACCAAGATTATGAAGCGTCTCGTCATCCATCACAGCGATGTAATCTCGATCGATCTGATCAGGATATTGAACAGGATAATCACCACGGCCTGAGCCTCCGGCATTATTATTTGTGGTCATCTCGTAGGTCTCGTTAGTTTCAACTTCGTTCATGTGCTTGTTCTTTTTCTTACCCATTTTGTTTTTGCCTTTCGGCCTCCTCTTTCTATTGTATCAGGTTACGTTTTTACTTTGCACCGCACCATGCGGTTAAAATTTATAATCATCATTTCAGCGGTATGTCAAACTTCTTCGACATATCAAATACTGCGAGATTCTTTTGCTTCGCCTCAACTTCAACATCAATCTTACGATCGCGTAAGAACTTCAGCTGAGCATCAGGAACATAATGAATCATGTCACTGTGTTTCCTACGATCTGGGAAAGAACCACTTTCCCTTCCAGGCTCTGTATTGCTGATGTGCTGCAACGGCAAAATCTCTCCGGACCATGTTTCCATTGTTGCTTCAATGGCTTCTTCCATCGAAAGATCATCTGGATTGAAAACATGATGATGAGAATCGAACACGACAGGAACTGAAGTTTGCTTGTGAATATTAAGCAAATCGATGACAGAATACGCACTCTCGTCATTTTCTAATGTCAATCGACAGCGAACATCATCATCCAATTTTTCAATCCGCCGTGACAACTGTTCAGCTCGATCTGATTTTCCACCATGAATATTGATGGCATATCGCGGAGTGCGATCCAACCCCATCATGTCGAACATCCAACCATGAATTTTTAATTCCGTGATTGCTTTTTGTACAACGTTGTCTGAATCGGATGACAACACACAGAATTGACCTGGGTGTGTTGTGACTCGTAAGTTATTATCTTTGATGATCTTACCTGCTTGAGAAAGCAAATTTACGAGCTTCTCGTTACCTTGCCACAGACTTACATCAACTTGGTCTGCAAGTGGAAACATTGCAGAAGAAATTCGAAATAGTCCGATGCCGGCTTTCACGATTCGTGGCAACATTTCTATCAGAGCAGAAACATTGTGTTCATAAGTTCCGGAAATCTGATCGGAAGTATACTTCCCCGTTCGATACCTTCCTAGCTGCAATGTTCTCTCGTCCATTGCATTATAGAATTCAGTACGACCAGATCGAGGAAGAGTACGTTCGTCAAGCCAGTGACAACAAATACCTAAAGCCATATGATTGTAACTTTACCTTGTTTCAACCCTAGTTTGCACTCAACTAATGATGTTTAAATCGTTCACCGAAACAACCATCGATCCACGATGGCACATCACTTTATAGAAAGGTACTGCGGTTATATTATAATGTACAAGACACATTACAACAACGACTTCATCTGCCCATTCATGTTTGAAAAGACCGTTTATGTAAGGCTTCACGACGGCCAAAGTTCCAGTGGGAATTTCTTTATTCTCTAATGAATTCTTTGATCCCCACGTATGAATAGGTGGTGGAGGAATTGATCCAGAAGGAATGATAGAAACCATCTCATCTACCCGGTCCTTACCATGACAGTCTTAATCTTAACGTTCTTTACTCCACGAAGATTGTCTCTCAATGCCCTTACTGCCATGATGTTTTTAGCAGCATCATCATAAAATGTAACTTCGTTGATGTCATCCCTAGATAACACTTCATCCTTAATTACGTTAGCTTTTGCACCCGGATCACTGGTCCCAACTGCAAATATACGGATTTCAGGAATTCCTTTAGAATTAAGAAATTCTCTTACTGGACCTGAATTCCCACGGGCTGTCAATATAAAAACATTATCGATCCCAGAGTCTCGAATGGATTTCATGAGATTCAGCATCATTGGTTTAACAGGTTCAGGTTCGATTACTTGTTCAAAATCAGAATAATCAAAAACATCTCCATGTTGTCTCTTGTACTGCGCATACTCTCTTGGGGTCAGACTTCTCTTAACTTCATTACCGAGCTCATCTCTAGATGTCAAGTATATCTTTGATTTAGTCTTCACCAACGTATCATCAAAGTCGAAAACATGAATTTCGCTACCCCGAGAATCCTGCTCGATCAGTAACCTACTCAACACTTGCAACGCGATATCATCCACGTATTTCATAAAAATTGTATATCAATCTACCTGGGATATACATCCAGCTGTCATCCTAACTTCTTTTGCAATAGATTTTGATTCGACACATGTCTCCGGACACAGCATTACCGTGTTCGACACCTTGTCATAATAAAACTCATCATTTGCACCAGTACAAAAGGCCTGACCGGCAACAGGATGTAATGAGATTATCTCTCCATCAATCGTTTCAACTTCAACCTGTACTGTTGACACGTCAACTGCGCCTTTCGTTCCCCCTGTTGGAATTTCAACAGTGCACACTGTTGACGTAATAGAATCAATAGAAGAAGCTATCTTCTCAAACACAACATCAAATTCAGCTGCCTGGCACACTGGATATCGTAACCCGCCCGTCATCTTACTCAACCACTGATAAGATTGTCCGGCAGAAACTGCAATTGAACATATATCATCAACAATTCCTTCAGATGGCGTGAATAAATCTTCAGGTTTGCCTAAAGGATCAATCACAATTCCATTGTCGCTATCAACCGCGTTAGGCTTCTCAAGAAGACCAACGATGCTATAAAAAGCATAATTTCTCTGGTCTTTTGTTCCAAATTGCTCCGGAGACAATTTCAACAATGCCTTGTCCCACTCTAATGCCGTGATCTGCCCTCCAAGAGATGAATTGTAATCATTAAATAACTTCTTGCCCTTTGAAGAATTTTGATCTGGGTACCACGTACAAGCTGACATATCATCGGTCACTTCAATGAATATCTTGAATGCAGACTTCCTCAACCATTTAACCCATCCATCAGGTGCTAAACCATATTGATCAGGACGATTGTTGGTCGCAAACAATGTATCCAAAATAACGCACAACGAATTATTGCTCTGCACATCATAGCTGTAATGATAAAACTTACCTGGATTGTTTCCTGGAGGTGTATCACCAGACAACTTCGAACAGCCCCCTTTCGGAATAGTACTCAATGGTGCCTCAATACAAACAGAATTATAAATAGTAAATCCACCCCCACCATGCGCAACAATCATGATAACCCGATAATCTAATCCAGCCTTATCCATCACCTCAGCAAAGTGCTCATTAATGTTATTCTCAATCAACTCCAATTCTTCGGTCATCGACCCAGAATCGTCAATAACAAAGATAACATCCACAGGCCGTGACGTCGATATGTCTATAGCGCGAGAATCAATACATGCTTCTTGAGTTGCCCCGCCACCAAATCCCGTAAGGTCGCCAGCCCCGCCCATTCCTGATGAATTTAAAATAGAAGCTGCTGCTGTGCATGCACCTATTACTGCAAGGAAAGAAATTCCAACTAAACCTAACCTAGCATGATGTCCTGAAGTTGCAATCATGTTCACGCCTGAACATAAATAGGCAACCCAGAATAATTCTTAAAATTTATCTTGTGTTCACTGGCAAGGTTTAGACGGCGTCTCATGAGTTTCAGTAACAGCATTCGTCGTCACTGTCTGATTAGATTCATCTAACTTTGTTGTAACCTGAAGACTCGTTGTCTTCACTCCGGTTTCTTCACAAGGAGAAGCAATAATCTTTGTAGATGTTGGTGTAACAACCGGAGCAGGTGTTTCTGCCGTTGCCGGCTCAAATCGTCCAAGATCATACCGATATGAACACCCACACAACATAAAAC
>Ga0214921_10007467_pt1 | contig 14573 bp, 12 predicted proteins | sample LL1505_MetaG_FD_177992 | JGI IMG/M metagenome (GOLD analysis project Ga0214921, IMG submission 177992) | Freshwater microbial communities from Lake Lanier, Atlanta, Georgia, United States - LL-1505 | ecosystem: Environmental > Aquatic > Freshwater > Lake | place: USA: Georgia | collected... | reverse complement strand
GTTCTTATTAAATTCGTGTTTATAATATTTGAATGTCTTCTTAATTATATCATTGTAATCATTCACTAAGTCATTATCTAGTGATTTGAAGTAGTCAAATAATTCCCTTATATTACTTGCGATATAATCATTCTTAATATATTTCAATTGCCACCATATCTTCTTCTTATACTTTGTCCATTTAGAGTTTAGGTCTTTTGGAACACCTTCAAACATTTTTGGCATTACTATATTGCTGTCTTTGCTGTCCTTCTTGACATTCGCAGCATTCGCAGCATTCGCAGCATTCGCAGCAGCTACCTTATCATCATAGATATTATCATAATTTACTACACCGCTATCGCGGCTATCGCGGCTATCCCGATTATCGTATATTATATTAGGGTTTGCTTCGTGATAATATAGTATGTTTTTAGGGATATTCTTTTTAACCAAGTATTGCGTAAATAGCAATTCATTCCCGTCATCTACAAATTTATCAGACAATTCATTAATATAATCATATTTTGTATGTAAAAGGGTATTTGCATACCAGTCATTTATACCTTCCTTTGTAAATATAGGTATCTCTTCTAATATTATTTGTATTTTCTTGGTTTTTTTATTGTCTTCTTCAAACATATCTAATAAGGTTTTAATGAAAGTTGCGCGAGGTTTTTTAGAAAACTCTTGTAGTTCGCGCAAATCTCGCATATTGCTGCCCTTGCTCTCTAGCAAAACTAATAATTTATTTTTGACTAGTAGCCTCGCTTCTGCCCATCTCTTTATAACATTAGCGTTTCTATCGCTATATTCTTCAAACTCGCTCTTTTTCCCAAAAAGAATTATTTGACCATCGCCGCTATTCCCGCTATCGCCGCGAATTGTAAGCGTATTCTTCATTAATTCGCTGGTTCGCTGATAATTTACTCCGATATCTAATGTAATACCAAAATCCTTGAGCATATTGATTTTATTTTCAAACTTAGCATATACCTTATTTATGATTGTTAAATTATAAGTATTCCCTATTATATCATCTAAGAAAACCACATTATTAATATTAAGTTCCTTCATTAAATACGGCAGTATAATAGTGCCTTGTTGCTTAAAACGTATTAAAATGTTGTTCTTTAACATTATCTTGTCTATCGTATAATTATCATTAATTATTATGGTCTCAATGCTATACTTTAAACTTTGGTCTTTGATTAGATTATTTATATATTTTAAATTGCTAAATATGTTGTCCTTGCTTTTGTTATTGGGATGGTAATCGATAATATTCTTGATAGTCGGGTAGTCGCTTAGCAGCATATGTTTTTTCTCCATATTAATTGTTTTTATTATTAGAGGTTCGTAGAAATAAATATTATCGCGGTCTTTCATAATCTCATATAATTTGTTATCCCTATGCTTATTATTATCGTCATTGTTCCCATTTGCCTTCCATTTCTCTTTCAATATCATTATTATCTCGGGTTTCTTTTGTAATCCATAGTATGATATTATGTCCCCAATATACTCGGGAACTATTAAATCAATGCTAGGTATTATATTAGCCGTATTAATAGTATTCTCCCATACAATCAATAATTTCTTATATACAAAGGCTATCAAGCTATATAAATATTGCACACCTTTATCTTCTGGATAATTATCGGATGAAATATATTCTATGAATTTCTTGTATGATTTATAAATATACAAGAGACGCGATATTTTAAATACATCCTTTTCTTTTTTATTATCAAACTTGGGCAGTTCAATATTTATTTTGCTTTTCTTATTAATGATATACAAATGCCTCTTTAATTCTCTATATAAGTCCTTGTTATACTCATATAATACTGGCTCGCTATCGCCGAAATCCTTGCATATATTCCCATTATCAAGCGACAAATAAGATAGGATATCTAGTTTATTTTTAACATTTTCTATAAAAGTCTCCTTCGTTTCATCGACTAAATATGCGATGGTATTTATTATATTGTCGTATCTATTGCCGTATTTTTCAGGGATTTCGTCGATATTAATTAACCCCTTCCTTAATATACACCTCTTCTTATTGATATTATTCGGAGACCTACAGGCATCTAGGTATTCCTTGTAATTGGTTGGATACAATAACTTATATAATTCTTCTGGTATATCTCCAAATCGTTTATTATAATAGATTGGGTAGTTCTTCATAATATAATTCTTGTCCTTGTCTGCTTTGCTATCCGCTGAAGCCGCATTCACTGCTTTGCTGTCCACGTTGTTAGCAGTGTTAGCAGTTTTAATTAATTTTTTACCACAACAAGGTATATTATCCTTTTTCTTTAAATATACATATCTAGGCAAATTCTTGTTTTTCATTTCATCATTTAGCCGCATTGGGGTTTCATCGGCTATAGGACATTTTGCATTAGGGTTTCCCTCGTCCAGTGGCACATTACTTTTAGGACACCATAAGCGCGGGCATATATAATAGTTGTTATTATGAACTATGGAATTATCAAAATGCTTATTCAAGCCCTTCTTTTCAAAATCAACGTATTCTTCCTTCGATAGCGGGATGGGCTGCTTCACCTTCTGGCATTTGCGCGATTTATTATTATCATTCCATAATTCCTTGTCGGCGTTTTTCAATTTATTAATTAAATAATTCTTAGTGTCATCTTTGTTTCCTCCGCTTGTTTCGCTACTCGAAGAAAGGTATCTATTTTGTATCCGTATATCAACAACAGGCGAATGCGAGTTGTCGTCACCATCTTGCTTATCGGACGTTATATCATCCCCCGTAGATTGCTTTACCTTAATGGTTTTTTCTATTATTTTTGATACCCAAAATTCTAAACTTTCAAACTCAAAGAAAGATTTTGCATTTTTAATATCAACCATGTATCCACTAGCCTCCTTTTTAACAATAATTTTGGTATCCTGAATATCTGCGGCATCTTTAACGTTTATCTTGATGTTATTGATGAGCACGTCATCCTTTATCTTTTTATCAACTGCCCCTCTGTCTTTGTAGTTTGCCGTTCTTTTATAGTAATACTCATTATCTTTAAGTTCTGTAAAGATAGACGACGCTTTAACCTCGCCTTTCAAATCATCAAACTTGGTTTTGTAGGCATTATATTTTACGCGAACGTTTATGGTCTTTTCCTTTAATACAATGTCGATATTCAAAACTTTATTTATATATGCATTCAGTTCGCCTACATATTTTAGTATATCATTAATCATTACCCCGTTGTCGATTTGGTAATTAAAAGTTAGATTAATAATACCTGTTGCATATATTGTAATCACAATATTTTTACTATAATATATATTTATACATTCTTTAACGTCATTATTTAGTTTGAATATTCTACTTAATTCCTTCCTGTTTTTAAAAGCGTGTTTCTTGTATAGCTTGTAATATGCCTTGTTAAAGTTATTATTAATGTATTGGATTAAATGTATTTTATTGGTTGTAGATAAAGTATCAAAAATTACTATCAAAGACGGCATATCAGTTATATAAGCACCAAATACAACATTGTAATACTCTTCAGACAATTTCTGATTATTCACAATGTTCAATTTATATAGTTCGATTATCTTGCTATCACTAGCAGCCTTATAGGTATTGCTTTTAAATCGGACATTATCATAATAATACTTATTATCAAAATCAAAATCGCTTTTAAATACTATATTAATTACGTCGGTTGTATCAAATAATTCCTTAGACTTACTATATTTTTTATCTATAGGCTCATTTATTTCGTCTGACTTCCTGTCTGTAGATTTAAAGGGATTAATGTCATAACCTTTCCATTTAATAGCCCCGATGTCATACAAGAATGGCTCGTCTTTCACCCAAACATAATAGGGGGCTTTATCATCGTGTTGTTTGCTACCTTTATTTATATTATTTATATAATGTGCTATTTTATTGATGGCATCTTCTTTGCTACTATCCTGAAATATATAGTCATTGATAACATTGATTGATGCATTATAAGTATTACCTGTATCGGTATCAAAGACGTATTTAATGTAGTCCTTGCTATTTACCCATTTATTGACATAAACAGGTTTTATTATATTCATTAATTAATATTTTATATATCTAATAAAATATGAAGAAAATCATATTTTTTTATTGAAATCTTAATATAGAAGACTTATAAAAATAAAAATTATAATGAGTATTTCAAATCTGCTTAATACGCTAGAAAATATCAAGCACGAATATTTAATACAAACTTTGGAAAAGTATACTGAGCAATTAACTGCGGAAGATATCAAAAAGAAGGAAGATGAGCGAAAGGCACAAGATGACCTAACAAAATCTAAAGAAGATGCTAAGAAGGTAGCGGATGCTAAGAAGACTGAAGATGCTAAAGCGACGGATGCTAAGAAGACTGAAGATGCTAAGAAAGCAGCAGATGCTAAGAAGACTGAAGATGCTAAGAAGACTGAGGATGCTAAGAAAGCGGCTGAGGATAAGAAAGCGGCTGAGGATAAGAAAGCGGCTGAGGATAAGAAACTTTCCCCTGATGCAAAGAAATTTGAAAATAATATTATGGATTCTTTAAAATGGGTATTCGTAGGCATTGGTCTCTTTTTATTTCTTTTAATTATACTTGGATTTGCATATTGGTTTATGTATAGCGGGGCTGATACAAACAAGGAGCAAGGTGTTGTTCAGAACAATGATGATGTTCAATCCGCTATTTACCCTCGCAATCCTTATAGCAATGCTAATAATGCTAATAATATAAATAATCCTAATAATCCTAATAATGTTCATAATCCTTATTCTAGTTCTTCCTCCGTATCCGCTAATGAACCAGTAAATCCTTATTCTAGTTCTTCCTCCGTATCCGCTAATGCCGCTAATGCCACTAATGAACCTATGAATGCAAATTCTAGTTCATCCTCAGTATCTGCTAATGCTGCGAATGCCGCTAATAATGGATTAGGTAATGAAAAAGATAAAAATTATTCAATGTTTTCATTCCTTTCACAAGCAAGTAATAAGGATGTAGTTCCTGTTGACCCACTTGCACAAGTAGCACCAGTAGCACCAGTAGCGCCAACGGCACCATATACATCAACAATAATAAACGTTGATAAATCGATATCATCTATACCTTCGGCGAATGCAGCGAATGCTAAAGAGGTAGGGAAGTAAAAAATAAGCAATGCATTTCCTTATAGCATATTGTTATATGCCATATTGTTATATGGCATATTGTTATAATAATTTTTCATATAATAGCTTATATATATACCTATTATTATACCAATACCAAGAAACATAAAAGTATTTGATAACAAATAATAGGCGACATAAGCGATTATAACAAATATTAAAGAATTATAATAGCCCAAATATTCTGTTAGCCAAAACAAATAGTTTAGCATTATCTATATAAATTTTAATATTTTAAATTATTAGCGGTTTAATGTGTCCCACGCGAATATCAGTATTAATCATAATCTGATAACCTGCTTGCGTTAGTTTCCTGCAAAAACTTACATCTTCGCTGCAAATATCGCGAATTACTGAGCCATCCTCTTTCTGAATAGTAAGGATTTCCGAGTCAAAGAATGGATATTTGATTTTCTCAAACACCTCCTTTTTAATAGCCATAAAACCCATACCGCTATAAACAACAGGGAAATATTTGAAACTCGTCTCTTCTTTCCACTTTTCAATCTCTTCAGGTGTTATAAATTGAAATGTTCCCTTCTCCTTAAAGTAGGTCTGATCCCAATCCTTGACGAATGCATAATTAACTAAATCAGACATTCTATACATTCCTGCGACGATGGGATGTTCATCCGTCGCTTCAATTAATTTAATGATTTGTTCGTAAGTGAAAACGATATCACTATCGATAGTAATCCAAACGTCAAAATCTTGCCCATTAAATGGCTTCTGGTCTTCGCCTCTCAAAACATCAAGACCTAGCGTAGCCATCCTTACAAACGGAACATAAGAGCCTGTTGCTGGCGAAATCATAATATCATAGCGACGTGTTTCCCACAATCTGCTAATCGTCGCAGTCCAAGCAATTAAGAATTTGGAACTAAAGTTATCGCCAGGAAGAGCAAATACAATCTTTTTTACTGGCTGAGGTGGAGCAGCAGTAGGCACAGGAGCAACTGGAACTACGCTAGATACCTCCGATACCTCAGCAATCGCATTATCTACAACCGCATTATCATCAACTATCGACATTATTATTATAATTAGTAATATAATTAATATTCTTATATATTTTTTTTGCAATCTTTTACATTTGTAAAAGGAAAATATAAAAATTGATATAAAATATATATAATATAAATAATAAATAACATACAATGTCTTCAGACGAACACAATATGCTTACTTATGATATTGAACTGGATAGTAATTCGCCACGATGCGGGCAGCCTAGTAAAATCAAGAAACTGCTAAAGCCCCATCAATTAGCGTGTTTATACAAGGCGATTTATATGGAAAACGTCGGTTCAATAACATATCAGAATAGCTCATATAATAGGGACGCTAATCTAAGGAATATCCCGCATTCCATCAAGATATCCACAAATATCGGTATTATTGGGGATATTGTAGGATACGGCAAAACTCTAACCGCCCTATCAATTATTGCACATAATCCATTAGATAAAATACACGTCAATAATACGAGGGTTCATAGTTTCCACAGCGCAAAAGCATATAATTATTTTACCGCAGTATCCGAAAATGTAAGTTTGCCAAATTTGGATAATATGATTAACTCGACGCTTATTATTGTTCCGCGCGGACCCGTCTATGTTCAATGGGAGAAAACATTGAAGGAAGCGACAGACCTCAAGTATATTGCCATAGATGACTTGAACTTTATTAAGAAAAATCTGCCGCATTCTAAGAAAAATAATGAGCGTCAAATCATAGATTACTTCAATCAATTCGATGTCGTTCTCATTAAAAATACTACATTGGATAGATTTTTAACTTATTATAATTGCCCTATTTCTAATACAAAGCATTTCATATATAACTGGAAGCGAATTATGATTGATGAGTGCCACGATATTATCAACAAGATTGAAATATTCAGCTACCTGTTTATATGGCTAATCAGCGGCACGTATTTTAATATGTGTAGCAAGATATCCTCGTCGTCCTATTCGCAATACTATAATATCAAGGAAATACTTAGAGAAGATTATATTAACTATATTTTAGTGAAATGCAATAAGGATTTTGTCAAGGATAGTTTTAAGATACCGCCTATCGTCGAATATTATCATCTTTGCAAAATGTCTAAATATCTGAAGATTATCAAGAAATATATCAGCAGTGCTATATTAGACAAGATTAATGCAAACGATATCTCAGGGGCTATCAAAGATTTAGGAGGTAAAAATGAGACGGAAGAAGGTATTGCTACATTGATTTGCGCAGATATGAATAAGAACCTATCGAATAAGCAGAAAGAGCGCGAATATATAGCGGGTCTCGATATTCCCGAAGACACGAAAGCCGCGCGAATTAAAACCATTGATAATGAGATTGTAATTACCGAAGGAAAAATTAAGGATCTGACTGATCGAATTACGGAAATCAATAGTAAAATCTGCTCTATATGCTTGGATAATGTATCACATCCTATTATATTAGAATGCACCCATATATTCTGTGGCGGATGCCTATTTAACTTTCTCAATGCAAATACCTATTGCTCAGCTAATAAAAAATGCCCTGATTGTAGGGCTGAAATTAAAAGCACTGCTGACCTAACTGCAATTGTTAGTGCAGTAGCGAGTAATAAGGAAGCAGATAGCACAAATGATATAATGCCTGCTGAAGATAATGCTAGTAAAATAGGAAAGGGAATTCTAAGTAAAGAGGATACTTTGTTAGAAATAATTAAAAATAAGCCTGAAGGGAAGTTTATAGTATTTAGTAGGGTAGATGTATTTACTAAAATCATCAAATTATTAGTATCAAATGGTATTACATTCGCTGAATTAAAAGGAAATACTGCGCATATGATGAATGTTTTAAAAGATTTTAAAAATGGCAGCATTAACGTTATCTTATTAACCACGCAGTATGCTGGGTATGGTATCGATATTAATTATGCAACGGATGTAGTAATCTTTCACTCAATGGCAGTAGATAAGCAACAGGCTATTGGGAGGGCGCAAAGAGTAGGACGAACAAATAATTTGATTGTGCATAACTTATGCTTTGAACACGAGTTAGAAGAAAACAATCAAGTAATTGCGATGTAATGAATGAAATATAAAAATAGTATTATACCTACCTATGTCTATCTACATTTACCTATGTCTATCTACGTATCATAATTTATTTTTATTTTTTCATAATTGTTCTGTATTTATAGATCTAACGCCTCAAACTATCAAGGTATTGCTGCCTTTCGTAGCGTTTGTATTCTTCGGTTTCCTTGCGAGGAACAAGGCGGTATGGATTTACGTAGTTGCCGCGATTATCGCGATTGACGGGAGGGGGGCTATAGAAGAACGACATTATCCAAGCCATCATATGTCCAGTGAAGATGATGAGTAGGATGGTGAAAAGGAACAAATCGAAGAATGTCATTGTGCTTTGCTGCTTCTTTGCTTCTTCTTTGCTTCTTCTTTGCTTCTTCTTTGCTGCTTCTTTGCGGTTGCTTTGCTGCTTCTCAGGGGTATGCTTTGATATAATAATTTTAACTGCATCAATCAATATTTATTATAATTGCAAAAAAATAGAACATCTTTATTCTAATTATTTTATATGAGAATAATATAAAAAATGATAAGGAAAGATATATAAATAATTAATCATATAGTTAGTTAATATATTAACTTAAAAACACAACAATAATGGTAGATGAACGAAATGCGCAGCGTGGTGCTGATGTCCATAAAAGAAGAATGAACAGGACTGGATACTACACATCCAATTATTTCGAATGCATTGATAGCACGTGCGTTCGCGTTTCCAATGATAAACAAAAATATTACCTAAATATTGCTGCAAAGATTGCTATTAAATCGCCTATGTATAACCACAAACACGGCGCAATAATTGTATATAAAGACAAAATTATAGGAACTGGCTATAATTATTATATGGCTGATTTTAGTATCCACGCAGAGGTCGCGGCAATCGCAAGTATTCGCAAGAAACAAAAGCATATACTGAATGAATGCGATATATATGTTGTTCGAATAGGACCCGACCGCTTTAATAATCCCTTAAAATATTCTAGACCTTGCACTAATTGCAGCAATACGATTATCAAAAATAATATTAAAAATGCTTTTTATTCTACAAATTACGAATATGATATTATTAGAGGATGTGTAGAACCTGATGCGTGTGATGTTAATAGGTGTGCATTCCAGTGATATACTTAGTATATATATTAAATAGTTAGTGATACTCTAGGAATTATTCTTTTAATATTCTTTTTTACTATTGTTTGTCGGTCTTCTTCAAAAATACGCTTTAATAGTTCTTCTCCAGACAATTCCTTAAATTGAATGATTTTTGTTTTAATGTCATTCATCTTGATAGGCACTATGCATTCCTTAACATTCGTTTTGATACGCCCGTGCTGTGTATTTAAATCATTGTATTTAAAGTTAAACATAAATTCCTCAATCTTATTATTAAGCGCACGCTGGTAATTCTTCCGCTCCTTCATAGCAATCTTTAATTTCCTAATCTGGTCATCGTATTTAAACCAATCATTTACTAGGTTCTTAAAAGTTTCTAGTTCGTCTGTAGTAGGCTCTACCTTTTCCTGATTAATAATATTATCTACAATATTATCGTCATTCATTTTTATTTATATATATTTATATATTTTTATATTTATATCTATTTATACTTAGTTATACTTATACTTATTTATACTTTACATCCTTACATTCTTACATCTTTACAAATTTGCTAATATCCTTGAAAGTTCTTTCGCCATTATATTCACCTAACTTTTTCCCATTCTTGTATTTTGCAAATGTCGGAAATCCATTAACACCCTTCTTATATTTTGCTTTCAGATTTTTAATATGCGATACCTCGACATTTAAGACATCGCAATCATTCGCCTTGTTATACTTTTTACATACTTTATCCCACGTAGGTTTCAGAGCAGCACAATGACCGCACATATTCCAATAAAATAATATGGTGAGATTTGGAGATTTTTGTATGACTTCATTAACCTGTTTTTTATTTTCACCTGTTAATAAATAAAACATCTATCAAGTATCTTCTTTAACATATTTAAATATTATTTTTTATAATTTATAAGTAAAGAAGAAAGAAGAATGATGGATTATTATGAAATAGATTATGATAAGAATTACGACCCAAAGCTACTTAGTGCTAAAGTAGCTTGTAAAAATATGTCAGCATTATCAAGTGTTTATACAATGCAGCAGAATAACTTATTTGCGGATAGGATAAATATGGATATCTTCAATTATCATAATAACTTTAATAGAGACGCTTATGATATAAAAGGGGATGAGAGCGAACTACTTCAAGGCTTCTCAATAAATAAAAAGAGTTGCATATATAAACGCCCCGAATACAACGAAGGCACTTGGAATTCTCAATATCAATCAAGCGACACATTTAAAAATAATATTAATACCTATATGTTATTTGATTACCAAACAAAGAGCAAGGTTAAGGTTAATAAATAGCTATTACTACTTACTACGTAATATTACTAGGTTATATTAGAATTAACCCTATAGTCAATATATAGTCATCGATATAGTCGCATAAATATTTTAGAACAATTAACCCAAAAATTATATTGAACATTCTTATAATATGATATATTTTATTTTCTTATATTATTAAAATCTATTTTTATGTATATACAATATATTATTGCTCGCCCACTTCATACTCATCTTATTATCTTTATTACTCAGTAATTTATTAAATTTGAAGTTTCCCATGTAAGGGGGTGTATTATTTTTATGAAATACGCGCTGAACACTTTTATCATATAGGTAGTAATCGCAAATAATGAAGCAAACAATATTGCGAGGTCTTATATTATAAAATAAGTGGTTCCACTTTTGTTGGTCGTCTAGTAAAGTTTCAAATAATTCATTGTCTCTGTCTATTATTTTTTCATTAAATAGGACTGCTTTTAATTTCTCTATAAATGGTCGGTATGCAACGTTAGACCTTTCATAGTTTCTTAATTGCGCTGCTCTATTGGTAGGCGACGGGCTTCTTCTTATCCCCGCTGCTAAATTAGTGCGCGTAGTTCCTTTTAGTAATATTTTCCCTAAATCAATTGGTGAAGGGCTTCTTCTAGCGGCAGCAGTAGTAGCGGCTCGTGGTGGCGATGGGCTTCTTCTAGCAGCACTAGCAGCAACTGCAGAAGCGGCACGTGTTGGTGAGGGGCTTCTACGAACCGCTTTAGTTCGCACAGGATTTCTTCGAGGAGCGGCTGCAACCGCTTTAGCGACAGGAGATGGACTTCTACGAACCGCTTTAGTTCGCACAGGATTTCTTCGAGGAGCGGCTGCAACCGCTTTAGCGACAGGAGATGGACTTCTTCTTTTTAACATTTCTAATATATTTATATAAATAAAATTGAAAATTGATTATTCTTATAATATAGAATGTAGAGATGACCCCTATTATTTATATAGGCGCACATATAAATCGCGAAAAAACCATTGTGAAAACTATGGAGGCTATTACAAAGAATGGTGGTAATTGTTTGCAGCTCTTTGTTTCCAACCCGAGAAGCGCATCACTAGTTAATATCGACAATTATATAAATACCGCCGATGATATAAAGGAATATTCTAATAAAAACGATTTCAAGACTATTATCCATTCGTCATATACTATAAACTTAGCACGGGACTTCAAAAACGGGAAACGCGCAGTTCCCATTGAAGAATGCTTTTGGGTGCAGCTATTATTACACGAATTAAGGATTTCGCATTTAATCAATTCGTCGGGTGTTATTGTGCACGTAGGAAAGCATACTACATTATCATATGAATATGGATTAGAAAATATGAGAATAGCACTAGAATATATTATAGATGTATTACGCGTGAATAATGTAAAAACAAAGATAATCATTGAAACACCTGCAGGACAAGGCAGTGAATTATTAACTAATTTACACGATTTTATTGCATTCTATAATAATTTCACAAATGAGCAAAAAAAGTATTTAGGTATATGCTTAGATACTGCTCACGTATGGGCAGCAGGTTATGAAATATCTGAAGCATATGAAATCATTTGCAATAAAAACGCCAATGATTTAATCGCCATACATCTGAATAATAGCATTGTCGCAAAAGGAAGCAATGTGGATAGGCATACTACATTATTTGATAGCACGAATGGAAAGATACCTCTTAATACATTCAAACATATGCTTGAAATCATTAAGGAAAGCAAAAATAAACCAATGATAATTTTAGAAACTCCGTCATTGCAATTATCAAAAGAAATCAAGTGGCTCTATAGTATATAAAAGAGTTAATAATTCTTCATAATTCTTCATAATTCATTATCATCCACCAATCCTTGTCCAGCTATCAGGGAATAGGTCGGTAGTATTGGTTCCCTCGTAATTCTTCCCAAACCAAGTATTCGGATAGCATATAACAGGCGCAGCCGATGAAGACAAATAAGCGCCAAACCACGAAAATGTGCTATTCCCTATAATGTAATGTTTTGAAGATGTCATAATTAATAACTGCATCCAATCAGGAATGTCGTCGGATACCTTTTTATATTTTAAGTCCTTCCCATATAATTCCTTTAATGCATTATTAATTACTAAGTTATATTTATTAACAATTTCATTGTCGTTTTTTTCACAGAAATATAGGATTTCGTAGTCATATATATCAACACCTTTGTTCACTAGCGTTTTAAAGGCTTCGATGTAATATTCGGGTTTTTGCACAGGATGGAACAATTGCAAGTTAAAATAATCGCCCATACGATAATGAAGCGTTATTGTATTATTAATCGTATATTCAGGGTGCTTTGTTAATACCTTGTTAATATGCTCGTCTAACCCTATAATCCTCCTGATTTTATTAATATTCTTTTCAAAATATTTATAACTTTGAAAATAGCCTTCTAATATGGTATCCTTGCTAAAAATAGGGATTTCCTTATAGTGAAAATGGGGTTCTGAATATTTTTCATTGATATCTATGGTATTTGATACTTTGTGGCTAATATTACTAAATAATGTATCCCAGTAATATTGGCGATATCCAATATCTCTTGTTGTATATAGCTTATAACTATTGCTATTATCTATGTAATACGATAAGGCTGCAAATATTTTAAACAATTGATTACCTATACCATCGCTTATCACAATACCTATATTATTCATTATTATTAACAATAAATAGCAAATTAGTTTTATATATAATTATGGCTTCGCATAAATATGTAATAATTACTCCTAACCGCAAAAGAAAAATTGATTAAGAATGTTCCCAATTTATAGTAAGAACAAATAAAGATGATGACCAGAAGCCAAACTATTGCTGTCGCCGCTGCTACCAATGCCGCCGCCGCTGCTACCAATGCTGCTACCAATGCCGCTGCTACCGCTACATCGAATAACATATCAGGTGCTGATGACACTACTAAAGTAGTCTATCCTAGTATGTTTTCTAGATGGGCTGAGCCTCTCTAAGTATAACAATAAATATACTTATCTAAGTATAACAATGAATATACTTATCTAAGTATAACAATGAATATACTTATCTAAGTATAACAATGAATATACTTAGTATATGATTATATGTGTGTATGATATTTATTTTTTATTTATGCTATATTGCATTATGATATCTCTTTTTATTTATGTATATTTTTGGAATAAATTTGTTATAATTTAGAATAGAAATATAAAAAATTGATTAATGGGGCTAATTTTAATATAACAAGGACAACCACATAAACGCCCAATCAATCCGCAAATCGAACAGCAAAGGAACTCAAACCAACAGCAAAGGAACTCTAACCAACCTTTGTCGTGATGACTGCTATCCCCACTATTGCTTCCCGCGTGAAGGAGTTAATGGCAGAGATGCCTGATACTCTCAATACCAAGAAGGAGATAGATGAATATTATAAGGATGTAGTTAAGAAGGTTAAGGAAGCTATGAATACTGGAGGAAAAGCGCCACGTAAGGCACTCGGTGTGAAGGCACCTAAAGAGCCAAAAGCAGCTAAAGCTCCTAAAGAGCCAAAAGCAGCTAAAGCACCTAAAGAGCCAAAAGCGGCTAAGAAGCGTGTTAAAAAGGTAGATGTTGATGCAGATGGCAATGAGATTGAAAAGGTCAAGAAGCCTCCTAACGCGTATCAGAAGTTTATTCAAGATAATCGTCAGAAGGTAAAGGAAGATAACCCTACTATGACTGGTGTAGAAATATTTACTTTGCTCGCCCAGAAATGGAATGAGCATAAGAAAGCTATGAATGGTGAAGAAAGTGATGATAAGGGCAAACCTGACAGCAGCAAAAGCAGCAGCAAAAGCAGCAGCAAAAGCAGCAGCAAA
>Ga0214921_10007465_pt1 | contig 14573 bp, 12 predicted proteins | sample LL1505_MetaG_FD_177992 | JGI IMG/M metagenome (GOLD analysis project Ga0214921, IMG submission 177992) | Freshwater microbial communities from Lake Lanier, Atlanta, Georgia, United States - LL-1505 | ecosystem: Environmental > Aquatic > Freshwater > Lake | place: USA: Georgia | collected... | reverse complement strand
GCTGTGAATGGCAAAAAGGGCTCCAAGGCAATGCACAACTCTGCGCACAACTCTGCGGCCAACCTAAGCACCCTGGAGGCGGCCTCCGAGTCGGTTTTGAGCAATTTCCAAGGTTCCGTCTCGGCCAAGTAACGATTCCCTAAACGAGCAAGATGTATCACCCCTGCCATCGCTTCCCGCAACCTGAACTGCTCCATGGCCAATAGAATTTCCTGACGTGTACCGGCCAACTCCAATTCCAAGGATACGTGGGATGTATTTGCCTCCACGGTCGGCAAATCCCCGCAGTGTCCATCGCTCAATTTATGGGTGAGGACCATGACCCTGTTCACGAAATTTCCCAAAATGGCCACCAATTCGGAATTAACGCGGAGTTGATAATCCTGCCATGAGAAATCCGCGTCTTTGGTTTCGGGTAAATTGCATAACAACGTATAACGTAACTCGTCTTGCCTACCGGGAATGTCTTGAAGGTATTCATGAAGCCATACCGCCCAACCCCGGGATGTGGAAAGTTTACGTCCTTCCAAATTCATAAACTCATTGGCGGGAACCTGCCATGGCAAAACCATTTGACCATGGGCCGCCAGCATCATGGGGAATATCAGGGTATGGAATACAATGTTATCTTTGCCGATAAAATGCACTAGCCTGGAATCCTCGGATTCCCAATAGTCCCGCCATCCTTCCGGATTTCCTTGCAAATCCATGTATTCCTTGGTGGCCGATAAATAGCCGATGGGCGCATCAAACCATACGTAAAGCACCTTACCCTCAGCGCCTTCCAGGGGAACTTTCACCCCCCAATCCAAATCGCGGGTCATGCTTCGGGGTTGCAGGCCCTGCTGCACCCAGGAATTAAATTGGCCTTTGACATTGGATTTCCATCGGGCTATCCTTTCGGTGTACGTGGCAAATTCAGGGAGATGGAGCATTTCGTCCATCGGCAAAAACCAATTGTTGGTTTCGCGCTTCTCAGGAACGGATCCGCTCAAAACTGATCGGGGATACTGAAGTTCATCAGGGCTCAGGGAGGTTCCGCATTTCTCGCATTGATCTCCGTAGGCCCCATCAAAACTGCAATGAGGACAGGTTCCGACAAGGTAGCGATCCGCGAGGAAGGTACCTGCCACTGGGTCATAAAATTGGGAAGTCGTCTTCTCTTTCAGAAATCCTTTGTTATACAAGTCAAGGAAAAAGGCTTGGGCCTCTCGGTGATGAATTTCCCTTGAAGTTCTGGAAAAATGAGTGAACACGATGCCCAGGCCTTCAAACGCTTGGTGAATGACTTTGAAATTCCTATCCACCAATTCCTGGGGGGTGACCCCTTCTTTGCGGGCTTGCAGGGTAATCGCCACCCCGTGCTCGTCGGTTCCGCAGATCAGAAGTGCGTCTTCGCCCTTGGCTTTGAGGTAACGATGGTACACATCCGCGGGCAGGTAGCATCCGGCCAAATGGCCAATATGGATAGGACCGTTCGCATAAGGCAACGCAGCGGTGAGTAAATAACGAGGCATGGGAACAAAAGTAGGGCAAGGCCCCAAGCCAAACAAACCTCCTTGGCCTAACCTCGTTGTAATTTGGCACGATATGCAGGATATCACCGTTTACCAGCCTCGAAACCCCGTCCGGATTGTCACCGCCGCCTCCCTTTTTGATGGGCACGATGCCGCCATCAATATTATGCGCAGGATCCTTCAGAAAAGTGGTGCTGAGGTTATCCACCTGGGCCACAACCGATCCGCTGCCGAAATCGTGGATTGCGCCGTGCAAGAAGATGCCCAGGCCATCGCCATCACCTCCTACCAAGGAGGTCATATCGAATTTTTTCAATACCTCTACGACTTGCTGCGGGAAAGAAATTGCCCGCATATCCGCATCTTTGGGGGGGGTGGCGGGACCATTCTCCCTTCGGAGATTGAGGCATTGCATGCCTACGGTATCAACCGGATTTATTCCCCCGATGACGGTAGGGCCATGGGCCTTCAGGGCATGATCAATAATTTGTTGGAACAATCTGATTTCTCCGTCGTATCGGGTCAGGAAGATAAAATCGCTGAATTAGCCGGACTTATTCAAAAGGGTGTGGCCCCGGCCTTGGCCCGCGGTATTTCCCTGGCCGAAAACGACCCCCGGCTTTTTGCAGAATTGGCCAAGCATCTTGGGTTTGCAGCCGGCATGGAAACCGCAGGCAAGGAAACCGCAGAGGGGGAGCAAAATGCCTCGCTGCCCAAAATTCCGGTCATTGGCATTACGGGAACCGGAGGTGCGGGCAAATCTTCGCTGGTGGATGAATTGATTCGACGGTTCATCCACAGCACGGGAAATTCGAAGGATCCTCTTGATGGCCCTCGCATTGCTGTGGTATCGGTGGATCCATCCAAGCGCAAAACCGGGGGGGCCTTGCTTGGCGATCGTATTCGAATGAATGCCATTCACCATCCCCGGGTGTATATGCGTTCGTTGGCGACCCGACAATCCAATTTGGCCTTGAGCCGGCATGTGCGCGATACGTTGTCCTTGCTCAAAGCCTCTCGATTTGATTTGATCATTCTCGAAACATCGGGGATAGGCCAAAGCGATACCGAAATCATCGATCACAGCGATGTTTCGCTGTATGTCATGACCCCGGAATACGGAGCCGCCACCCAATTGGAGAAAATTGATATGCTCGATTTTGCCGACCTGATTGCGGTGAACAAATTTGATAAGCGTGGTGGTCAGGATGCGTTAAGGGACGTCAAAAAGCAATACCAACGCAACCACGGCCTGTGGGAAACACCTCCTTCGGAAATGCCGGTGGAAGGCACCATCGCCAGTCAATTCAATGATCCCGGCATGAACCGGCTCTATGCCCGGTTGATGCGCCTGCTCGCTGAGAAATGCGGATTTAACACATCTCGCTTAAGCATCACCGCCTCCGAAGAGCTCTCCGAGAAGATTTACATTATTCCCCCATCCCGGACCCGTTACCTCTCCGAAATTACCGACAGCATACGGCGTTACAACCAAGAAGCCCAAGCACAGGCAGAAGTGGCAGGGCAATGGTATGCCTTGGAAGAAAGCCAACGAATCCTGGCCCGTGGCGGCTCGGATACCCAACAGCCCCTCCAAAACGCACTTGACCAACGGATTCAGGAGATCAAATCGCAAATGAAGGGATCCAACCTTCGGTTGTTGGAGGCATGGCCCTCCCTCAAAACCGCATACCAAGCGGAAGAATTTGTATACCGTGTTCGTGGCAAAGACCTGCGGGTTGGCACCCATACCCGTACACTGTCCGGTTTGAATTTGCCCAAAATTTCCTTGCCTCGCTACACCCATTACGGTGACCTTTTGCGGTGGATTTTGCAAGAAAATGTTCCGGGATCTTTCCCATTTACCGCCGGTGTTTTCCCCTTCAAACGGGAGCAGGAGGACCCAACCCGTATGTTTGCCGGGGAGGGCGGTCCTGAACGAACCAACAAGCGCTTCCATTACGTCTCTTTGGGTATGCCTGCCAAACGGCTGAGCACTGCCTTTGATTCCGTAACCTTGTACGGTAACGACCCGGATCGCCGTCCGGATATTTACGGCAAAATCGGAAATTCCGGGGTTAGTATTTGCTGTTTAGACGATGCCAAAAAGCTGTATTCCGGCTTTGACCTTTGCAATCCCGCAACATCGGTTTCCATGACCATCAACGGCCCGGCGCCGGTGCTCTTAGCCTTCTACATGAACGCGGCCATCGACCAGCAATGCGAACTCTACATCCGCGATCATCAGCTCCAAGAGCAGGTGCAGCGCCGCATTGAAGCCCTCCAAAAGGCATCATCTCCTTGGCCCTCGTACAACCTGGAACATGCCCTAGGCCAGCAGCCTGATCAACCTCTCCCCGAAGGGAATAACGGATTGGGACTGGGTTTGCTGGGCCTCTCCGGGGACATGGTCCTCGACCAAGAAATTTACCAAGCCATTCGGGCCAAGACCCTGACCCAGGTTCGGGGCACCGTGCAGGCCGATATCCTGAAGGAGGACCAAGCCCAGAACACCTGCATTTTCTCGACGGAATTTTCACTTCGCCTCATGGGGGATGTTCAGGAGTACTTTATCCAACATCAAGTACGAAATTTTTATTCGGTGTCGATTTCCGGGTACCATATCGCCGAAGCCGGTGCGAATCCAATTACGCAACTCGCTTTCACGTTGGCCAATGGATTTACGTACGTAGAATATTATCTGTCGCGGGGTATGGACATTAACCGATTCGCCCCTAACCTTAGTTTCTTTTTCAGCAACGGAATCGATGCCGAGTACGCGGTAATCGGTCGGGTTGCCCGACGAATTTGGGCCAAGGCCATGCGTGAAAAATACGGCGCGGATGAACGGTCCCAAATGCTGAAGTACCATATCCAAACTTCCGGTCGCTCCCTGCATGCTCAAGAAATTGATTTCAACGATATTCGGACCACCTTGCAGGCCTTGTATGCCATCTATGATAATTGCAATTCACTGCACACCAACGCTTTTGATGAGGCCATCACCACCCCGACCGAAGGCTCGGTGCGCAGGGCCATGGCGATCCAATTGATCATCAACCGTGAATTGGGTTTAGCCTACAACCAGAATCCCCTGCAAGGATCTTTCGTCATCGAGGAACTTACCGACTTGGTGGAAGAAGCCGTGATGTTGGAATTCGATCGAATTACCGAAAGGGGGGGTGTTCTTGGCGCCATGGAATCCATGTACCAACGCAATCAAATTCAAGAGGAATCTCTGCATTACGAAACACTCAAACACAACGGGGACCTTCCCATCATCGGGGTGAATACCTTCCTCAGCAGAGAAGGCTCTCCCACATTGATTCCCGGCGAAGTGATTCGCGCAACAGAGGCCGAAAAGGAGGCGCAAATTGTGGCGTTGAATGCATTGCACGGACGCTATCCCTCAGAGTCGCAACATTGGTTAAACCAATTGAGCCAGGCAGCCCTCCGTCAAGAGAATTTGTTTGAAGTGCTTATGGAGGCGGTGAAATATTGCTCTTTGGGGCAAATCACCCAAACCCTGTACGAGGTAGGCGGTCAATACCGTCGCAACATGTGAGGTTTCCGATCGCCGATAACCTTGAATATTAGGTTAGGATTATTTGACGGTAGAACCTTCTGGGGCGTTGCTTTGCCGAAGGAAACGTTGTAATTCCAAGAACACTGAGTACATTTTGCGACCTTTGCGGACGTCATCAAATTCCAATTGGTAAGATGCCATGGAGGCTGGAAATTCTATGCTTTTCTCTGACTGGATGGCATAAATGCAAGCACTTTTTCGGCAATCAAATTTAACAAGAACCTTGGCTGTGCATGGAGGAGGACAATTTGGACCAGGCTTGGTTTCCTCAATCCGGATACGCACATCCCCTAGCCTGAACGCCACATTCCCGGCCTTGTAGTCTTTGCCGTTGATTTTAAGTATACCGTATTCGTCCATTCGGCATTCCGACCCGAAAACTCCTTTGAGGAATATTTCCGCGTCAATGAAGTCCCTGATCCTGGTTTGTGCACCGGCACGGTTGCCCATAGCCAGAAGTAAAAGGCCTGCTATGGCCAAGGTGAGTACCCTTCTTTGAATTCGTTTGGTCATATTTGGCATTGTTTTCAGGTTCCTAAATTAGGCTACCTTTGGGATATCCACCAATTCCTGTGATGATTTCCTTTGTGCAATTCCCATTCACCCCTTCTTTTTATGTTCCGTACGGCTGCTTTTGATTTGCATCTCTTGTGGACCAAAGTCCTTGTCGTTGTCCTTATCCCTTGGATGCAGGCCTGTTCCCCTGCGCTTCCGAACGAGGACCGCAATGCCCTTGTATCGGCAAGGGCTTGCCTTGATCGTTACCACGAGGCAGCGGCCCAGGCCCAATTCCAGGATTACTTCCAATGCATGGGCGACTCATCGGTCTTCGTGGGGACCGATGCAAGCGAACATTGGACCAAAGAGGAATTCATGGCTTATGCCCAACCGCATTTCGATAAGGGCAAGGCTTGGAGCATGCAACCGCTTACGAGGCAATTTCATTTCACGGCCGACAGCAGCGTGGCTTGGTTCGAAGAACTCCTCAATACGCGAATGAAATTATGCCGAGGTTCCGGCGTAATGGTCTTCCGCAACGGGACCTGGAAAATTCAACAATATGTACTTTCGGCCACGGTCCCTAACGAAATCATGGGCGACTTGATTCGCCTCAAAGCCGCCCAAGATGACTCCATGTTGCGAATAATTACGCGTAAATAATTATCTTTCAGTATCTTACAAACCATATACCTTATGCCTACTGCCCTAATTACCGGAGCCTCTGATGGAATCGGCCTTGAATTGGCCCGCATTCATGCCGCTGCCGGTGACCATCTTATCCTCGTTGCCCGCAGGCTGGACCGTCTCGAAGCCCTTCGTGATGAACTCCTTGGCAAGCACCATTCCAAAATAGATATTCATTGTTATGGATTAGACCTCAGCCTGCCTGAATCCATCGAGACGCTGTACCGGAGCACTTGCGCAGCAGGATTGCAGGTGGATTACCTGATCAACAACGCCGGCTTTGGGGCGCACGGTCCTTTCGAGTCCATACGCTGGGAAAAGGAAGCCTCCATGATTGATCTGAACGTACGGGCCGTGGTTCACCTGACCAAATTGTACATGAAGGACATGATCCAACGCGGTAGCGGCCGCATCATGAACGTGGCATCGACGGCTTCGTTTCAACCCGGCCCCGGCATGGCGGTTTACTTTGCCACCAAGGCCTTTGTCCTCCACTTCTCGGAAGCCCTTCATTTCGAATTACGGAGGCATGGAATTACGGTAACCTCCTTGTGTCCAGGTCCTACCCAAAGCGGCTTTGCGCAGGCCATGAAGGAACCCGGGCAGGCCGACCCTGCCATGCTCAAAAATGCCCAAATCCCCGGTTCAGCCGAAGTCGCTCAATTTGGGTACGATGCCATGATGCGCGGAAGAGCCGTGGCCGTTCATGGCTTCATGAACCGTTTTCTTGCGGCAACGACTGGGCTGTTCCCACGCTCCTTGGTGGTGCGCATTGCTGCATCCATTACCGGTGGTCTTCCCAAGGAACACAAAAAATAACAAAGCCTAGCGTCAAGATGACCAACGAGTCACCGCCCTCCTGTTCCGGGCTGATCATGCTCCGGCCCAAACATTTTGGGTGGAATTCAGAAACGGCATCCAGCAATGCCTTTCAAGGGGCCATGCCTTCGCCGTCCGAATCCCGGGAAATTGCCTTGGAGGGCCTTCGTGAATTTGACCGAATGGCCGTTGCCCTCGATGACGCCGGCATCCCGTTGACCATCCTGGAGGACCGCGACGAGCCGATCTGTCCGGATGCGGTTTTTCTGAACAATTGGTTTTGCACCCTGCCTGCCAGCACCGCCGAGGAGCCTAAGACTGGGGATGAACAGGAGCCTGCTTTTGGGCCTGGCGGAGGAACGGGCCTTGTGCATTTTCCCATGGAATCTCTAGCAAGGCGAATGGAAATACGCCCCAACCTTGCCCATGAACTGATTGATGCGGGATTCCAGGTGGATTTTGAATCGGATTGGAGCGATTGGGCTGAAGGTGGGCAGTACCTGGAAGGCACCGGAAGCATGGTGCTCGACCACCAGCATCGCGTTGCCTATGCGGCTCTTTCGAGTCGAACCAGTATTACGCTTTTTCGATCATGGTGTTCAGCCTTTGGCTTCGAACCGCTGTCCTTCGAAACTGCGGATCGTGATGGTCACCCCTTGTACCATACCAACGTGGTCATGAGCCTGGGGCGTCGCCTTGCCATCTGGGGCAGCGAGGCCGTGGAAACCTACGCCAGGCACGAAGTTCATCGGCGCTTGCAGGACAGCGGGAGGTTGATCATCGATTTGAATCTGCGGCAAATCAGCGAATTTGGGGCGAATGTCCTGGAAGCCTATTCTTCGGACGGCACACCCCATTGGATTGCCTCGCAACGGGCCATCGCCTCATGGACCAGCGACCAACGTCGAACCATCGAAGCCTATTCTTCCATCCTGGCTGTTGATATACCCACCATTGAGCGCATTGGTGGGGGCTCAGCCCGTTGCATGCTTGCCGAAAATCATCTCCCACTCCGCCCTCACACCCTCTAAGATTTCCGTAACCCAAATTCAATCAAGGCAAGAAAAACACATGGCCGGGGCCAATGCCCGTAACAAAAGAATCAACGATGGCCCATTGATTGTTGAATCGATAAGCCTTTCCTGCCTCTGCGAAATTTCCTGCATCGGTGGCGACCAACGAACGTTCTCCGTAAGGATCCCAGGCAATATGGTAGAACACTCGAGGGACTAGCGGTGTTCCGGGATTGACCGTAGCGTTCGTCCAGGGCAAATCAAGGCGATGAAGGCCCGCATTTTGATTGGACTCCAATTGGTAGAGGATCGCATTTCCTGAAGGCATCATCTCCATGTCCTTGGGGTGTTGGTCCGGAAGGGCAAAGCTGTTGGACGCTAACCCTTGCAGAGAATTCGTCGAAAAAAGATGCAACGAGCCTGCCGTCTCGATCCCTGCCCAACCGGGACGGCCACCGCACAACACCGCGACGTTACTTTGCCAGGCGACCAAGCTGTTGGGGCGATCCCCCACCACCAAATTGGCGATAAGGGTGTCCGCTTGGGTATCCACCACCGATACAAAATTTGTATCCCCGTTGGCCACCCACAATTGCGAGCCGGTCAACAACAAGGCATCCGGAAAGGGACCTACAGGAATTTCTTTCACCTTGAGACGGGTCAGCAAATCAATTACCGTAATTCGACCGTTCCCCGCGAAACTCACCCATTCACTCACATACGCCTTCCCACGGACGGCATCCACGGCCACCGCCGAGGGCAGTGCCAAGCCCTGCAGGGTACCTTCCGAAACCATGGTTTGTAAATTAACCCATTCCAATTTCCCGGCGTTGTTGACCGCAATCAAACCGAGATTTCCCAGACCTTGCATGCTTTGGGCAATATTCCCCAATGGCCTTTGGTTAACCCTTCCAAACACATCTTGCTCCACACGGCTTCCATCGCGGGCGATCCAGGTGAGGGTTCCTGTACCAGCCCCGAATGGGCCCTCATTCACCACCCAAAATCCATGGGTGTAGTTCATGGTTGGCGAAGGAACCTCTTCCTTGGTGCAGGAAGAAAACAACAACGTCACGCTTAATCCGCAACCCAATAGGACGGATTTCCAAGTTATCCAAGAGATTTTTTTCATAACATTTATTAATTTATTGATTGATTTGTAAAAAGAGTAAAGAAAACTTTGGAACAGGAAGGATTCTTAAAATCGGGTGTACAGAGAAATATGCGCCTGCCTCCCGGGTTGGGGAAACCAAGGAACTTCCTGGTAAGTTGTGTTTGCAAGATTCCGCAGCCCCAGGGTGACCCTGTATCTCCGTTGTTCATAACCTAGGCCCGCATGGCACAAGGCATACGCCGGCAAGGAAGCTGTGCCATCCTGCGTTGTTGCACGGGGTGACACCCCCGTCACCATGATTTGCACAAAAGAAGCGCCTCGATGATAAGTGCCCTGTACCCAGGCCTTGTGCAAGGGGGCATAGGGTAATTGAGGGCTCAGGCTACGCAGAGGTCCAGCCCAGCTTCGGTTGGCTTGGTATTCCGCGCTGATGTCCCACTGCGGTTGCTTTGCCAATGAAGTGAACTGCAAGCTTGCCTCCAAGCCCGTGGCGTGGCTTTCATCCAAATTCGAAGCGGCCCACCAGGATTGATTGGGTTGCGGCTGCCACCAAATCTTGTCCCGCACGGTCCTGGCATAGAGCAGGCCTTGAGCCTTCAACTTGAACCAGCGCCCACGCACATGCCTTGCACCGCCAAGTTCAACTTGCTGCATTTTTTCTGGGCGCAAAGCGAGGTTTCCGCCGGGCACCCAAAAGCGATCGTTAAGGCTGGGAGGGTTCATGGCACGGCGGTATTCCAACCAGGACAAACGACCCGCTCCGCCTCGATTCCAACGCAATTGCATCGCCAGGGGCAGGAGTTCCCCTTGCAGGATCTCCTTGTGGATTTGAGCCCTGAATTCCGAACGACCTCGATGCAAGGCCATGGGCAAGACCAAGGCCCATCGGTTCTGTGATATTTCCCCAACATATTGCGATGACTGCGCCCGTTGACGATCCCATTGTACCCTGGCCTGCAGGTGCCAACCTCGATGCTTGTATTCCAAACCGGCCCTGGATTGCAGCAATTCAAAGCGATGCAACCCGCTGATGCCCTGGAGGGTATCCAGGTATCGGTTAAGGTCTTTTTGGTAAGCCTGGGAGAACGATGCATGATGCCTTGGCCCCAAGGCATGGTGCCATGAAGTTTGGATCCGTAACATACTATCGTTCTGCCTGGCCGAACGGGGGGTGGAGGTCAGCGAGGAGGGAATGCCACGGCGATGGCCTTGAGCCCAAAGCTCCACTTCCGCATACGAACGGGGTTGGTATTGGTAACGAAGGTGTTGCAGAATGCCTTTTTGATCCCAATCCGCCCCGCTCATTAACGACCTCGGCGATCCTTCAACGGCAAGATTACGGTACGGGTAGCGGTTTGGATTCACCGTGCCCACCACCCTGGTGGAACTGAACCATCGCCCCTCGCTGTAACGGGTTGCCAGACCCAGGGAACGCTCCGCGGATGTACCGGTCATCAACGAAATTTCCCTGACCCAAGGCCGTGCAGGGCCTGCCAAAATTTGTTGCGGGAATTCAATGGGCAAGGGCTGTGGTCGAAGCTCCACCTGGGCTCCCAGGCCGTACCCCCCTGATTGCATGGCGTCCGATCCGTTCATCACCTTCATTGCCGGAAAAAGCCAACTTGGGAGCAGTTGCAGGTCCAGGGTTCGGTTCATTGGGTTGTTCAGCACGAAATCTCCCCAAGTCAAATCATTTTGATTTCCTCCACTCCCACGGTACATCAACGTGGTCAATGCGCCCGGAACCGCTTGTCGAAGCGGCAAGCTTCCTTGGATCCCCCAAAGTTCTGCCGCCGAGCGCAGGGGCATCCATCGCATAACCATGGTGTCCGGCTTGAGTGATGCCAGATCAAAACGATCCACCATCACCTCCACCAAGGCCAAATCCCTGCTGAGCGTAGGTATGGCTTGGCCCTGGGCCTTTGTTCCGTCCAGCATGGAAACCGTTAAGCCCAAGCAGGCAATCCCCATTCGGATCCCACTCAAGCCATCTAACGAAGAAAATAAACGATGATTTTGTTTGGCCATGTTTGGATTGAAATCGAATTCTCGAACCTCCAAACAGAGCACAGCGCATCATGGCGACCATGCGCCACAACTTTCGCGTTACCCTGCGTTTTTGATCCAGAAAACCCAACGGTGATGGCTTCAAGGCAGGTCTTCTGACTTGGCCCATTCCGAGCGCCTTCCCATGATAGGCGTTACCCTATCGCAGTGGCCTAATGCCCGGAATTGAAGCGGACCTTACAGCAGCTGGTACTGTACCGGAATTACACCGGTTTCCCTTTTCGTCCCATTTCCATGGAAACCTCAAAGCATCTCAAAGGTACGCCGTTCTCGATGCTATTGATCGGCTTATCCGCAATCCGTTGGGGATAACCATCAAGATGCTTAACCTGCCTTGAAACCGTAAACACAATGCTTGCAGCCACTCCGGCAACAATACCCCCTCAACATGTGGTAGGCCTCCGTAAAAACCAGATTCGATCCCTCCATCTCGTAATGAAACCCTTTTTGGAGAGGCTGGCCCGCTTCGGGCGCACGATGACCCTTTACTTTTTCCAGCAAGGCCTTGAGGTGCGCCTCACAATTAGCGCATAACACCGAGTAAAATGTTTCGCTCCAGTATTTTGGCGGGAATTCCGTGGCCAAATCTTTGCAAAATTCTTGCATCACCCCCTCGCCGCAACGGCAGCAGGTCCTCCCTTCGGGCATTATTGTTGTGGAATCGTCGCCGGAACAGGCTTTAGAATAGTCCAGCGATTTTGCATCAAATGGTAAACTCCAAACAAAAGCGCGCTGTAAAAGATGTCCCCCAAAACAGTCCCTTGAAGAAAGGGGATCCCCGCAGCATAACATGTCATTAATCCCGCTATCGTTTGAGGATACGCTGTTGAACCCACCCAACATCCCAGGTTACTCACCGCAAAAAAGATCAGCGACGCAACCCCTGCAGAACCAAGGACTCGACCCACAGATACCTTGCGTAGGAGCAACCATCCGGCCATGACGATCAACACGTAGGATCCGTAGGTCCAATAAAAGCCCGGGGAAATCCAGGTGAACTCCGGATAAAAGCGAGCATACACCCCGTTGTTGAGAAGCAAATCACTGAGCCAAGTTGCCGCAATCGGCACCCCCAAAGCCATCCACCGCCGCCCAAAATGGGCCGAACCAAACAAGGCGATGGCCCCCAAAGGAGAAAAATTATGCATATGGGGAAGGACTCTGCTCAGTGCCGCCAACAGGATCATGGCAGTCAACACGAAGGATTGGAGCGTTGTTTTGGATTGCATCTTTCTCATTTTGATGCAAAAATAACCCACGACCCTGTAAATGGTTCTTAACCGGACTTTCTGATTCGCTTTCGCCATCTTGGAATGACCATCCCTATCAATCCCCAGAGGACCAAGGCAAGCGGAAGCGCTCCCAATTCAGCCTCGACCCGAACCATGTAAAGCATCAAGCCTGTTCCCAGAACGAAACAAACCCTGTAAATCCATGGTGACCAGGAGAACATCAGGCGCGGATCACCGCCTTGGTGGACCGGCCCCAAACGACCAGGAGGGCCAACACCAACAAAGCCAAGGTTGCCACAACGGAATCGCCAGCCATGGCATGATGAACCGTGGCCAACACCATAATGACGGCAATCCCTGCGGCCGCCCAAACCGTCAGGACAGGTTTGATCCTCAGAGCGGATGGAAGCACCAAACCCAAGGCGCCCAGGAATTCACTCCAACCAATAAAGCGTACCAGGCCCATACCAAAGGCATCGACCAGGGGGCCACCACCACTTTGAACAAACTGCTCCATCGAGACGGTCATTTTCATCACACCGGCCGCGCCAAAGGCCGCAGCCAACAATCCTTGCACCGTCCACAGGGCCCAGTGCCATCCTTTGTTTGGGGAATTTGTTTTCATTGCAATTTGAGGGTTTAGGCGTTGAAACTCTGTAGTTAGTTCGTCTTGCTTTCGCAATAAACTTTAAAATTGTTCAGAATGGATTGCCAACCTTGCCGCTGCAGCTCCACAGGGTTCTCATTTTCGGGGTCAAAGGTGACGGTTAGTTCGGTCTGTCCCTCAGCCTCTTTGAAATCAACGGTAGCAAATCGTCCACCGAATTCGTAAGTAAAACGCTCTCCGAGTTTAACCTCCGTATAAACTGCTTCAAAATCAAAACCATAACTTCCATCCTTGGCCTCCATTCGGGCCACGTAGCGTCCCCCTGTACGCAAATCGTTTTCGGCGTGTGGGCAATGCCAACTTGGGTCAGCAAAATTCCAACCCATTACATGCTGTGGTTGGGTGTAGGTTTCCCATACCAACGATTTGGGGGCATTAATGCGGGTTTGGATGACTATTTTCTGGGACATGGCCGGATAATTTTTTCAAAATTATTCAAATTAACTCCGAAATCCGCCTAAGACCATCCAAAACAAAGTCCCGCTGGATGAATTAACGAATGACTTGGTAACCAGCTACACCAAGAAATTGAAATGTATAAAAGGACTTTTTCTCTTCGTATGGTCTATCCTCTGATTTCTTGATTTCAGCAAAATGCAAGATGGAGGACTTGGAATCAAAGAAAAGTTGATCGGTCTCATCATTGAAATCATTGATCTGAGCAACCAATTCAAAGTGAAAGCCTTCTTCATCCACCGATACCGTAAAAGCCGAGGCTACAAAGCAGGTGTTGCACGTTTGAAGGGTCCCAAGCAAAAGGAAGGCTGTACCCAGCGTATCCAAGGTATAAACTTCATTGATGGTTGTTTCTTGAACATCTTGACCCATTCGATCGTCAAGTAAGTGAGCGGCAAAAACCCCATCCCGGCGACGATAGTGCAAAATGGTGGAAGCTGGTTTGTACGAACCTCCCGTTTTGTGGTCAATTGTATAACAATAAAGTTGACCGTTATTTGACTTGACCACTTGAATTTCGCGATGCCATAAGTCATCATCCAAAGGTTCTTGAGGAAATGGGCCCTGATTCAATACCTGCCACAATGCTTCTAAAATCTCGGCTCGTGTTGAATCAATCCGTACCGCAATATCTTCGGAACCAAGGTAAGGGTTAAGTTCAGAATATTCCCGCATTGAAATTAGAAGCCTCTCCTTCTGGAATTCAAGTCCAAGGCTGTCGGATGAAATAAATTCAACTGCGGAATATGAATGGGCCAAACTGCCTTGGAACAAAAAAATGCTGACCAAGATTGCTTTCAGGAAACGGCCCATGCGTTCTATTTTAGGAATTGGGCTTCGTACAATTGTATCCATTGGGCAACCGTCATTTTGGTTATTAATTCGCCGATTAAGTCGAGGGGTATCTCGTGGATTTT
>Ga0214921_10007464_pt1 | contig 14574 bp, 7 predicted proteins | sample LL1505_MetaG_FD_177992 | JGI IMG/M metagenome (GOLD analysis project Ga0214921, IMG submission 177992) | Freshwater microbial communities from Lake Lanier, Atlanta, Georgia, United States - LL-1505 | ecosystem: Environmental > Aquatic > Freshwater > Lake | place: USA: Georgia | collected 2015-05-28 | reverse complement strand
CGGTGAGCTTGGCGAACCGCCCCGGCTGCTCGCGGGCCGCATGCAGCCGCCGCGCGAGCGCCCGCCAGAGCACCTCGAGCACGAGCGACGTTTTCCCAGAGCCGCTCGGGCCGGTCACGGCCGCGAGCACGCCCAGCGGGAACCGCGCGTCGAGGTCGCGAAGCGTGCGGTGCTGGATGCCCCGGATCTCGAGCCAGCCCGTCGGCTCCCGCCGGCCCGCCGCGAGTTTCCGGGTGAGCACCGCGTCGCAGGCCCGCCGCTTCGTGAGATACGGGCCGGTCACGCTCGCGCCGAGCGATTCGAGCCGGCGGGGCGTGGCCTGGGCCACGATACGGCCCCCCTCGCGGCCGCTGCCGGGCCCGAAGTCGAGCGCGTGATCAGCCGCCGCCACCACGTCACGGTCGTGCTCGACCACCACCACCGTGTTGCCCAGGTCACGGAGCTTGCCGAGCGCCGCGATCAGGCGGTGGGTGTCGCGGGTGTGCAGGCCGATCGTCGGCTCGTCGAGCACGTAGAGCACGCCCGTCAGGCCGCTGCCCACCTGCGCCGCCAGGCGGATCCGCTGCATCTCGCCCCCCGAGAGGCTGCTGGCCGGCCGGGCCATGTCGAGATACTCGAGGCCCACGTCCACGAGGAACGAGACGCGGGCGGTGAGCTCGCGGAGCAGATCTCCGGCGATCTTGCGGTCTTCGAGCCCGAGCGACACCGCCGCGAGTTCCTGCTGGAGCCGGCCGAGCGGCATCCGGCACCAGACGTCGAGCGTGCGGCCCCAGAGCGTCACGGCGCTGGCCACGTCGGCCAGGCGACTCCCGCCACATTCGCTGCAGGGCACCTCGTCCATCACCGCGTCGACCTTGCTCCGCAGGGCCACCACCAGCCGGGCCGCCTCCTCGCAGGCCGCTTCGAGGCCCTTGAACTGGAAGGCGAACCACGGGCCCTTGCCGGCGACACCCGCGGGCCGCGGCACCTCGATCCACTTCTCCCCCGTGCCCTCGAAGAGCACCCGCTGCTGGAGTCCCGACAGATCGGCCAGCGGTACGTCGCTCGGCAGTCCCGTCGCCTTGCAGAGCGCCTCGAGCATCGACCGACCGAGCGATTTCGCGGCCGGCCCGGCGAGCGAGGGCCAGAGGTCGAGAGCCCCGTCGGCGAGCGACCGCGAGTCGTCGCGAACGAGCGCCTTGCGGTCCACGCCGGTGCGCGTGCCGAGGCCATCGCACGAGGGGCACCATCCAAGGGGGCTGTTGAAGGAGAACTGCCGCGGCTCGAGCGGCTTGAAGCCGCGACCGCAGCCGGGGCAGGCGAGCCGGCGGCTATGGACCTCCACCGGCCAGTCGGGCTCGTCGGCTCCATCGACGGCGCGGGCCACGAGCATCGTGCCGCCGCCGGCATCGAAGGCCGACTCGATGCTCTGGGCCAGCCGGCTCCGCTCGTCGGGCGAGGCCGTGACGCGGTCGATCACGATCTCGAGCCGGCTCTTCCGCTTGCGGTCGAGCACCGGCTTCTCGTCGAGCCGGTGCGTGCGGCCGTCGATCCGGATCCGGACATGGCCCGCCGCCTGGAGCTGGGCGAAGAGCGCCTCGGGCGTCTGACCCACCTTGAGCTCGACCGGCGCGAGCAGCAACAGCCGTGTGCCCGGGGGGTGCGCGAGCAGCCGGTCCACGACCTGATCCACGCTCTGACTCCCCACCTGCGTGCTACATACAGGGCAGTGCATCACGCCGAGCCGGGCGGCCAAGACGCGGAAATGGTCATACATCTCCGTGAGCGTGCCGACCGTCGAGCGGGGCGTGCCACCGCCGCCCCGCTGCTCGATCGCCACGGCCGGGGCGAGGCCCTCGATCCGCTCGAACACGGGCTTGGGCACCTGGCCGACGAACTGCCGGGCGTAGGGGGAGAGGCTCTCGACGTACCGTCGCTGGCCCTCGGCGTAGAGCGTGTCGAAGGCGAGCGAGGTCTTGCCGCTGCCACTGGGGCCGCAACAGACGGTCATCGCCCCGCGGGGAATGTCGGCGTCGACGTGCTTGAGATTGTGCAGGGCCGCGCCGCGGACGGTGATCGCCGCCGGCCCTGGATCGATCGAGCTCTTGCCGACGGTCTCCAGCATCGCCGCCACCGCCGCGGCCGGGTCGGTCACGGGCTTTTTTCGCACGGAGGGCTTCCGCTTCGTCGCCCGGGCCTTGTCGGCGGCGAGCATCGGAGCGAGCGCCCGGCCCGTGAGCGAATCCTTCACGCGGGCCACCTGCTCGGGCGTGCCCTCGGCCACGATCCGCCCGCCGCCGGAGCCCCCCTCGGGCCCGAGGTCGATCACCCAGTCGGACCGCTTGACCACGTCGAGGTTGTGCTCGACCACGAGCACGGTGTTGCCCGCCTCGACCAGCCGCTCGAGCACGGTGAGCAGCTGCCGGACGTCGGCCATGTGGAGGCCGGTCGTGGGCTCGTCGAGGATGTAGAGCGTCTGGCCCGTGGACCGCTTGGCCAGCTCGCGGGAGAGCTTCACCCGCTGGGCCTCGCCGCCGGAGAGCGTCGGGGAGGGCTGTCCGAGGTGCAGGTAGTCGAGCCCCACGTCGTGGAGCGTCTGGAGTTTTCGGGCGATGTCGGGCGCGTCGGCGAAGAGTTCGAGCGCCTCCCCCACCTCCATGTTCAACAGCTCGGCGACGTTCTTCCCCTTCCAGCGGACCTCGAGCGTGTCCTTGGAAAACCGGGTGCCGCCGCAGACCTCGCAGGTCACCCACACGTCCGCCAGAAAATCCATGTCGAGCCGCACCGAGCCGTTGCCCTCGCAGGCCTCGCACCGGCCGCCGGCCACGTTGAAGCTGAACCGCCCCGCCTTCCAGCCCCGCTTCTTGGCCTCGGGGAGCATCGTGAACAGGTCGCGGATGTCGTCCCAGACCTTCACGTAGGTGGCCGGATTGCTCCGCGGCGTGCGTCCGATCGGCGACTGGTCGATCACGATCACCTTGTCGAGGGCCTCGGTCCCCTCGAGCGCGGCAAACTCGCCCGGCACCGCCGCCTCGCTCCCGAGCCGCTGCCGCAGGGCCGGCTCCAGGACGTCGCCCACCAGCGAGCTCTTGCCGCTCCCGGAGACGCCCGTCACGCAGACCAGGAGCCCGAGCGGGATCTCGACATCGATCCCCTGCAGGTTGTTGTGCCGCACGCCTTGCAGTGTGAGCCTGGCTTCCGACCGTTTTCGCCGCGTCTCGGGCACGCGGATCGCATCGCGGCCCGAGAGAAACGCCCCGGTCACGCTCTCGGCCGTCTTCGCCACCTCCTCGGGCGTGCCGGCGGCCACCACCTCCCCGCCCCGCTTGCCCGGCCCGGGGCCGAAGTCGACCACCCAGTCGGCCGCGCGGATCGTGTCTTCGTCGTGCTCGACCACGACCACCGTGTTGCCCTTGTCGCGGAGCGCCTCGAGCGCCCCCAGCAGCTTGACGTTGTCCCGCGGATGGAGGCCGATCGAGGGCTCGTCGAGCACGTAGAGCACGCCCGACAGCCCGGCCCCGATCTGCGCGGCGAGCCGAATCCGCTGGCTTTCGCCGCCGGACAGCGTCGGGGCCTTGCGATCGAGCGCGAGATAGCCGAGCCCCACCTCGTCGAGAAATGCGAGCCGCCCCCGGATCTCTTTCAAGAGTTCGGCTGCGATCACACCCTGCGTCTCGTCGAGCACGAGATCCGAAAGAAACTGCCGCGCCTCCGCGATCGGCAGGGCGCAGAGCGCGTCGAGCGAGAGCTCATCCGCCCGCGGATTCGCCACGGCCACCGCCTGCGGCTTGCCGCGGGCAGGCTTGGCCCCCGGCTTGCGGCCCGGACTTCCCGCGTCGCGCTTGGCGGCGGTCGGCCGCCCGGTCGCCGCCGTCGTGATCCGCACCGCCCGCGCCTGTGCCGAGAGCCGTGCCCCCTGGCAGACGTGGCAAGGGGTGACGCTCATCAGCTTCTCGAGCATCCGGCGGATGATCCCGCTCTTGGCGTTCCGCCAGCGGTTGGCCAGGAGCGCCCGGATGCCCTCGAACTTCGTGTTGGCGCCCCGCTCCGCGCGGCCGCTCTTCCAGGCGAGCTTGATGTCGTCCACGCCCGTGCCGTCGAGCCAGATCTTCTTCTGGGCCGGCGTGAGGTCCTTCCAGGGCGTGTCGAGGAGCGTTCCGGCGGGGAGCTTCTTCTTGGCCTCGGCGTGCGCCGCCACGCCGTTGAACAGCCGCCGCATCCAGCGGGGCATGTCGCGATAGCTGCCGAGCACCCCGAGCGCCCCCTTGCGCAGCGTCTTCTCGGGGTTCGTCACGAGCTTGGCCGGATCGATGCCGTAGATGTCGCCCAAGCCCTCGCAGGCCGGGCAGGCCCCCTGCGGGCTGTTGAAGCTGAACAGCTGCGGCTCGGGCGTGTCGTAGCTCACGCCGCAGGCGGCGCAGGCGTAGCGGCTCGAGAGCACGAGGTCGCTCGCGGATCCCTCGGCCGCGCGGCCCTGCTTGTCGGGCTCCTCGGCCACGATCACCTGCCCGCCCCCGGTCTTGAGCGCGAGCTCCACGGCCTCGGCCAGCCGGCTGCGGCTCTCCGCGTTGGGCACGAGCCGGTCGATCACCACGTCGATCGTGTGCTTGAGCAGCTTCTCGAGCGCGGGCGGATCCTCGACGCGGCAGACCGCGCCGTCGACCCTGGCCCGCGTGAAACCCTGCCGCACGAGGTCGGCGAACAGGTCGCGATGTTCCCCCTTGGCATCCCGCACGAGCGGCGCCAGGAGCATCACCCGCCGCCCCGCGCGGGCCGCCAGGATCCGTTCCACGATCTGATCCCGCGGCTGGGCCTCGAGCACCGCGTCGCAGGTCGGGCAGTGGGCCGTGCCCACGCGGGCGTAGAGCACCCGGAGGAAGTCGTGGATCTCGGTCATCGTCGCCACGGTCGAGCGGGGATTGGTGCCCGCCGACTTCTGCGCGATCGAGATCGACGGGGAAAGGCCCGTCACGGCATCGACGTCGGGCCGTGGCAGCTGCCCGAGGAACTGCCGGGCGAACGTCGAGAGGCTCTCGACATACCGCCGCTGACCCTCGGCGTAGAGCGTGTCGAAGGCGAGGCTCGACTTGCCCGAGCCGCTCACGCCCGAGAGGCAGACGAGCCGGCCGCGCGGGATCCCGACCGTCACGTCGCGGAGGTTGTGCTCGCGGGCGCCGCGGACGACGATCGGGGGAACGTGCATGCGGAGGCGGGAGGGCGGGGCGGAGAAGCGGAGAGTCGGGTAGGCCGCGCAGCGGCGGCAATCCTTTAAGGATAGGCGTTTGGCTGCGGGGCGAGGGCGGCCGTCGCTGGACAGGCCGCGGGGGCTGCCGTACCATCGAGTTTCCCGAGGGAAACGGTCCGCCGTGTCCCTCACGGGGCGGTAGCTCAACTGGGAGAGCGCGGCGTTCGCAATGCCGAGGTTGGGAGTTCGATCCTCCTCCGCTCCATTGATACCGCGGCGGGGCCATCCATGGCCCCCGCCGCTGGGGCCGGGCCTCCGCCCGGCGGTCGCACCTCCGGGCTCCCGTGTTCGTGCCCGATCTGGCGCTCAACGGTTTTTCAGACGAATCCGATCCGGATTGGTTGAAGGGGCGCCAACCGGTGGGGCCTTCGTTGGTATCCTTGAGCCCGTCTCAGGGAACCGGTGTATGGCGACTGACTCCGTCTTCCTGCCGGCATCCGCGGCGGGCGACCGCTCCACCGAACTCATGCTCCGCGTCCGCGACGGTGACGTCGCCGCGTTCGCCCAGCTCGTCGAGCTCTGGCAGGACCGCCTCGTCACGCTCTTCCTGCACCAGACCGGGGACCACGCCCTGGCCGAGGATCTCGCCCAGGAGACCTTCATGCGGGTCTATCGGGCGCGCGATCGCTACCGCCCCACGGCCAAGTTCACCACCTGGGTCCACACGATCGCCAACAACCTCTGCAGCGACCTCCGGCAGCGGGCCTACCGGCGGCTGGAGCGGGGCGTGCCCCACGCCGTGTCGGCGTCGTCGAGCGCCATCGGTCTCGACCAGCTGGCCGTCGCCGCCAGCGGGTCGCTGCCCGCCCGGATAGCCGACCGGGGCGAACTGCAGCAGGTCGTGCGGCAGGCCCTGGCCGGCCTCAACGATCGGCAGCGGATGGCCGTGCTGCTCGCCAAGTTCGAGCAGTGCTCCTACGAGGAGATCGCCGCGGCGATGGGGCTCTCGGTGCCGGCCGTGAAGTCGCTCCTGTTCCGGGCCCGGGATCAACTTCGCGACGCGCTCGCCTCCTACCTCGAGCCCTGAGCCGCCATGGAGAAACCGCCCCACGACGCCGAGCCGGCTCCGGAACCCGCCGGTCGCGCGAGCGGTCCGGCGGGCGATCTGGGCGACGTCTGGGAGATGCTCGACGCCCTGCCGACCGCGTCGGCCGGCGTGGACTTGGCGGCCACCACCGTCGACCTCGTGGCGGCCAAGGTCGCGGGCGCCGCCCGAAGCCGCGATCGGGAGCCGGTCGGCTGGGGCGGCTGGATCGCCCGGGCGGTGGTCGTGACCGCGGCCCTGGTCGGTGGGTTGGTGGCGGGCCGCGCGACCGCGCCCGACCCCGACCAGTGGGTGCTCGAAAAGCTCCCCCTGATCGAGCACGTCGGCCTGCTCCGCGAGGCCGGCAGCGTCGAGTTTCTCGAGGCCTTGGCCAAGCGGGTGGCCGCCAGTCAGGGGCCGCTCCGCTGGCTCCGCTACGGCCGTGATCAGCAGTCGTTGCGGGATGAGGCCCGGGATTTCGACGCGGCCGTGAAGCAACTCGAGGCCGACGCGACCGCCCGCGCCCGGGGCACCGACGTCGTCGAGGACCGGAGGCGGCAGGTGACGAAGCTGCCCGCCGCCAAGCAGGCCGACCTCGAGCGGGCCGCGGAGACGTTTCGCGGGCTGTCGAGCCTCGACCGGCGGGAACTCACCGCCGTGGCCGCGGCGCTCGCCGACCCGACGAACGCGCGGCTGCGGGACGCGGCCCGCACCTGGCACGTGATCCTGTCGGCCATGATGCCCGTGGTGCGGCGCTCGGTGGTCGACATGTCGTCCGCGGAACGGCTGGAGATGCTCGAGCGGTCGCCCGGTCGGCCCCGCGAGGATTTTCGCGAGCGGCGTCCTGGTGAAGGGGGCGGTGAGGAATGGCGGCCGCCGCCGTTCGGGCCGCACGGCCCGCCGCAGATCGGTCCGCCGCGGCCGGGCAACGGTGGCCCTGGCCGCCCCGGTGAGCGACCTCCGGGGATCCCCGGGCCGCCCGGATTCAGGCCCCCGCCGCCCGCAGCCGATCCTCGGGGAGCTCCCGCAGAAACTCCAGCACCGCCGCGTTGAACGCGGCGGGCTGCTCGAGCGGCACCATGTGGCCCGCCGCCGGCACGATCAGCAGCCTGGCCCGCGGGATGACGGCTTCCGCCGCCTGAAGACACGCCGGCGGCGTGATCGCATCCTCGGCGCCGCCCACGAGCAGGGCCGGCGCGCGCAGTCGCCGCAGCGGCTCGGTCATGTCGGGCCGCGCCCCCAGCGCGCCGAGCGCCGCCTGCACGGCCTCCACCCGCTGCCCCATGATCGTGGCGCGCAGCCGCGACTCGAGCTCCGCGCGGCCGCCGGCGGCGCGAGCCTTCTCCGAGTCGGCGAGCAGCCGCGGCACCATCGCGTCGGCCAGGATGCCCAGGCCCAGCCGGCCCACCTTCGCGGCGAGGTCGGCCCGGCCGGCACGGGCTTCGGCCGAGTCTGCCTCGAGCCGCGTGTCGACGAGGATCAGGGCGGCCACGCGGTCGGGATGACGGGCCGCGACGTGCTGCGCGACGTAGCCCCCCATCGAGATCCCGCAGATCACCGCCGGCCCGCGGACGTGCAAGGCGTCGAGCACCGCCACGACGTCGTCGGCCCAGGCGGCGATGGTCTCGGGCAACGCCGCGTCGCTGAACCCGAAACCCCGCAGATCCGGGGCGATCAGGCGGACCTGCTCGGCCAGCGGCTCCTGGAGCGCCCACATCGAGTGGTCGAGCGGGAACGCATGCAGCAGGACCAGCGGGATGCCGGAGCCGGCGGTGTGCACCGCCAGCCGCGTGCCGGCCACGGCGAGCTGGTGCGTTCCCGAGGGGAGCGGATGGTGCGGGCCGGTCACGGCGCGGCGACTCCCTTCAGGCGGGCCCGGAACCGCTCCTCGTTCCGGCGGACGAGCCGGCTGTGGGGCTCGTGCCGCACCGCCAGCGACTGGATGCGCACCGCCCGCTCCAGTTCGCCCGCGGCGGCGTGGCAGTGGGCGAGCGTGTCCAGATAGCTCGCGTTGTCGAAGGCCTCCTCGAGCGATTGCCGCGAATACCGCAGCGCCTTGGCGACGTCGCCTTCGGTGTTGGCCACGAGCCAGGCGTATTCATTCTTGGCATTGGCGTCGTCGGGGAGGGCACGGATCTCCTCCTCGATCACCTCGGTCGCACGGGCCACGCGCGCGGCGGCCTCGGCCTTCTGCGCCGGGGTGCTGTCGGCCAACGAATAGAGCGCGATCAGCGTGTCCACCTCCTTCGGATAGTGACGCAGCGACTCCTCCAGCAGTCGGCGGCGGGCCGCCGGATCCTCCGTCGCGCAGGCTTCGAAGAACAGCATCCGGGAGCGGGTTGCCCGCGGGTCTCGATCGAGCCGCATCAGCGCTTCGGCCACCTCGTCTTCGGGGGCGGTGAGCACGTCGCGGAGCATGGCGGCCGCCTCGGCGTCCCGCTGCCGGTCATGGAGAAACTCGGCGGCGTAGGTCGCGGCGAGGGCCCGCTGGGCAAGCACCGCTCCCGGGGCATCGCGGACGGTTCGATACTCCCGTAGGGCCCAGTCGTCGGCGCCCCAGTGGGCCAGGAGCATGGCCGCCTGGATCCGTTCTCCGAGACTGTCGTCTTCATCCAGCCGCCGCGTCGCCACCGCCGCGAGGGCCGCCGCCCGTTCCTCCGCCACCGGATCCGCGACCCGCGACCTCCAGGCCACCGCCGCCGCATAGGCGAGCACCGGCGAAACCCCCTGGTCGGCCAGTCGTGCCCCGACCAGGTCGACCGCCTCGGGCAGGCCATGGGTCGCCAGCCACTGCAGATCGGCGGCGACTTGTTCGTCGGGATCGGCCTCGGCGCCGCCACTCGCGAGGAGCGACGTGGCTTCGGCGAGGGCCGCCTCGCGACGGCCACCGGTGGCGAGCATCTGCACCAGGCACCGGCGGAAGATCCGGCTCGTGCGCTCGATCCCGAGCCGTTCGGCCTGCGGCAGTCCGGACGGCTCGTCGTCGCTGCCACCGACATCGGCCTTGCCCAGCGCGGTGACGGCGGCGTCGAGTGCCGCGGCTGATTCGTCCGGCCCGGCGGCCTGCGAGAAGCCGACCACCGCGCGCAGGAACCGGGCCGCCGGCCGGCGGCTGCCGCCGAGTCCGGCCAGGATCCGCGGCGCCATCCCGGCCCAGGCAGGCTCGTCGGGCTGCCAATCCCGGGCCAAGAGCGCCGCGCCGATCCTCGACCCCGCCGCCGTCCGCTCCAGCCGCACGATCCGCGCGAGCGGCTCGATGCCGGCGTCGTCGTCGAGCCGCAGCAGGCGGTGCATGACCTGCACCCGCTGGTCGAAGCGGAGCGTGCCGAACCGCTCGAGCAGGGCCACGGCCTCCGGAGCATCCCCGTTCACGGCGAGCGGCAGCGACTCCACCAGCCAGCGGGCCCGCAGCGACACCTCGAGATCGGTGCTGGTCTCCGCCGCCGTCAGCAGGGCATCGGCCGCCTCGGCGCCGAGCGCCGACAGCCGGCCGCCGGCGACCTCGCGGACGGCGTAGTCGGGGTCGCCGAGCTGGGCGACGAGCGCGTCGATCTCCGCGACCGTCGCGGGTGCGTCGGGATCGAGCGCGGCTGCCACCGAGGCGGCGGCCGCCAGCACACCGATCGCGCCGAGGACCGCCAGACCCCACGGCACCGCGGTCCTGACCGCGGACCTGCCGCCACGCGTCGAGTTGTCGGCCGCGCTCATGCGGACAAGCCTACGCCTGGCAGACCGGGCGGGGCAAGCGTCACGCGGTGTCGGGATCGATGCCGAGGTCGCGGATCGTGACCAGCGACTCCAGCGGGATTCCCCGGGCCGCCAGGGCCTCGCGGCCTCCGGCGAGCCGGTCGATCACCGTCACGAGCCGCTCCACCACCAGCCCGAACTCGACCGCGCGGTCGATCGCCAGGAGCGACGATCCTCCCGTGGTGACGACGTCTTCGACGATCACCACCCGTTGCCCCGGCTCGACGGGGCCCTCGATGAACCGCTGCAGCCCGTGACCCTTGGGTTCCTTGCGGACCATGAAGCCCTTGAGGGGCAGCCCCGCGACCCCCGCCATCGTCACGACCGCGGCCGTGATCGGGTCGGCGCCGATCGACATCCCACCGACCGCCGCGGGCAGCGGGCCGTGAGCCCGAAGCCGCTCCAGGATGGCGCGACCCACGAGCATCGCCCCGTGGGCGTCGAGCACCACCTGCTTGGCGTCGATATAGAAGCTCGCCTCACGGCCGCTGGCCAGCTGGAAGCGGCCGCGCCGCACGGCCCGCCGGGCGATCAGGTCGCGGAGTTCGGCGTTCAGGTCGTGTGTGCTCGGGTCGCTCATCGTGGGCGGGAGTATAGCGATCGGCTGCCGGCCCCACGGTCCGCGACCGCCCCTTTTTTGACTCCCCCCGGCGGCCTCTTAGAATCCCTGGGAGTCTCGAAGTATCCGGAGGACGGCCATGCGAATCGCCCGGGTCGGTCGTGGCGTCGGCGGCCGGGTCTGGTGCTGGCTCGTCCTGACGGCGGTCCTCGTGCCGCCAGGCGGAGGTGGTTTCGCTGCGGACCCCGAGGCGGCCACCGAGACGGTCACGCTGTCGCTGCGGCTCCCGATCACCGGCACCCGCGACGAGCTGATCCGGGCCGCGATCCTCAGGCAGCTCGACCGGCTCGAGCGCCGGCTGCCCGAGCGTGGCCTGCTGGTCCTGCGATTCGACACGGAAGCGGCCGACGCCGGCGGCAGCGATTTTGGCCGGGCGCTCGACCTGGCCCGGTTCCTGACGAGCCCGCGGCTCGCGGGCGTGAAGACGGTCGCCTGGCTGCCCGACGGCGCCACGGGCCACGCGGTGCTCGCAGCGCTCGCCTGCGACGAGATCGTGATGGCTCCCGAAGCGGTCTTCGGGCCGGCCGCCGAGGCCGGGACTGCCGTCGATGAGGCGATGCGGGCCGCCTACCGCGAGATCGCGGCCCGGCGGCGCACGCTGCCGCCGGCGGTGGCCGTGGGCATGCTCGACGGGGGCCTCGAGGTGCTGCGGGTGTCGACCGACGCGGGCGAGGAGTTCGTGACCCGGGACGGTCTCCAGGCCGTGCGGGAGCGGGCTGCGGTGGTGAACGTCGAGCCAATCGGTCCGGCGCCGGTGGCGCTCGTCGGACGGCGGGCCCGGGAGCTCGGCTTCGTCGCCAGGCTGGCCGGCTCGCCCGCCGAGCTGGCCCGCGGGCTCGGCGTCGACGAGCGGCGGTTGGGCGGCGACCCGTCGCTCGAGGGCGGCTGGAAGGGAGTGCAGGTGGTGCTCGTCGGCGTGATCGGCCCCGATGCGGTCGCCCGGACCCGCAGCCGCATCGAACGGGCGGTGGACGACGGTGCTAACTTCGTCTGCCTGCGGATCGAATCGGCCGGCGGCGCGCCCGAGCAGAGCCTGGTGCTGGCCAACTGGTTGGCCGGGCTCGACCCGGCGCGGGTGCGCACGGTGGCCTGGGTGCCGATCGAGGCGCGGGGTGACGCGGCGCTCGTGGCGCTGGCCTGCGATGAACTGGTGATGCGGCCGACCGCCGTGCTCGGCGGCGAGGGGGCCGCGGCCATCGACGAGCGGCGGGCGGAGCCGCTCGTCGTCGCCTGGCGGGGCGGCGTGGCCAAACTCCGAGACCGCCCCTGGTCACTCCCGTTGGCCACGGTCGTGCCCGGACTCACGGTCTCGCGGGCCGAGCAGCAGGGCACCGGCAGGACCGAACACTTCTCCGCCACCGAACTGGCCGAGCGACCGGATCGCGACGAGTGGCGGCTGGGAGCCGAGCTGGCCCCCGGCCCGCTGCGGCTCGACGGCCGCCGGGCCCAGGAACTCGGCCTGGCCGGCCACGTCGTCGACGACTTCGCCGGCCTGCGGAAGGCCTACGGCCTGGATGGAGACGTCGCCCTCAGCGAGCCCGGCTGGGCGGACGAACTGCTCGAGGCGCTGGCCAGCCCCGGGCTGGCGTGGATCCTGCTGCTCGTGGGGATGGCCGGGCTCTACATCGAGCTCAAGACGCCGGGCATCGGGTTCGGCGGCTTCGTCTCGATGGTGGCGTTCATCATCTATTTCTGGAGCCAGTATCTCCACGGCACGAGCGGCTGGCTGGAGGTGATGCTGTTCCTGGCCGGCATCATCTGCGTCCTGGCCGAGATCTTCGTGCTGCCGGGGTTCGGCGTGCTCGGGCTCGGCGGCGGGCTGCTCGTGATCGCGTCGCTCGTGCTCGCCAGCCAGTCGTTCGTGGTGCCGATGAACGACTACCAGATGCGGCAGATGCAGTGGTCGCTGGTGGGCCTGCTGGGGGCCACGGCCGGCGTCGGCGTGCTGGCGATGCTGATTCAGCGGTGGTTGCCGGCGACGCCGGGGCTGAGGAGCGTGCTGCTCCAGCCGCCGGCCGAGCCGGCCTTCGACGACGCCGAGTCGCTCGCGGAACTGGTCGGCGTCGAGGGCACGACCACCTCGCGGCTGGCTCCGGCGGGCAAGGCCCGGATCGGCGGCGAGGTGCGGGACGTCACCAGCGACGGCACGCTCGTCGAGCCCGGCAGCGCCGTGGAGGTGGTGGCCGTCCGCGGTGGCCGGCTCGTCGTCCGTCCGATCGGAGACGCATGAGCCCGCTCGTCTGGATCCTGATGCTCGTGGCCCTGGGGCTGACCCTGGTGCTGCTCGAGGTGTTCGTGCCATCCGGCGGCGTGCTCGGCCTGCTGGCGGTGCTCGCCCTCGGGGCGGGAGTCGTGACCGCCTTCGTCGAGCAGGGCGCCCTGATCGGGATGGGCGTGCTCGCCGGCACGCTCGGGGCGGTGCCGGTGGTGCTCATGCTCGCGTTTCGCTGGTTTCCGGCGACGCCGCTGGGCCGCCGCGTGCTCCCGCCGCCGCCCTCGGCCGACGAGGTGCTGCCCGACATCGCGGTGCGGCATCGCCTCCGCGGCTTCGTCGGCCGCCGGGGGCGGGCCAGCAGCGAGCTGGTTCCCTGGGGCGGCGTCGAGATCGACGGCGAGCAGCTCGAAGGCGTGAGCGAGGGGGGGCCGATCGACGGCGGTGAGGCGGTCGAGGTGACGGGCGTGCAGGGCCGGGCGCTGGTCGTGCGGGTGGCGCCGGTCGTGTCGCGGCCGACCGCCACGGCCCGCCCCGCCGAGCGGGCCGCCGCCCCCGCGGCGGAGTCCCCGCCGCTGTCGAGCGTGCTCGAGGATTTCGACTTCGAGGAACTGCGGCGAAACACCGGGTCGGCGGAGTTGCTTGACCCGCCGCCCCCGACGAACCAGTCTTGAGGCCCGGCGAGAAGCCTCGTTCCCGCCGCGCCCGCGACCTCCTTCCCCAGAGACCCCCGGACCATGAACGCCCTGCCGCTGATCCTGCTCGGGCTGGCCCTGATCCTCGTGCTCGTGGTGTTCGCCCTGGTGGCCCGCTACCTGCGGCTCTGGGTGCAGTCGTATGCGTCGAGCGCCGGGATCGGCCTGTTCGACATGGTCGCGATGAGCTTCAAGAAGGTGAACCCGGCCGTGATCGTCCGCAGCAAGATCATGGCCGTGCAGGCGGGCCTGGGCGACTCCAGCGGCGTGACGTGTCAGGCGCTCGAGGCCCACTACCTCGCCGGCGGCCGCGTGCCGCTGGTGATCCAGGCGCTGATCGCCGCCAACAAGGCCAAGATCACCGAGCTCGACTTCAAGCGGGCCGCCGCCATCGACCTGGCCGGCCGGAACGTCCGCGAGGCGGTGCAGACCTCGGTGTATCCGAAGGTGATCGACTGCCCGGGCAAGAACAGCGGCCGCGAGTCGCTCGACGCCGTCGCCAAGAACGGCATCCAGCTGAAGGTCAAGGCCCGCGTCACGGTCCGCACCAACCTCTACCAGCTGATCGGCGGAGCCACCGAGGAGACGATCATCGCCCGCGTGGGCGAGGGGATCGTGTCGGCGATCGGCTCGGCCGAGCGGCACTCCGACGTGCTCGAGAACCCCGATGTGATCTCCAAGACGGTGCTCGCCCGCCGGCTCGACTCCAACACGGCGTTCGAGATCGTGTCGATCGACATCGCCGACATCGACGTGGGGGCCAACATCGGGGCCCGGCTGCAGGCCGACCAGGCCGAGGCCGACACCCGCGTGGCCCGTGCGAACGCCGAAGGGCGGCGGGCGATGGCCGTGGCCCGCGAGCAGGAGATGATGGCCGCGATCGAGGAGAGCCGGGCGAACCTCGTGGATGCCGAGGCGGAGGTGCCGCGGGCCGTGGCCGAGTCGCTGGCGGGCGGTCAACTGGGGATCTTCGACTATTACAAGCTGCGGAATCTCCAGGCCGACACCGAGATGCGGCGGTCGCTGGCCACTCCGGCCGGGACACCGGCCGGG